>ENA-OQDF01001155-OQDF01001155.1-human-gut-metagenome-genome-assembly--contig:-NODE-1155-length-10870-cov-3.039468_pt1 | contig 10870 bp, 9 predicted proteins | sample MGYA00242769_ERZ504597 | MGnify/ENA primary metagenome ERZ504597 (study PRJEB26092, sample SAMD00036305) | human gut metagenome | host: Homo sapiens | study: EMG produced TPA metagenomics assembly of...
TCTTCTTTCTTTGCCATGTTTATTCCTCCTAGTTAAGCGTTAAATTCTGATTGAACGAGTCCAGCAAGGGCTAATGCGAGAGTATGCTTAACATCAAACAATACTTCTGTGTCAACCAGACTGTTTCCTGTTCAGGGTTTATTTGAACTTCAATATTAATATTACCATCCGTAAATAATATTATTTCATTTTTCATCAATAAGGCCTTACACATTCTACCCTATCACACTCGCACCAAATGGCATGAAAGAGAGTCTTGCCATCTTGAAGAACTGCTTTCCAAATGGAATTCCAATAATCGTAATACACCATATGCAACCTGCAAAAATCCATGCCAGTCCGCCCAGTAATCCTCCAAATATAAACCAAAGGATATTACCTATAGTTCTCATGACAACACCTTCTCCTTATCCAATGTCTAATATTCTTTTGCAATTTCCTCTGTTATCTCATATATCTCTTTGAATTTTTCTAAGTCCTCTGGAGATCTGATCAGCATGATTTCTTCGATTTTTCCGGTCCGTATGTCTTTGAATCCTGCTACTTCTTCTCCAGTACATATGCTTACACGAATAACTGGTTTCATATTTTCTCGGTCATATGTTTTTTTCACGATTTTCTTTTTGAATAATCCCATGCTACCTCCCCATCTCCGAATATCTTCAACAACAAGATCAACTTTTTAATTTCTGGAACATTTTTCTGCATCAATCGCAAGTACAAACATCAGAGCATCCAACGCATTTCCTGGATTCTGTACATCAATGACATATGTATCAGTCATATGAAACAGTTCTTTATTGACCCGTGCAATTAAATATCCGCTTTGATCAAGAATGCTATAGTCCCATTCCATAATGGTTCCATCAATATGCCATCCATTGTAATCAATATTATAACGCGGCGTCAGGAATGAGAATTCTTTGCTCAGGCATCCTGTATAACTGCCGTTTCTATAAATCTCAAATTTAGGAAGGAAGGTAAGAACTTTCTGAACAACCATTCCTGCTTCATTTCCATAGGCATCATAAATTACAAGTTTATGTCCCCAGGACAACTGACCTTTTACTACATAAACAGTGTTGCCTGCTTCATCATAGATATCATAACTGTCAAACCATGAAAACAACCTTTGTTTAAACAATAGCTTCATAACTTTTCACCACTCTCTCCAACAGATATAATTGGTTCTTTATAAGTACCATAATACCATGCCAGAACACTTTAAAAAATATGTAAATCGAAAAATTAACCCATCTTATTGCACAGATTATGATAAAACATATATTTCTAGCTATAAATCTCCCCACCATCCTAAGATTAATTTCCGTTTAGAAAAGTTGTCCTGGGAGCTTGAGTTTCTCTTTGTAAATAAAACCCTTATCAAACTCTTCTGCTTCATCCACAAAATATCCTGCAGGTGTTTCATCCTCTCCAGTTATGCCATCAAGATAATCTGTCCGATCAGCTTTCCATCCGGTTACATCACAATCTCCATTGTATTGTACTTAATCAAAAATCGCTCTCCTTTCAGAGCAAAAGAAAAGGCGCAAGCCATATTTCTATGACTCACACCTTACTTTGCATTTATTCATTTTTAATATTGTTCCAAAAATCTTGCGTAAAGCATTTTTCAAACACGCTCTAATCCCTTGGTGTTAATCCTACATACATATCTTTGTACTGTTTTGCACTCTTTTCCCAGGAAACATCTTTATTCATATTGCGGATTACCATATCATCCCAGGATTTCCTGTTCTCGAAATAGAGAGTCTTTGCTCTGTTGATCGCGTCGTAAAGCAGCCCGCTTTCATATCTGTCAAATGTAAAACCGTTTCCTGTATTCTCAAACATATTATAAGGCTGAACCGTATCTTTGAGCCTCCGGTCTCTCTTACAATCGGAACTGCACCATATCTCATGGCTATAAGCTGTGTAAGTCCACATGGTTCAAATCTTGATGGAACCAGAAGCGCATCACACCCTGCATAAATATTGTGAGCCACATTTTCATTGTAAGCAATATATGCACAGAAATTACCCTTATATTTGTTTTCATAATAACGGAATGTATTCTCATACTGAGAATCACCAGTACCAAGAACAACCACCTGCGTATGTTCATCCATAATTCCCGGGATTACGTCATTCACAAGATCAAGACCTTTCTGGTTGGTGAGACGTGAAATAAGTCCGATTACCATCTTATGCTCATCTACATCCAGCCCCAGAGATTCCTGAAGAGCTTTTTTATTAATCTTTTTATTCTTTATTGCTGACTTCTCATCATAATCAGCAGCTAACAGCTTATCAGTTGCCGGATTCCAGATATCCGTATCAATACCATTCACAATTCCCAGAATCTTATTGTTGTGATATCTTAAATGCTCTGCAAGTCCCTCGCCATATTCCTCTGTCTGAATCTCCCAGGCATAGGTGTTACTTACGGTTGTAACTTTGTTGCTGTAAGCGATACCACCCTTTAACATATTGGCATCCAGCCAGTTCTGAATCATGCAGTCCTTATTAAATACATAATCCGGAAGTCCTGACCAGTATTGAATCATTTTTCTGTCATAAATACCCTGGAACTTCAGATTATGTATTGTGAGTACTGAAATTGCACGTCCTACATCTGTATCCTGGAAACAGGTTCTCAGATAAAGTGGTACTAAAGCTGCCTGCCAGTCATGACAATGTACTACATCAGGAGTCCAATTCAGATAATTAAGGGCAGCAAGGGCAGCTTTTGCAAAATAACAGAATTTCGGAATGTCATCTATGAGATTCGTATATGGATTTCCCCAGGAAAAGAACTCATCATTATCTATAAAATCATAGACAACACCATCCTCCTGATATTCCATAATTCCCACATAATACTGCTTTCCATCAGAGCAGAGATTCATATCAAAGGAACCCCTGTATTCCATCTTTTCCTGAAATTTCTGAGGAATACATTTATATCTTGGAAGAATAACCTTAACATCAATATTTAATTTTGCCAGACTCTTTGGCAGGGCAGACATTACATCTCCCAATCCACCGGTCTTAACAAATGGATAACATTCTGATCCAATGAAGGCTACACTTCTTCGCGGTCCCAGATCAGGCTGTTTTGTCGGAATATTCTGTTCATTCTGTTCAACAGATGGCTCCTGAATAATTGTGGTTTGCTTAACAGAAACATTCTCTACTGTTGGAGCAACAGTCTTAACAGCTTTTTGAGGGCTGTTTTTTGCACTGTTTTTTACGCTGTTTCTTGCATTGCTCTTTGTATTACTCTTCGCATTGCCTTTGGTACTGCTTTTTTGGACTGTTTTTTTCCTCATATCATTGATCTCCCTTTTGCATTTTACAAAATCCGAAATTTATTACGCCTTAACTAAAATGTCCTCCGGTAAGTTCCTGATAAACATTCATTTTGCAGATATTTATCATTTCCTGTTAATCTCAATTATAACACAAAATGCGCAAAGTAACTATTATTATCTGAAATGCTTCCATTATTATGTGAAATACTTCCATCACTTAATTCTTACCTGAGTGATACAAGCAAGTCCCCACCCACTGCTTATTGCTTTTCGCAATTGAAGCAGGGGACTTACTTGATTCGGTTAAATTCTGCGAATCAGCGTTCCATTTGCGCCAAGTATATCTCCATCAAACTCCCGGGCAAAAAGCACTTTCCCGCTTCCTTAAAACACTGTTGCATACGGCCATCCATCTTGCTGTTTCATCATTGAGCACTGTAAATCCCACTACATCTTTTTCTTTCCACATATCCGTTATCTGCTTATAACTGTTCTCTATAATTATAACTGATTTCTTTTCATTTGATAATTCACTTTTCGGCACCAAAAATCGTATTATTCATATAGCACTTTTTTTGATATCTACATTGCATAAAAATTTTGTTTTTTGCAGTTCGTTCCAGATACCTGCCATTCATTCCTTGAAAAGGAAATAAATACTATTTGATGTTAGAATTATTAAAGTAAAACTTACAAATAAAGAAAGGAGTTTTCACATATGAAAAGAAAAATCGCATATTTTTGTTTTGCAACATGTCTTTTAACAGCAGGTATTTTCGCTTCACTTGGCAATCCGGCATCTGCAAAGGCAGAAGAACAGGATTCCACACAGAAGGAGGCCAGTTCAGAAACAGGTGACAGTGCACAGTTAAAAACACTTTTAGAAGGTTCCGGATTTACTGTACAGCAAGGAAGTTTTTATGAACTTGATACAGTCAAATCCGCTTCCGAAGGAAAACTTATGAGTTGCTTTGGAAATAATGCAGGATCTTCCTACATGGTATTTAATCTTCCGGAAGCACCGGATCAGGAAGTTCCAAATCCGACATTTCCTCCTGACAACTGGCAATATAAGCTTTGCCAGGATGAAGCACTTGTACTTGTTACACCTCTTCCACCAGAAAGTGTTTATTATTCCTTTATCAATTACATCATGTTTACTGAACAGAAAGAAGGAAAAGATTATACGAATGAATCAGGATTTTTCAGTGTCGGAGATGAAACCACAGGTCTTTATCATCCAATCTTCGGTTCTATAGGAGAACCGGTTAATATGCTGAATATTAAACACAGTGGTGACAGTGAATTTGGCAACACAGCGGTTATGGTAATCAGTGCGAACCAGACAGTAACAGATCAGGTTACTGAACAGCTTAAAGCCTCCGGATTTGATGAGAATATGATCAATGTGATGCCAATCCCGGCAGAAACCTATCATATGGGACTGGAAAAAGGTGCGGATACTTTCTGCTTCCTGGGTCGTATTTCCCAGCCATCTGACGCAGATGCTTATGAGGAATATATTTCCACTCTTGCTGATAAATCTGTTGTTTACCGTGTAACTCCAAATACAGAAGCAGAGACAGCACCATATGAAAATGCAACGGTGACACCTCGTGGAACCGGAAAACATGAAACAGAAGTTATGGATAAGCCTGCTGAGCATCTGGAGAATATTCGTGAAGCAATTATTGCAAAGTATGCCGATGAATATACATATGAAGAACTTTCAACAGAAATTGCTGTTCCGGAAGGACTTACTGCATATTATAATGATACTAATTCACAGGGTGACAACCGTGATGCAATGTACGTTATGACACGTAATTTTACCCTGGATTCTGATGATGACTTTATTGTTGTTTATGGTGCAAATCATACTCAGACAGGTAAAGCGAGATATTCAAATGCAGTACTTTATGGGCGTCCGATGTTAAATGGTGTATGCAGTATTTATGATTCTCTGTATGCAGGAAGTGCTGCTGAATATCTGGAAGAAAACTGTGAAAATCCTGATCAGTATTATGTTTATAAAATGGCGCGTACGAAAATGGATGATTATACTTCTGTGATTGAGTATTCAACCGGAAATGAAAAAGGAAAATATTATGGCGTGGACAACGGAAATACTTTATTACTTGCATTCCGTGCTTACCTTGATGAAACCAATGTAGGTGCTTCTTACTACGAGGTTATCTATGACCGTGCAATTGTTTTCCATAAGAAATAAAGATTGAAAATAAACATTAAAAATAAAAAAGATACCGGTTTTGCAAATGAAGTTTTACTGATAATCCAGCGGGATATATCATTACAATCCGGTATCTTTTTTATATATGTATCATAAAACTTGCTTCAAACTGGCTTTCTGCTGCTTCAAATCGACTGATCCCATTATATTTTTCGCAGATCTGCTGCATAGAGCGGACTACCGATTCCTGCCTTCATCTTTTCGCTTACGGGAGAGGATTTTTTCTTCTTTTTCAAATCATTCCATCAAAGAATTATCTACGGTAAGCAACAGCATGTCCTGATTTTTCTCTGAAGCAACTGTGATATATCGTTCGCCATCATACCTTCCGCATGCAGTGACCGCATTATCCAGTGCATTTCCAAGTAAACAGCACAAATCAGTGTCGGATATAGACAATTTATCGAGTCGGCAGCAGACCTTAAAAGAAATGTTCTCTTCTTTTGCGATACAGGCATAATGATATAAAACGCCATCTGCAGCAGCATTTCCGGTATAAGGAATCTCAGTGATATTCAACAGTCGGTTTTCAAGAGTATCACAATATTGGCGTAATTCTTCGGTATTTCCTGTTTCCAGAAATCCTTTGAGCGCTGCAAGCTGATGCTTGAAATTATGACGTACTTCATGTTCTGCTTCCATTGCTTCTCTCAGGGAAGCGTAGTATTTTTTCTGCATTTCAAGCTGCTGATTCAGCTGGATTTTTCAAGCATTTTTCTGTAATCCTGTGCGATTCTGTGGCAAAGGACCATGGTTGCCATTCCAAGCAGGATTCTGCTTATCAGCTGATGTACGGTGGCGGTATATTCTTCCAGCCCATGCGAAAGCAGACCGCTTAGAAACATGGCGATCGGGATAAACCATATATTATTCCAGTAATCTTCACTGTCAATATCAAGAAATGGCGTCACGGTCTTACGCATCAGATTTCGATACCAGTGATAAGAAATGATATAAAGTGTAAAACCGATTATGGTTTCCAGAATCAGTCCTTCATTCAACATTCCGTATCCTATCTGCTCGGTGATATATACTCCGATTGCAAACGTCAGCCAGACAATCAGTGCAGTAAGACCAAAAGAAAAAAGATGCTCTTTTGTATATCCTTTTATGATCAGAATATTTACGATTCCCATAATAACGCAATAAAAGAGCATATTAAATTTATAAAATGTAACGGTCATTCTGCCGGTTTCAATAATCCACAGACATAGAAAAAAGTCTGGAATGAGTCCTGCTGTATACCAGAATATCAGGCGTTTTTTATTTTTGGATGAAACTCTCTCTTTAAAAGGTACATATCTTAACATCAGAGTTGGGATATGCACCAGTACACAAAGCAGACTTAAGATAATTTCCATTTTTTCTATCTTCCTCTCATTCTTCTTCTCATATCTGCCCAGCGAAAGTTTGCAAATGCATTTTTAATTTCTTCCCGCTTTCCGCGGCTGATAGGAATTTCTGTCTGATCTGACAATTTCAGCTTATCAGATGACATGGAAGTGATTTCTCTCATGGAAACTAATGCCCATCTGATTGGCCTACATAAATCACTTGCGGGTAGAAGCTGAGACATTTCCGAAAGTGACTGTGATGCTTCCAGAATGCCTGTTTTCATATGAATTAATGTCTTTTTTCCTTTTGCTTCTATATATAGTATATCTGACAAATAAATACTTTCTTCTAGCCTTCCGACCTTTACTTCCACTGTTCTCATGGAATAAAAACTTTCGAAAAATTTATCCAGAACACTGTATACCTGTTCTTTCCCGATTGGTTTTACGATATAGTGAAGCGCTTCGATATTAAATGCTTCTGCTGCGAAATCAATGCTGGTGCTGGCAAAAACGATCTGTATTTTCTGATTACTCTGAATGATCTTTTTTGCAGTTTCCATCCCGTTTAATCCACCCATGAAAATATCCAGAAATATAAGACTGTAACGTGTCATGTCTGAGCTCAGAAAGGTTTCACCAGATTCAAATTCATCGATTTCTGCATACAGATTATTCTGATCCAGATAAGAAGACAACAATAATATTATTTTTTGCCGTTCTGTTTTCAGATCATCACAAACTGCAATTCTAATAGAATTATTCATAGTATCTGTATACTCCCTGTCTTTTGTAACAACTTTAAATGCTGTTAGGGGATTCTTCATTTTATTGAATCAAGAATCAAGCAAATCCCCTGCTTTAATTGCACAGAGCAATAAACAGGGGAAAATCTCCAGGGCAAAGAATTTTTGTCCATAACATAATTATATTCAAATCTGCATATTTTGCAATCCGATAATTAAGTATCGAAAAATGTTCGCGGGATAGTGATGTGCGAACAGTAACCCAAGACCTTTGTTATCTGAAAAACCACCTGGGAAAAAGTTTCATTTTGATACTTTGTATGCTAAAATAAAACATATCGTATCAAGTGAGAGGTTTTACAGATGTCTAAAAAGAAATATAATCTGAATACAATTTACAGGCATATCCGCCGATATTCAGTCTGACGCCTAAAGCGTCTGGAAGCACGTGACTTTAGCCATGTGAGGTTCACAGATTTATTGAGTTCTTTCAGTGCAGAGATCATGGCATGTTGCATTTCTGTCTGTATTACTGTTTGGTTTTATTCTTCTGCTGACTGCCAGTGTGTAATTTCTGCGATACCTTTGTTTTTGTGGAAGTTCCGTAATTTCTTTCGTGAAAAACTACACCCTCGGCGAAATCGTTGTGCCGGGGGTGTTTTTTGACTATGCTATATTTGATAGGCTTTTAGGCTGTTATGAAAGCTATTTGCGAAAACAGGTATATTAACACAAAAGATCTGATGAATGTTATACATCGAAAAATGCTACCATATAGAGAGGTAATGTAATTATACCCTCTTCACTTACTCCTATGTTTCCATCTATAAACTTATATCCAAAACTCATATCTTTATTATTTTTCATAATCGTTTTTAGTGAGTTTGCTCGTGTATTTCCACTCTTAACTTCAATAGGAATTACTTTCCATCTTTTGGATAATTACATCAATTTCTTTTTTGATTGTCTCATTTTTATAGAAATATAACTGATACCCTTCTTATATAAGACATCCGCTATAGCGCATTCAAAAATGCCTCCTTTGAATTTCCGATCCAAAGTATTTTCTATAATATGCTGTTTTAAGGAAAATCTTTCATTGCCATTAACAGAGATAAATCGGTTGTATAAGCTCTAAAAAATATAGTCTGCATTTCTTCCAATAATTACACAAGGCTCCTTCTCAGCCAATTCTAAAATAATATTTCTCTGTGCCTCATACACCATGTCCTCCACAGATTTTCCTGTGATATCACGACCGGAAAATGCATATGCGAACAATCCTTTTTTCGGAGATAATTCTGCATTTTCCTGAATATATTCCGGTGATAAACCGGACTTTTCTGCGATCTCGTTAATAACGTTTTTATCATAATAGGCAATTCCCAGCTTCTTCGCCACTTCTTCTCCAATAAAACGTCCGCCGCTTCCGAATTCTCTACTGATTGTAATAATTCTTTTTGCCATTTCCAGTTCCTCCTTAACGCAAAGTATCAACTTTGTTTTTTCTGATTCTCTTTAAAAATACATATCCTATCAGACATGCAATTACTTCTGTGATCGGAAATGCCCACCAGATCAACGATACTCCCATCTGACCATTTCTGACAAACAGAGAAAAGATTCCCGCCAGTGGCAGAATGATAATAAGCTGTCTCAAAAGTGAAATCACCAGTGATTCCAGGCCACCATCCAATGCCTGATAAATTCCCTGATAGGCAACATTAATTCCGGCAAACAGGAAGCTTACTGAGATCACTCTCATCGCGGCAATAAAATATTCTCTTGACTGTCCTGCATTAAACAGCGTTGCAAACGCTCCGGGGAAAATCTCCGTAATTGCAATTCCCAGAATCATTAATGCAATGGTATAAATAAGTCCATATTTAATACCATCCTGAATTCTCTTTTTGCTTCTCATTCCATAAGCAAATGCAATGATCGGAGTGATCGCATCTCGCAGTCCAAACGCAAGGAAGAGAACAAACTGCTGAACTTTATAGAACAATCCATAAGCTGTCTGTGCTGACGGATTGAACTTCAGGATCAGATTCATCACATAAACCATAATAGACATCAGCGCCTGAGCGATAATCGCCGGAAGTCCGATCGCATAGATTTCCTTGATAATTCCGCCATCCGGCTTCATGTATTTCGCCCCATGCTCAAATCCCTTATTTAATTTGATATGAAAAATAAGCAGTAATACTGCGGATGCTACCTGTCCAATTACAGTTGCATAGGCTGCACCTTTCACTCCCATTTCCGGGCAAGGTCCAATACCATAGATCATGATCGGATCAAGGATGATATTTATAACTGCTCCAACTACCTGACCGATTGTAGAATAAAGAGAGCGTCCTGTGGCCTGTAACAGCTTTTCAAATAAAGAAAAGAAGATGATTCCAAAAGAAATCACGCAACATATCCTCAGATAACTGACTCCCATCTCAAGTACTTCTGCATCTACTGTCTGAGATGAAATATATGCTCTCACTCCAAAGATGCCAAATAATAAACAAACCACATAAATGATCACACCCAAAAACAGGCTGTTTCCTGCTACCTTTGCAGCTTTTGTACGGTTTCCCTGTCCAAGTGTCCTTGCAAGAAGTGCATTGGTTCCTACACCTGTTCCGATTCCTACCGCTACCATAAGCATCTGAATCGGAAATACCAGAGTGAGGGCATTTAGTGCTGCTTCACTGCCTACTCTCATATTTCCTACAAATGCACTGTCTACAATGTTATAGACCGCCTGCAATGCCATGGATAAGATCATAGGGATTCCCATCTGAATCATCAGCTTATTCACCGGCATATCCTTCATCTTGTTACTTTCTGCCATTTTGTCTTTACTCCTCTCTTTTCTGCAAAAAGTGCGCACCCTGTCACATAGCTGGACTTACGCTAACAGGCTACACACTTTTTTCATAGCAAATATTCTATTTTAACAAAATCCACTCCTTACTGACTGGCATTCTTATTCCGTAAAAGTATAACGTACAAAAGAACCTGATTGTCTCATGTTACTATTACAACATCTCCACTCTCGTTGCGTGTGGATTCCAGAATCGGAAATCTTCCATTTTCTTTTACATAAGCTTCCGGGCTGCTGCTTCTGCCTCGATCAAAGTTTTTTACTGTACTGTTCTCCTCCACACGGATTATATCCTCAATAAAGATTTCATAACTTCATACATATGCAGTTCCTCCTGAGATTCA
>ENA-OQDF01001158-OQDF01001158.1-human-gut-metagenome-genome-assembly--contig:-NODE-1158-length-10843-cov-1.624020_pt1 | contig 10843 bp, 13 predicted proteins | sample MGYA00242769_ERZ504597 | MGnify/ENA primary metagenome ERZ504597 (study PRJEB26092, sample SAMD00036305) | human gut metagenome | host: Homo sapiens | study: EMG produced TPA metagenomics assembly of...
TTACTTTTGGAATTGTTTTTAGTGTTTTTCCAAACACTTAAAAGGTTCCTTACAAGTTTTTCGATATTGTTCAATTTTCAAGGTCCTGTAGCGCCTCAGCCTTGCGGCTGAAAGCTTATTTATTTTATCACTTCGTGATAAGTTGTCAAGCACTTTTTGAATTATTTTTGAGTTTCATATCGAAGCTCATCGATTCTTCACGTTAGGACGTTCCTTCTGAAGTGTTTCATTCTGTCGGATGTCCGCCTGACAGTAATGTATTTTAGCACAGCCTTTTGCAAAAGCAAGCATTTTCTTCATATTTTTCGCAAAATCCGGCTTTTTGGCTTTTGCCCAGTTTTCCTTTTAATCTGGAAAGTATGACATCTAATCTTCTAAAAGTCGGCGGCGCAGCTGCACCAGTATCTTGCGTTCCCGCCGGGAGATCTGCACCTGTGTGGTATGCAGCACCTTTGCAGTTTCACTCTGGGTCTTGTTGCCATAAAACCGCAGGCGGATCAATTGCCTGTCCTGTTCCGGCAAAGCGTGAAGCACCTCTTCCAGACTGATACGTTCTGCCAATGCTTCTTCCGGGGATTCTACTGGAATATCCATCTGCCGGTCCTCTTCTTCATTTTCCGGGGTCAGGCTCATGGCAGGCTGTGCCGCCTGAATGGCAAGTGTGATGTTCTCTGCAGGTTCATTCAATTCTTCCGCCAGCTGAGAAAGGGTCGGCTCCGTACCGCACACTTTCATGTGATGCTCCCGTGCCGCCTGTACGCGCATCCCCAATTCTTTTAAGGAGCGGCTCACCTTGACTGTGCCGCTGTCCCGGAACAGCTTTTTGATCTCGCCTAAAATTACCGGCACTGCATAGGTAGAAAAGCATACGCCGCGGCTCTCATCAAAATTATCGCAGGCTTTTACAAGTCCCATGCATCCGGCACTGTACAGGTCATCGTACTCTATGCCCCGCCCGCGGAAGCGCCCGGCGCAGGCGTGCACCAGCCCAGATTCTGCTCAATGAATGCGTCCCGCCGGGTCTTATCCGATACCATGCTCCTGCCTGCCTTTCCTGTTATGTATCATTCTCTCTGGGCCAGACGCTTGATGAGCAGCACCTTTGTACCCTTGCCGGGCTTTGAGATGACCTTGACCTTATCCATAAAGCTCTGCATCACCGCAAAGCCCAGCCCGGAGCGTTCCTCCGGGTTTCCGGTGGTGAACAGCGGTTCCATGGCCTGCGGGATATCCGGGATGCCGATGCCCTTGTCCGACACCGTGATGTGCACCTCCCGCCCGGGATAGACTGCAATGCTCATGGCCACCGGCCGATGTGGTCCGGGTAGGCATGGACGATGCAGTTGGTCACCGCCTCAGACACTGCCGTTTTGATATCGGCCAGCTGCGGCACGGTGGGGTCGTACCGGGCAAGAAAGGCTGCCGCTGCGCCCCGGGCGTAGCTTTCGTTCACACTGAGGGAATCGAACTGGATCTTTGTTGTGTTTTCCGCTTTCATGGTTTATTCCTCCTTCTGTCCTGCATCTGTGCAGGGGATGCGCGCCAGCTGCAGCACCTTTGCCAGCTGGGACGGTGTGTGCTGCACCCGCAGTGCCGTGCCCAGTGTGCGGGCAATGCGCTGCCGCCCCAGGATCAGCCCTACACCAGATGAATCCATAAATCCGACCCCGCCAAAATCCAGGATCATGGTCTGTGGGGCACGGCTGACCAGTGCATCATCCAGCTGGATGCGCAGGCTTTGCGCCGCATCGTGATCGATCTCGCCCGCAAGGTAGGCATAAAGCACATCGCCCGCCGGGCTGAAGCTTACCGTTGCCATGGTTTGTCCATCTCCTTTGCCAAAAATAAAAAGATCCCGTACACATGGTTTCAGTGTACGGATCTTTCGTTTATTTTTAGGGAAGCGTGTCGGCTCAGCTGTTCACCAGCAGTTCGGCCGCTTCCAGCGCGGCAGCTTCACCGCCGCAGACCAGCAGGCCGCGGGCGGGTGTTGGCATGAGCCAACTCCACTGCTTCGGCAATGCTGGTGCACATCTCGGCATCAAAATGATACTTTGCCTTTTCGGTCAAACGGACCGTCATCTCGTCATCGCCGCCTGCCGGGGTGACAAGATACACCTTATCAAAGGGGTTCTCACTCATGCCGGGCATGGTGGACTTATCCTTTTTCTGCTCTTCAGGGGTCAGGCCGGTCTCCAGTGCGGAGAAGAACGCTTCGGCTCCCTCCTCCTCTGCCAGACCGATGATGGCGCTCATATGGCGCACCTTGGCCATGTTGAGCACACGCAGCAAGGCTGCTGCCTGCTGCGGGGTGCGGCAGGCATCCAGAATGATGAGTGGGCGCTGCGAGATGACCCGGATGCTGCTGCGGTTTTCCACCGCAGCCAGACCTTCCAGAATGGCATCGTCGGTAACATCAAAGCCCTTGCGGCACAGCGCCAGCGAAAGCTCCACAGCCATGGCAGCGCTGCCCGCCGCATGACGGCCCAGAAAAGCCAGCGGCACGGTATATCCGCCGTAGTCCACCTTGCTGGCAAACTTTTCTGCCTCCAGAAAGGTGATATCCTCCGGGTCCGGCACCACCAGCTCGCAGCCGCACTTGCCTGCGGCCACGATCAGCTCGCTGAGTACAGACTTGGGCTGCTCCGGCGCGGTGACGCAGATGCTTTCCTTGCGCATGACACCTGCTGCCAGAGCCGCAAGGCGCTCCACCGAGCGGCTCACACCGTCCGGGCCGACCGAGGTGACGGCGCACACCGGCATGCCGGGCAGCGCTTCCGCAAGGCCCGCATCCGGCAGTTCCACCACGGCCAGCGTGCAGCCCGCTGCGCCAAAGCAGTTGGCCGCAGCAGCCAGCTCCGCTGCATCCTGCGGCAGGGCTTCGGCTGCGGAAAGGGCATCCGCAGTCAGAGCCAGCAGGCCCTCGTCCACCGGGGCATCATCGATGCAGATGCGCTCCGACAGCGGGCGGCACCCGGCATGGTACAGGCCGGCATGGATCCCCTGTGCGTGCAGGATGGCCGCCAGCAGACGGGCCGTCACGGTCTTGCCTGCCGTGCCTGCCACGCCCACGAACTGCACCTTCTGCACCGGCGCGGTGAACGCGGCGCGCAGCTGTTCGGTGGAGGCAAAACCGTCCGGCAGGGCGGCAAAATACTGATTTGCCTGTTCGATGGTCATTGGTTACTCCTTATTACGATGGTTGAACAACAATCTGCACAGCGCCATGAGCACCAGCGCCGTAAGGATGCCCGCCAGAACACCGGCTGAATCCAGCCACACATCGGTGACCTGACTGCTGCGTCCGGGCGAAAAGATCTGGATGGTCTCATCGGTCAGCGCAGTGAGCACGCCGCCCAGCATGGGCACGCTGATGTGCCAGATATACTGCCGGGTATACACCCGCATACACAGCATGAGCAGAAAGCCCTCCAGCATATACTCGCAGAAGTGTGCCAGCTTGCGCACGATGTGGTCGGTCAGGCGCTGGGCAAGGGCCGGATGGCCCAGACGGCGCAGAGCCGCTTGCAGCAGAGTGAGCACCCGGCTGCTGGACACAGTAGACACCGAGGCGATCTTCATGGAATTGGAAAAGATGAACGCGATGCAGCCGATGAGAGCAAGGGTAAAGATCACCCGCCCTGCGGTCACCCACGGCGAAGTGCGCTGTGCGCTGCTGTTATATTCCCCGCTCAAATCAGCCCAGAGCCTTGATGCTCTGCTCGATGTTGGCCAGCTTATCCTGGCTCTTGGCGTACTTATTGCGGATCTCCTCTACCAGTGCCGCCGGGGCGCGCTCCACGAACTTGGGGTTGTTCAGCTGGTTCGCGAACATGGCCATTTCCTTTTCGGCCTTGGCCTTTTCCTTGTTCAGGCGGGCCAGTTCCTTGTCGCGGTCGATCAGCTCCATCATGGGGATGAAGCCGCGGGCGGCGTGGGTGGACACCTGCACCATGCCGTCGGTGCTGCCCTCGTACTTCTCGGTAAAGGTCACGTCGGTGGCAAAGGCGAACTTTGCAGATAGACCTGTGCCTTCTGGAAGGGTGCTGCGTCGGCGGTCTCGATGATCATGCTGGTCTTTTTGGCGGGGTGGACATTCATCTCGGTGCGCATGGTACGCACGGCCTTGATGTAGTCCATGACCTTTTCAAAAGCTTCCTCTTCGTCGGCCCAGTTGTGAGCTTCGTCAAAGGTGGGCCAGCTCTGAGTCATGATGGTCTCGGCAGAGCCGGGCAGAGCCTGATACAGCTCCTCGGTGATGAAGGGCATGAAGGGATGCAGCAGCTTGAGGGCCTTGTCCAGCACATACACCAGCACACGGCGGGCGGTGTCGGCCTGCTCGGCATCGCCGGAGTTCAGGCGGGGCTTTGCGATCTCGATGAACCAGTCACAGTAGACATCCCAGATAAAGCTGTTGATCTTGCGGCGGCCAGACCCATCTCGTAGTGGTCGAGGTTGTCGGTCATGGCACCAGCACCTGATTCAGCTTGGTGAGCACCCACTTGTCGCTCATGTCCAGCTTGTCCTCACTGGGCAGGCCCGGGGTAAAGTCCTCGGGCAGGTTCATCAGCACAAAGCGGGTAGCATTCCACAGCTTATTGGCAAAGTTGCGGGCAGCCTCCACCTTCTTTTCGATATAACGCATGTCGTTGCCCGGGGTGGAGCCATCCACCAGCATAAAGCGCAGGCATCTGCACCGTACTGGGCAATGACTTCCAGCGGGTCGATGCCGTTGCCCAGACTCTTGGACATCTTGCGGCCCTGACTGTCGCGCACGATACCGTGGATGCAGACCGTGCTGAAGGGTGCCTTGCCGGTGTAGGCCAGACCGGAGAAGATCATGCGGCTGACCCAGAAGCCGATGATGTCGTAGCCGGTAACGAGGGTGTTGGTGGGGTAGAAATACTTGAGGTCTTCGCTCTCTTCATTGGGCCAGCCCAGTGTGCTGAAGGGCCACAGAGCGGAGGAAAACCAGGTATCCAGCGTATCGGGGTCCTGCGTGAGCTTTGCGCTGCCGCACTTGGGGCAGGCGCAGGGAGCGGACTTTGCCACCACGGTCTCGCCGCAGTCGTCGCAGTACCATGCCGGGATCTGATGGCCCCACCACAGCTGACGGCTGATGCACCAGTCGCGGGTGTTCTTCATCCAGTTCATATAGTTCTTGGTGAAGCGCTCGGGCACGAACTTGATCTCGCCCTTTTCCACGCTCTCGATGGCGGGCTTTGCCAGCGGCTCCATCTTGACGAACCACTGCTTGGACACCATGGGCTCGATGGTGGAGTGGCAGCGGTAGCAGGTGCCCACCTCGTGCTTGAGGGGCTCGATCTCCTTCAGGAAGCCGCCTGCTTCCAGATCGGCCAGAATGGCCTTGCGGGCCTCGAGGGTAGTCATGCCGGCGTACTTGCCGCAGTCCAGCACCTCCGGCTCATTGATGGCGTCTTGCCGGCGGCGAACAGGGCATCGGCAGCAGCCTTGTCGGCAGCACCGGTCATGTGGCCGTCGTAGGTGAACACACGCACGATGGGCAGGTCGTGGCGCAGACCCACTTCAAAGTCGTTGGGGTCGTGGGCGGGGGTGATCTTGACCACACCGGTGCCCTTGGTCATGTCGGCGTGCTCGTCGCACACAATGGGGATCTCCTTGTTCAGCAGGGGCAGCACCACATGGCAGCCGTGCAGATGGGCATAGCGGGGGTCATCGCCGTTGATGGCAACAGCGGTATCGCCCAGCATGGTCTCGGGACGGGTAGTAGCCAGCTCCAGCATCTCGCCGGTCTCCTTGACCGGGTACAGCAGGTGCCAGAAGCTGCCGTCCTTCTCCTCGTACTCCACCTCGGCATCAGAAATGGAGGTGTTGCAGTGGGGGCACCAGTTGACCATGCGGTTGCCGCGGTAGATCAGGCCCTTGTCGTACAGGCGCACGAACACTTCCTTGACAGCCTCGGAGCAGCCCTCGTCCATAGTAAAGCGCTCACGATCCCAGTCGCAGCTGCTGCCCAGCTTCTTCAGCTGGCTGACGATGCGGTTGCCGTACTTGGTCTTCCATGCCCATGCACGGTCCAGAAAACCATCGCGGCCCACCATCTCCTTGGTCAGGCCCTCGGCACGCATGGCCTCCACCACCTTGGCTTCGGTAGCGATGGATGCATGGTCGGTACCGGGCACCCACAGGGCGGCATAGCCCTGCATCCGCTTGGTGCGGATGAGGATGTCCTGCATGGTGTTATCCACCGCATGGCCCATGTGCAGCTGACCGGTGACGTTCGGGGGCGGCATGACGATGGTGTAGGGTTTCTTGTCGGGGTCTGCCTTCGTGTGGAAGTAGCCGCCGTCCAGCCAGAACTGGTAGATGCGGTCTTCCACCTGGCTGGGATCGTACTGTTTTGCAAGTTCTTTCATAGGGTCCTCCCAGTAAAAAATGATGAAGTGGGACGAAAAAAGCCGTCCCACGGAACGTTCCATGGGACGGCTGTAATAACCGCGGTACCACCCAAATTGCGCAGAGCATCCTGCGCCCCTTGATGCCCCGGTAACGTGGGACAGCTCCGAGAGCGGCTTGCTCTTCAGCTCACCGCTCCTGCTCCAAAGTGACAGCACACCGCCCGACCGTACCGGATTCACAGCATTCTCCGGCTCTCTGAACGGCAAATGCAGTGCACACTCTTCTTCAACGCATTTATAAAAAGAATATAGCGTTTTTTGTGCGATTTGTCAATTACTTTTTCTTCAAAAGAATTTATCCCACTGCATCTTACGGTTTGGGCCTTATTCGTGAAAACGCGTTTGGAGTGGCCCGCAGGCCACGACAAACGCAAATATAAAAAATATTTTTCCGCTATCAATGGCCAGAACAAACGCATCGGCCATTTTCAATCCGCGATCCCTTCATCCTTCAGCCTTGCAATGAGCCGCTCCATCAGAGCGATGCGGTTGAAGGGGGTCATCAGGTAAAAGCCGTCTGCATAGGGCGCTGCAGCCTGCGCGGCCTTCACCGAGACTTCCAACCCCAGCTCTTCGCCCTGCGCACGGTCCAGCCCGGCAAAACGCTCGATGATCTCAGCATCCACATGGATGCCGTTGACCTCGTTCTCCATAAAGATGGCGTTGCGCTGGCTCACCACCGGCATGATGCCGGCCAGAATTTTCGCCTTTTCGCCCAGCGTTTCGCGGGTCTTTTTCAGGTTCACCACCGCCTGTGCGGAGAGCACCGGCTGGGTAAGGAAGCCGCTCATGCCATTTTGCAGCTTTTCCTGTGCGCGGCGCAGCTCCACATCAAAGTTGCGGGCGTTCAGGTTCAGCGCACCGAACACGGTGAGGGGCGAGGGCATCTCCCGGCCCTCCCCTGCCAGCGAGACGATGTACTGCGCCAGCTTGCGGGAGTTGAACTGGTACACGTTTTTCACCTCGTCCCGCTCCGCGGTGGGGATGGGGTCGCCGGTGATGGCCAGCACCTCCCGCACGCCCTCGGCGTACAGGCCCAGCAGCAGGGCCTTTGTGGCGTTCAGATTGCGGTCGCGGCAGGTCATGTGGGGCAGCACGTTCAGCCCCAGCTCCCGGTGCACCCGGCAGGCCACCAGCGAAGAATCCATCCGTGCCCGGGCAATGGGACAGTCCGCAATGGTCAAAAGGTCTGCACCAGCAGCCTGCAGGCGGCGTGCACCGTCCAGATAGCCGGTCAGGTCGGCATCCTTGGGGCTGTCCAGCTCAATGGCGATCACCTTTTTGCCCGCGTTCAGCTTGCGCAGGAAGCATCGTCTTTTCCACCTCCGGCTTTGCGGCAGTGGAGACTGCTGCTGCCGGGGCTGCAGGCAGTGTTTCCGGCAAGGCATCCAGTGCCGCACGCAGGGCCGCAATGTGGGCAGGCGTAGTGCCGCAGCAGCCGCCCAGAATGCGCACACCCTCGGCAGCAAGGCGGGCCAGCTCCCGTGCAAAATATTCCGGCCTGCCCTGATACTGCACCCGGGTGCGTGTGACCACCGGGTAGCCCGCGTTGGGCATCACTGCAAGCGGCAGCTTTGTCTCGCCAAGCTGCTGCACCAGCGCACGCATGGCACCGGGAGCAGAAACGCAGTTCAGGCCCACAGCATCCACTGCACCGCAGGCAGTCATGCTGCGCACAAGCTCTGCGCAGTGACGGCCCTCGCGGGTGTAGCCGTCCGGCAGCACTGCAAAGGACACCAGCACAAAGGCATCCGGCACGGTCTCCTTGATTTTTTTGCCGCTTCGGCCACACCGGCATCGCTGCTCAGCGTCTCAAACAAAAAGTTCTTTGCACCCAATGCGGCAAACCGCTCGGCAAGGGCCGTATAGATCTGTGCCGCCGGGAGTGCCTCGGTGTCCGGGGCCGGGCCAAGATCGGCAAACACGGCAGCGCTGGTCTTTGCAGCGGCTGTGCAGCCAGTTTCCAGCCTTCGTCCGCCATGGCCTCCCACATGGGGTTCTGCGCTGCTGCCATGCGCGGCAGGCCGAAGGTGTTGGTCTTGATAGCATCGGCACCCGCTTCCAGATACGCGCGGTGCACGGTCAAAATGCCGTCCGGGTCCAGCAGGTTTGCCTGCTCACATTCCTGCCCGGCTTTGCCTTATAATATGTACCATGCCGCCATCGAACAGCAGCGGGCACTTTTTTAAAATTTCACGCACATCCTTCATGAGGGAGTTCTCCTTTTTCCTACAAAAACGCTTGGCTTTCAGTTTAATGCACAAATGCCGTCCGGTCAAGCGTTTTTTCACGGCGGCGCTTGCAGGAACGCAAAATTGTGCTATCCTATGCATACTTTATAAGTGGGGAGGTGTGTGCCATGCGCCATGCCGGAACGCAAACGCTTGAGACCGACCGGCTTTTCCTGCGCCAGCTTCTGCCCGAGGATGCCGAACAGATGTATACGAACTGGGCATCGACCCGGAAGTGACCCGCTTTCTGCGGTGGGAGCCGCACAAAAACGCGCTGGAGACCGTAGGTCTGCTGGCGGCATGGGCCACCCTTTACCCGAACCCGGACTACTACCAGTGGGCCATTGTGGAAAAGGCTTCCGGGCAGGTGTTTGGCAGCATCAGCATCTTCAATGCTCTGCTCGGTGACCCGGCACAGAAAGCGCTCTGGCCGCAACAGGACTGCACAGACGGCATCTGGGAAGCAGGCTACTGCATCGGGAAGCACTGGTGGAACCATGGTTTTGCAACCGAAGCTTTAAAAGCAGCAGTAAACTACTGGTTTGAGAATACAGACGGCGGCTGGCTCACCTGCTGCCACGCAAAAGAGAACCCTGCCAGCGGCCGGGTGATGGAAAAAGCAGGCTTTCTCTACCACCACGATGCCATTGATCATAAATTTGACGGCACACCGGTGGAGTGCAGAAGCTATCTGCTGACAAGAGAACGATATAACAGAAAGGACTTACCTTGAGCGAACTTTACGATATTTTGGTAGAAACACCCCCGACGAAGGTCATTCTGCTGGCGCTGGATCAGGGCCTGTGGGACTGCGAGCGCAGCCTTGCAGAGCTTTCCGCCCTGTGCGAAGCAAACCACATGGAAGCCGTGGCACAGGTGACCCAGAAGCGCCAGACCCCAGAGACCGGCATCGTGCTGGGCAGCGGCAAGCTGGAGGAAGCATCCCTTGCCGCCGAAACGCTGGGCGCGGAATGCGCCGTATTTGACGGTGAACTGACCGGTAGCCAGATCCGCAACATCTCCAATGCGCTGGGCGGACTGGAAGTGATCGACCGCACCATGCTGATCCTTGAAATTTTCCGCAGCCGCGCCGTCACCAACGAGGGCAAGCTGCAGACCGAACTGGCCCTTCTGCGCTACCGCCTGCCCCGTCTGCAGGGCATGGGCGAAGCGCTCAGCCGTCAGGGCGGCGGTGGCGGCGGCGGTGGTGGTGCACGCCGCGGTGCCGGTGAGACCAAGCTGGAACTGGACCGCCGCCATGTGCATGCCGCATCGATGCGCTGGCTGAAAAGCTGGCCGAATGGAAAAGCGCCGGGGCGAGAGCCGCAAGGCCCGTGCCAAGACCGGGATGCCGGTGGTCAGCCTTGTAGGCTATACCAACGTGGGCAAATCCAGCCTGATGAATGCTCTGTGCGGCCCAGCGTAGCCGAAGCGGACATGCTGTTCGCCACACTGGACCCCACCAGCCGCAAGCTGATACTGCCCAGCGGCATGGCGGTGCTGCTGGTGGACACGGTGGGCTTTGTGTCCCGCCTGCCCCACAATCTGGTGGAAGCCTTCAAGTCCACGCTGGAAGAAGCGGCATGGTCGGACGTGATCATCCGTGTGGCAGACGCAGGCGATGAGCAGCGGGAAGAGCAGCTGGCCGTCACGGACGATGTTCTGGACGGGCTGGACTGTGCGGACATCCCCCGCCTGACCGTCTACAACAAGTGCGATAAGCCGGGTGCCATGAGCTTTGACCCGGACATCCTGCTCACCAGTGCCAAGACCGGCTACGGTCTGGACACCCTGCTGGCAAAGCTGGACGAGGTGCTCAGCGACCGGGTGCACACCTTAAAGGTGCTGCTGCCCTACGATAAACTGGGCCTTGCCGCCCCATGCGGGAGCGCGGCAGCGTGCAGGTGGAGGAATACCGGGAGGACGGGCTGTATCTGGAGGGCATCGTCAAGACGGAAGACCTGCACTGCTTTGAAGGGTATCTGGTCTGATAGGCGTACACGATCTAAATCGCCTCCGCTGTGCTCCGGCTATCATCAGCGGAATAATATTTTGAGATAGAACAAGCCCGGAAAGTCTGCGGACTTTCGGGCTTGCATTTTCACGGGCGGGGTCGCAGCCGAAAGCAGCTGCTCTATGGGTCGAGTACATTGTCTGCCACTGCTTTTTTCA
>ENA-OQDF01001159-OQDF01001159.1-human-gut-metagenome-genome-assembly--contig:-NODE-1159-length-10823-cov-1.484200_pt1 | contig 10823 bp, 16 predicted proteins | sample MGYA00242769_ERZ504597 | MGnify/ENA primary metagenome ERZ504597 (study PRJEB26092, sample SAMD00036305) | human gut metagenome | host: Homo sapiens | study: EMG produced TPA metagenomics assembly of...
CCGCCGTGTGCGGCGGCAATACCGAAATCAAGGCAGATGGCCTTGGCGTGTCCGATGTGGAGGTAACCGTTCGGTTCGGGCGGGAAGCGTGTCTGTACTTTTCCCCGTTTTTACCCTCTTTCAAATCGTTTTCTACTATTTGCTCAATGAAGTTCAAGCTCTTTTTTCGCTTGTTTCTTCGCTCTTTATTTCTGCCATAATGTTACTATTTTCGTATCGTGGGGACAAAGATAGGGTAAAAAATGAAGAATGAAGAATGAAGAATGAAGATTTATTCTTTATGTACCGGGATATATCCGCTCTCTTTGATGATTTTCTGTCCTGCGGCAGACAAGATGAAATCGAGCAGAGGGGCTACGACCGAGGCGTTTTTCCGGTTATAATAATAGTAATAGCGGGCGCACTATCGGATAAGTCTTATTGATGGCATTCTCCAGCGTGGGAGCGGCATAATGCTGCCCGTCGTATGGAAACGGCGAGTGTCTTGATACGCGGCGATGCATAGGCTAGGCCCACATATCCGATGGCACCGCGTGTCTGGCTGACGGATTGGATAATGGCTCCAGTGCAGGCATGGAGAGACTGCTGCTCATGTAGTTCTTGTTTTTCAGTACGCTTTCCTTGAAGAACTCGTAGGTACCGGAGGAAGTTTCGCGGGAGTAGACTATGATTTTGCGGTCGTCTCCACCCACTTGTTGCCAGTTGGTGATTTTGCCCCGGAAAATGTCTTCCAGTTGCTGCCGGGTCAGTTGTGTCACCGGGTTGGAGGGGTGAACCACTAGCGGCAAGGGCGTCGTAGGCGATGGGAACTTCTGCCAAGTCTTCTCCGGCAGCTTTGACTTTCATCTTTTCGCTGAACTTGATGGCGCGTGAAGCCATGGCGATGTCCGTAGTTTGGTCCAGCAGGGCTGAAATACCGACACCTGTTCCACCACCGGTCACAGTGACACGGGCAGACGGGTTTAAGGTCATAAAGCGTTCGGCGGTCTGCTGCGCTATGGGGAGCACGGTGTCGCTGCCTTTGATGCGTTGCGCCTGCATGCCGGTGGTGGCAGCTGCCAGGGCGAGGAGTAGGAGTAATTTTCTTGTCTTCATAAAACACATGGTGCAAATTGGGTAAACACATGATGCAAATTAAGGTAATGGATATTACAAATGTGTTACATGGAATGTGCTTTGGGCCGTTGTAACAGTTTTGTAACACCTTTGAAATATTTCTTTCAAACGTTAGTCACACTGCCTTAACATCCGGCCCGTTCCTTTGCATACAGAAATCAATAGGCAACATGAAAAAGATTTTTGAGAAGATTGTAGAAGGTATACTGGCTTGTAGCGGCTTTGTGACGAGCCTTACCATCGTACTTATCGTCGTGTTTCCTCTTTCCGAAGCGCTAGCTTGTTCAGCAGCAAGGTGATAGAAGAAGGGTATGTATTGGCTTTGAATAAGGAGAATCGGGTGGGCGAACTGACTCCGGCACAGATAAAGGATGTCTTTGATGAAGAGCTGACAAACTGGAACGAAGTGGGAGGGGAGGACCTTCCTATCCGCCTTTTCCGTTTGGAGGACATCACACAGTATTATACGGAAGAGCAGTTGGGCGCTTCCTATGAAAATGCAGGTGCTTGCATTACGGAGCTGGTGGAGCGTACGCCCGCTATTATAGCCTTTGTACCGCAGCAGTTCATCGTTCGTCCGGACTCAGTGCATTTGCTGAAAGACAACACCATTTCGGTGAAGGACGTCTTTGCCGGTGCCGAATGGTTTCCCACGGCAACACCTTGCTGCACAGTTCGGCTTTTGCCGCTCATTACGGGGACGTTGTGGGTCAGTCTGTTTGCCATCCTTTTTGCACTGCCGTTTGGTCTGTCGGTGGCAATCTATATGTCGGAGGTAGCCAATTCCCGGGTAAGGAATCTGCTGAAACCTATCATTGAGTTGCTGAGTGGGCATACCGTCGGTGGTTTACGGCTTTTTCGGTTTGATTGTCATTGTGCCTTTTTGCAGCAGGTCTTCGACTTGCCGGTCGGCGAGAGTGGGCTGGCGGGCAGTATTGTGCTTGCCATTATGGCACTGCCCACCATCATTACGGTGACGGAAGATGCGATGAGAAAACTGCCCTCGTGCCATGCGCGAAGCAGTTTGGCACTGGGAGCGTCGCAATGGCAGACTATATATAAGGTGGTGATTCCTTACTCCATTTCGGGCATCACCTCCGGAGTGGTGTTGGGCATCGGCCGTGCGGTGGGCGAGACGATGGCTGTGCTGATGGTGACGGGCAATGCTGCCGTCATTCCCCATACCATTCTGGAGCCGTTGCGTACTATTCCGGCTACGATTGCCGCGGAGCTGGGCGAGGCACCTGCCGGCGGACCTCACTACGAAGCATTGTTCCTACTGGGTGTCGTGCTGTTTTTCATCAGTTTATTGATAAATTTCACGGTGGAAGCAGTTTCGCCAAGACGAAAATAAAAGAAGGTAGATATGGTCAATAGAAAGCATCTTTCGCAAAACGTGGCATTCGGCTTGTTCCGTCTGTTGAGTCTGAGTGTGGTGGGAATTCTTTTTGCTATCCTCGGTTTCATTATATATAAAGGTATAGGAGTCATCGATTGGGAGTTCCTCACTACGCTCCTGCCAACGGTATGACTGCCGCGGAATCCTTCCTGCCATTGTAGGTACGTTCTGCTTGATGGTGGGCAGTGCCTTGTTTGCTTTTCCGGTGGGGGTGATGGAGTGGCATTTATATGAATGAGTATGTGCCGAAAGGCTGGGTGGTACGTTTCATACGGATGATGACGAACAATTTGAGCGGCATCCCTTCCATCGTGTTCGGTCTGTTTGGCATGGCTCTGTTCGTCAACTATATGGATTTTGGAGACAGCATCCTGGCAGGTTCGTTGACACTGGGCCTGCTGAGTCTGCCTTTGGTTATCCGCACCACGGAAGAAGCGCTGAAAGCCATTCCCGACAGCATGCGTGAGGGAAGCCGCGCGTTGGGAGCTACCAGGCTTCAGACCATCTGGCATGTCATCCTGCCGATGGGGATGCCCAATATCATCACCGGACTGATTCTGGCGTTGGGGCGTGTTTCGGGCGAGACGGCACCCATCCTTTTCACTTGTGCCGCCTACTTCTTGCCACAGCTGCCTGCAAGTATCTTCGACCAGTGCATGGCGCTTCCTTATCACCTCTACGTCATCTCTACCAGCGGCACCGATATGGAAGCGCAGCTCCTATTGCCTACGGCACGGCACTGGTGCTGATACTCATTATCCTCCTGGTGAACCTGCTGGCGAACGCCTGCGGAAATACTTTGAGAAGAAGATTAAGACGAATTGAAAACATATACAATAGGTATGAAGAACAAGATAGAAACCCGTGACGTGAACTTCTGGTATGGCGATTTCCATGCCTGAAAGGCATCAGCATGGACATTGAGGAGAAGTCTGTGATAGCCTTCATCGGTCCCTCGGGCTGTGGAAGTCTACCTTCCTGCGCCTGCTAAACCGCATGAATGATTTGATTCCCGACACCCGTCTGACCGGCGAGATACGCATTGACGGACAAGACATCTATGGAAAAGGAGTGCAAGTGGATGAACTCCGCAAGAACGTGGGCATGGTGTTCCAGCGCCCCAATCCTTTCCCAAAAAGCATCTTCGAGAACGTTGCCTACGGACTCCGTGTAAATGGCATCACCGATAACGCTTTCATCCGTCAGCGGGTGGAAGAAACCCTGAAAGGCGCCGCCCTTTGGGACGAGGTGAAGGACAAGCTGAAAGTCTCCGCCTACGCCCTCTCCGGCGGTCAGCAGCAACGTCTCTGCATAGCCCGTGCCATGGCGGTGTCTCCTTCGGTCCTGCTGATGGACGAGCCGGCATCCGCCCTCGACCCCATCTCCACTCGCCAAGGTGGAAGAGCTTATCCACGAGTTGAAGAAGCAGTACACCATCGTCATCGTTACCCACAACATGCAGCAGGCAGCGCGTGTCAGTGATAATACGGCTTTCTTCTATATGGGGCGGATGGTGGAGTTTGGAAATACCCGGAAGATATTTACGAATCCCGACAAGGTGGAAACGCAGAACTACATCACGGGACGCTTCGGGTAGCGGATTGTTCCATACAAGCAAAAATAAGTTGTACAAAAGTAATCTTAAAATAGAAACATTATGGTGAAGTTTATCGAATCTGAACTCGTCTTGCTGAAAAAGGAAATAGACGAAATGTGGACCCTGGTATATAATCAGCTCGACCGTGCAGGTGATGCCGTGCTTACGCTGGACCGGGAGCTAGCTCAGCAGGTATTGGTGCGCGAACGTCGCGTCAATGCTTTCGAACTGAAAATAGACAGCGACGTGGAGGACATCATTGCCCTTTACAACCCCGTTGCCATCGACCTGCGCTTTGTGCTTGCCATGCTCAAAATCAATACGAACCTGGAGCGTCTGGGCGACTTTGCAGAAGGCATCGCCCGCTTTGCCCTCAACTGCCATGAACCGGCATTGGATACTGAGTTGGTCAAGCAACTCCGTCTTGAAGAGATGATAGCCCAGGTGCTCTCCATGCTCGAGCTTGCCAAGCAGGCACTTCAGGAGGAGAGCCAGGAATTGGCTACCGCTGTGTTTGCCAAGGACAATATGCTGGACGAAATCAATGCTGATGCCACTGCCATCCTTGCCGACTACATCAGCCGGCATCCGGAGAGTGCACTTTCTTGTCTGAACCTGGTGAGCGTGTTCCGCAAGTTGGAGCGTTCCGGTGACCATATCACGAATATTGCCGAAGAAATAGTGTTCTTTATCGACGCAAAAGTGTTAAAACATAGCGGGCGGACAGATGAACACTACTTAATGATAAGAAATAAACAAAATTTTAGGATAATTTCAGTGTTTCATGGAAAATAGCCTTATATTTGTCCATTGAAAACGATTGCAGGTGTAGAAAAGTGCTTTGAAATGATAATAAACTTAAATGTTTTTTTCAAAAAGATGTTATAAGACATGTTTTTAATTTGGTTAGTATCACGAAAAGCGCCTATATTTGCATCGTTATCCTGAAAACAATCTTTTTACCTTAAAAAAAAACTAATACCTATTGAAAACTGAAAAAGGAGGCTTTGTGAAAAGCTTCCTTTTTTGTACCTATACGAAGGGCTTTTTGTATCTTTGCGCATATTAATAATAAATCATGTATAATCTAAAAGTATATAGAACCATGTTTTCCGGAATAGTAGAAGAATGTGCCACATTGGTGGCGATGGTCAAAGACCAGGAGAATGTACATTTTACTTTCAAGTGTTCATTCGTCAGTGAATTAAAAATAGACCAGAGTGTGTCTCACAACGGTGTTTGCTTGACGGTAGTAGCTTGACAGATGATACCTATACCGTGACGGCCATGAAGGAAACGCTGGACCGTTCCAATCTTGGCTTGTTGCAGGTGGGAGATGAAGTGAATGTGGAGCGTAGTATGATGATGAACGGCCGGCTGGATGGCCATATCGTTCAAGGACATGTGGACCAGACTGCCACTTGCATCGATATAAAGGATGCGGAAGGAAGCTATTACTTTACTTTCCGGTATGCTTTTGACAAGGAGATGGCAAAGCGCGGCTACATTACGGTAGACAAAGGCTCGGTAACGGTTAACGGTGTCAGCCTGACCGTGTGTAATCCCACCGACGATACTTTCCAGGTAGCCATCATTCCTTACACCTTCGAGCATACCAATTTCCATGCTTTCAAAGTGAGCAGTGTGGTGAATTTGGAGTTCGATATCATTGGTAAGTACATCAGTCGCATGATACAATATAAATAAGGTAACGGCGCTATGAACGATTTCCTGGAATTAGTGGCATCCCGTCAGAGTGACCGTGCCTATGATATGACTCGTGCCGTGGAGCCTGAGAAGCTGGAGCGGATATTGGCAGCGGCTTGTCTGGCTCGTCCGCCTGCAATGCACAACCGTGGAAGTTCGTGGTAGTTACGGAACCGGAGCTGTCTGTCAAGGTGGGCAAGGCTGCTGCAGGATTGGGGATGAACAAGTTTGCCAAGGATGCTCCCGTTCATATTCTGGTGGTGGAGGAGTCCATGAATGTCACTTCCTTTCTGGGTGCAAAAATCAAGGGTAAGTATTTTCCATTGATTGATATTGGTATCGCTGCCGCACATATCACGTTGGCGGCAGAAAATGAAGGGCTGGGTTCCTGCATTTTGGGCTGGTTTGATGAGAAGGAGATAAAGAAACTTGTCGGTATCCCGGCCGGTAAACGCCTTTTGCTAGATATTACGATTGGCTATCCGGTGAAGGAAAAACGGAAGAAATCGCGGAAGCCAAAAGAGAAGACAGTATCTTATAATAAGTATTAGCATTAGCAGAAGAACACAGAGGTGCAGGGATTAAACCAATAGACGAGAAAAAATCTCTGTGCCTCCGTGTTTAAACTAAACTACAAATCCTTTAGCAGCACCTTGCTTGCATTCTTGTAGTATTCCTCTCGTGCCTTCAGCAATGCTCCCCATTGGCTGTTAAATTCATTTTCTTTATCAATTTGAAGTCTTCTGAGCCGTGTGTGTCCAGCTTGTCCAGCAGGAGGGCCACATTCATCTTGTTGATGTCCATGGAAGGCTGGTAAGCGATGTCTTCACTTTTTTCATCGGTCACCACTTCATGCAGGAGGTTGATTTCTTGCAATTCATAAAGGGTTTCGTGTGTCAGCCGGATGGGAATCTGGCACTCTTCGGATATCTCCTCGGCTGTATAGGGTTGGGCGTCTTGTTCAAAGCGCTTGGCTATGAGGGACATTATCAGGATGGAGATAAAGTCGCGGTAGCGACGGCTGATGTTGCGCGCATCCTTGTCGAAGCTGAAGTTCCGGATATTCTGTCCGGCGTAGGTCAATTCGGCACCGAACAGGCAGATAGTCCAAGATACCTGCAACCATAGCAGAAACATCGGGAGGGCGGCGAAACTACCATAGATGGCATTGTAACGGGAAACCCACAACTGGCTGCTGATGTAGAGGAACTGGAATGCCTGATGTGCCGTACCTGCCAGAATACCGGATATGAGTGCGTGTTTTAGTTTGACTTTTGTATTCGGCATAAAGACGTACAGTACTGTAAACATGAACCAGGTCAGTACGAAGGGGATGAGGCGTACCATAAACTTGCCGACGGGTGCCAGTAGGGTAAAGTCTTCGAGGTTCTTCACCATCGTACTCATGAAGATGGAAAGACCACCGGACACTACCAGCAGAATGGGCATCAACAGAAGCATGGAGAAGTAATCCGTTATTTTGCGGTACATGCTGCGCGCCTTTTTACCTGCCAGATGCGGTTGAAGGTGACTTCCATATTATTGATTAGGTTCAGGACTGTCCACAGCAACATAATCAACCCGATGCCGATGAATATTCCACTTTTGGTTTGTGAGAGATATGAGTTTACGAACTGTAGAATAACCTCTGTGGTTTCTGTAGGACCTCCGAACCCGTTGATAACCTGACTTTCCATCAGATTGTCGAATCCGAAACCGCGTGCGATGGCAAACAATATAGCGAGAATCGGTACAATGGCAAGCAAGGTGCTGTAAGTCAGTGCCGAGGCTTTGTTTACTATCCGGTCTTTGGTGAAGCGGTTGACACAAAGGTAGATGGTCTTGATGATATTGTATACGGAAAAAGTGGTTCGCGTAACTTCATCTTCTGTAATACGCCAGATGTCGTAAGTAAGAAACTTCCAGAAGGCTGCAATACGTCTATTCATAAAATGTTAATTAGCGTAAGTTCAAAGAGTTATCTTTAACGGATTCTCAATGATCTCTGTTTATATGAAGTGCAAAATTATATAAAATTTCTGGAATAAACGAATAAAAAGGTAGAAATGGAGTGGAGGTTTTGTTTAAGAATATTCTTTTTATGTATTTTGCGGGAAAGAAAGTTTATTAGAGATAAAAAGACTTGAAAATAATGCGCAAAAAGAAGAATTCTGGTAGTTTTGTTGGCTGTATTGTTAGCATGGGTGGGGAGTAATTTAGTTATAGGAGCCCTACTTATGAATGATTATCCCGAAAAGATATGGCTGCATCGATGTAATTCGATAGAAAAACTTTATGAGCAAGGTGACGAGTATCCTAACGTGGAAGTTGATGTCGTTTTCGGAAAACCGGAAGTTTGATGTGACGCATGATGCGGATACAAGTTTTAATCTGGTTCTGGAGCCTTATTTCTCTTATATGAATGAGACTGATGGTAAAATTGGTTGGATATTAAGAACTTGAAGGCAGGCAACAAGACGGAAATACTCGCTGAATTGAATAAGTTGGTTGAAACTTATCGTATGGAGAAAGATGAGTTGATTATTGAAAGTTCCAATTGGGAAGCATTGAGGCTTTTTACAGAAAACGGATATTATACATCTTATTATGTAGCTTTTGATAAACCTAATGATTTGAGCGATAGGGAACTGGATGCTTGCATTGCTGAATTGCAGAAGATTGTTGATGGAGGTGCTGTTCGTGCATTGTCTTTTCCGGGCTGGTGGTATTCTGTCATAAAAGAGGAACTGAACCGTCCCATTGACTTGCTGACTTGGAGACACCGGACTACCCAACTTGCATTGTTGGCTTCACATAAGGGACGGCAGATGTTGAAAGACCCCCAACTGAAGGTCATACTGATTAAAGATAAAGGGGATTATCACAGATAGGAGAAAAGAAATAAAAAAGCAGTCGGTCTGTAAGCCGGGTTCTGTTCTTCTGTTCCTGAAAAAGTCTAATTAGGAATTATCCATTCTTCATTAAAAGAAGTGTCTGTCATTTATCTGAGCCGCATGTCACCATACAAGCTTTAGCGGTCTACCCTCCGACATGGAGCGAGCAACTCTCATAACGTCGGTTTACATGACCTTACAACTCCCAAGACGCACAGCCCTTGTGTCGCCACAAGACTGGTAGGCTCTTACCCCACCTTCTCACCCTTACCATAGCCCGAGGCGACGGCGGTTATTTTCTTCTACGTTACTCTACCTCACGGACAGCTTTCTGTTAGGAAGTGGGACGCTCTGTGTTGCCCGGACTTTCCTCATACGCACGAAGGCGCAAGCGACAGACCGACCAACTGCTTTTATAGGGGTACAAAGATACGGAATATTAATGAAGAATGAAGAATGAAGGATGAAGAATTTGTTGTGCAGTGTGCGGATGCAGTACGGATGAATCCTTCATTCTTCATTCTTTACCCTTAATTATCTTAAAAACATGTATCTATTTCGGAATAAATTCGTAGCTTTGCTATTAGTAATAACCCCCAAATCCTTTTGACCAATGAAAAAGTTATCCTCTCTTTTTCCTTTATTTCTGTTAATCCCGCTTTTTGCTGTCGCTTCGGAAGTGGGTGACCGTACCATCCTGCAGAGGTGGCGCAACTCGCTGACAGTTTGAAACAAAAGTTTGCACCGGACAAGCGCGTAGCTTTGTTCGATGTAGATTACTCTTTCTCCGGAAAGAATGTGATGTTGCGTGGTGTCACCACTTCGGCAGAGGCAAAGACGGCTTTGCTGGATGGTTTGGCAAAGAAAGGATATGCGGTGATGGATTGTCTGCAAGTGCTTCCGGATGAGACCGGACTTGAAGGCAAGACGTATGGCATTGTCAATGTGTCTGTGTGCAATCTTCGGGTAGACCCGGATTCTCTTCAGAAATGATGACGCAAGGCTTGATGGGGATGCCGGTGCGGGTGTTGCAGCGCGACGGCTGGTACCGTATCCAGACACCGGACAATTACATTGCATGGGTACACCGGGTAGGCATACATCCCGTCACGCGGGAAGAACTGGCCGCTTGGAACAATGCGGAGAAAATAGTGGTGACTTCGCATTACGGCTTTGTCTACTCACAGCCCAGCCAGGTATCGCAGACCGTCTCTGATGTTGCTGCCGGAAACCGCCTGAAGTGGGAGGGGACAAAAGGTGCCTTTTATAAGGTGGCTTATCCCGACGGCCGCCAGGGATATATCTCCAAATCCATCTCTATGCCTGAAAAAAATGGCGGGCAGCCTTGAAGCAGGACGCAGCCAGCATTATAGCTACGGCGCATAGCATGATGGGCATCCCTTATCTTTGGGCTGGCACTTCCTCCAAAGGGGTGGATTGTAGCGGCTTCATGCGCACCGTTCTTTTCATGCACGACATCATCATTCCGCGGGATGCTTCCCAGCAGGCATACGTGGGCAAGCATATCGATATCGCTCCTGATTTCAGTAACCTCCAGCCGGGCGATTTGATTTTCTTCGGGCGTAAGGCGACGCCGGAACGCAAGGAACGTGTGGTACATGTCGGCATGTATATCGGCAACAAGCGTTTCATCCATTCGCAAGGCGATGTGCGCGTCAATAGCTTCAGCCCCGACGACGAGCTGTTCGATGAATACAATCTCGGTAGACTGTTGTTGCTACGCGCGTGTTACCTTATATAAATAAGGAGGCGTCGCTCAATACAACGGAAACGAATCCATTTTATTCAATGTAATAATGTGCTAATGTGCCAATATGCCAATGACCTCGGCGTGACGGTGCAAACATGACGTAGTATATATAGTGCAGCCCATTGGCATATTAGTACATTAGCATATTGGCACATTTAATACACACACAATTATGTCAAACAGAAGAGATTTCCTGAAAACCGCCGCTTTTGCCGCACTCGGCTCAGGCATGGCAATCAATCATGTATTTGCCGGAGGAAATGACGCTCCTTCCTTGTTCAACGTGAACAGTAGGGCAGGTGTAACCCCAAAAATGAAACTGCGTTTCTTCCCCTATGA
>ENA-OQDF01001161-OQDF01001161.1-human-gut-metagenome-genome-assembly--contig:-NODE-1161-length-10784-cov-1.961152_pt1 | contig 10784 bp, 18 predicted proteins | sample MGYA00242769_ERZ504597 | MGnify/ENA primary metagenome ERZ504597 (study PRJEB26092, sample SAMD00036305) | human gut metagenome | host: Homo sapiens | study: EMG produced TPA metagenomics assembly of...
GGGCGGCTGCATCGGCTGCGGCGGCTGTGCCGCAGGCAACGGCTGCGTGTTTGGCGGCGTGGTCAACGAGGCCATCGAGAAGGCCAAAACCGCCGATGGCTTCGTGTTCGGCAGCCGGTGCACTATGCATCCGCATCCGGCAACATGACCAGCTTCATGGACCGCCTTGCCTACGCGGGCGGCAGATATCTGGCCTACAAGCCGCCGCCATCTGCTGCTCGGCCCGCCGTGCAGGCACCACCACCACGCTGGACCAGCTGGTAAAGTACCCGCAGTTCTTCCACATGCCGCTGGTGAACGGCTCCTACTGGGCCATGGTGCACGGCTCCAACGCCGAGCAGGTGCTGCAGGATGCCGAGGGCTGCGCCGTAATGCAGGAGCTGGGCCGCAACATGGCATGGCTGCTGCACTGCATCGAAGCAGGCAGGGCCGCAGGCTTTGAACACCCGCAGAACCCCAAGCGCCCCATGACTAATTTTATCCGCTGATCGGAAAATCAATTTCTGATCCAGAGGCTCAGAACAGTCCGTAAGCTGCTCTGAGCCTCTTTTTCTTTGCAGTCCTCGCCATTTCGTGCCAAAAACAGCAAAAAACCTTTTTCAAAGCGCCTTCCGCTTCTTTTTTCGTTCATAAGTTTGTGTTACTATAAGATGTAAAGTGATTTTAGCAGGATGGAGACCCTTGTATGGAACACTACGATTGGAACGAAGGCTGGCTGTTCACGCCCCGGTTCGACCCGGCACTGGTGCGGCCGGAGTGCGGACTGGAATTGGAACCGGTGCGCATCCCCCACACTGTGCGGGTGCTGCCCTACAATTACTGCAAACGAAAATGAATACCAGTGCCTGTGCGGCTACCGGCGGGAGTTTTTGCACCCAGAGAGTGGGCAGGCCGCACTGTTCTGCTCACCTTTGGTGCCGTTGCCCATGACGCGACCGTGTTCTGCAACGGGCGGCGGCTGTTCCACCACGCCTGCGGCTACACCGCCTTCACGGTAGATCTGACCAGCGCTTTGCATCTGGGTCAGAATAACGTGGTGGCTGTGCGCTGCGACAGCGTGAGGATCTGAACATTCCGCCCTTTGGCGGGCAGATCGATCACCTGACCTACGGCGGCATCTACCGTGCCGTCAGTCTGGACATCAAGGAACCCGCTTACCTGCGGGATGTGTTCATCGAGGCAAAAGCCGAGGGCGATTTCCGCATCTATACCTCCACCGTGGGTGAGACGGTTGGCTGCACCCTGCAGGCCGAGATCCGCAGCCCTTCCGGCAGCCGCGCCGCCTACAGCGGCGAGCTTTCCCTGCCCATCACCGGCGTGCTGAACGGTGTGCACCCGTGGAGCATCGAGCATCCCACCCTGTACACCCTCACCGTACAGCTGATCCGCCCCGGCTCTGCCGGTCTGCCGGACCGTGTGCTGGACGAAAAGACCATCCGCTTCGGCTTCCGCACCGTGCAGTTCGTGGCAGGCGGGCTGTACCTGAACGGTCAGCGCGTGGAGCTGCGGGGCCTGAACCGCCACCAGAGCTACGCCTATCAGGGCTATGCCATGCCGGACAGCATCCAGCGGCTGGATGCTCAAATCCTGAAAAAAGACCTTGGCTGCAACGCGGTGCGCACCAGCATTCCCCCAGAGCCCGGCGTTTCTGGATGCCTGCGATGAGCTGGGCCTGCTGGTGTTCACCGAGATGCCCGGCTGGCGATACATCGGCGATGAGAGCTGGAAGGCGCAGGCCCTGCAGAACTGCCGCGAAATGGTATGCCAGTGCCGCAACCACCCCAGCATCTTTTTGTGGGGTGCCCGTGTAAACGGCAGCGCCGACGACGAAGCGTTTTATAAGCGCACCAACGAGGCCATCCACCGGCTGGACCCCACCCGCCCCACGGCAGGCGCGCGGAACCACCGCAAGAGCAGCTGCTGGAGGATGTTTACGCCTACAACGATTACTCTTACCGTGGGCGCGGTGCCGCCTGCGAAGCCCGCGCCGCGGTGACTTCCGATCCCCGCAAGGGCTACCTCATCAGCGAATTCGGCGGGCAGCAGCTGCCCACCAAGCCCTTTGACGACGAGACTCACCGGCTGGTGCAGGCTCTGCGCTATGCCGCCGGGATCAACGATTCCATTGCGCAGCAGGGCGTGGCCGGCAGCTTTGGCTGGTGCATGGCCGATTACAACACCCACCGGGAATTTGGCAGCGGCGACCGCATCTGCTACCACGGTGTGATGGATATGTTCCGCAACCCGAAGCTTTCGGCGGCGGTATATGCAAGCCAGAAAACGCCGCGTTCCCCCTCGGACATCGTGCTGGAAGTCTCTTCCGGCATGGCACTGGGCGACCTGCCCGGCGGCGTTCCCACAGCCTGCTGGGTGTTCACCAACGCCGAAAGCGTGCGGCTGTACCGCGGCAACGACTACATTGCCGAGTTCACGCCTGACCGGCACGGCCGTTTTGCCGCCATGACGCATCCGCCCATTGAGATCAACGATTTTGTGGGTTCTCTGTTGGAAAAGTACGAGGGCATGGACCCGGCCTCCGCCAGATGACAGCCGCTATCCTGAACGAGATGCGCCGGGATGCCATGGAGCTTTCGCCGCTTTCCAAGGCGCGGATGCTTTCGCTGCGGCTGAGCTGGAACGAGGTAGCCCGCATGTATTACAAATACATCGGCGTGCTGGGCACACCGTGCGCAGCCTACCGTTTTGAAGCCGTGTGGCATGGCCGCACCGTGCGCACCGTGGTGCGGGAACCGGTGCAGAGCGTCCGGCTGGAATGCACCGTGCACAATCCCATCCTCACCGACGGCCCCACCTGGGACTGCGCGGCGGTCAGCCTGCGGGCCATCGACCAGAACGGCAACCTGCTGCCCTACTGCGGTGAGGCCGTTCAGCTCAGCGTGGAAGGCCCGGTGAAGATCCTGGGCCCGGCCATCGTCCCCCTGCGGGGCGGCATGGCGGCACCTACCTTGCCACCACCGGCGAAGCAGGCCGGGCCGTGCTGCACTGCCGGATGGAGGGCGCGCTGGATGTGGAGGCTGCCCTGACTGTACGCAAGCGCTCCGGCGCAGAGAATGCCAATTAAATTTCGTCCTTTCATGGTAGATTTGCAATCTGTTCAAAGTTTTATCATGGTTGGCTGATATTCTATTGTTGTGAACGATCAAACGCCCTCTCTGTCCATGCGTCCGCGTGGCTGAGAGGGTTATTCTTGAGGACAAAGGACCGGAAATCTATGAGAGAGAAACTTCGTCAGTTTATGATCGGCCGCTATGGCACCGATGGCCTGAACCAATTCCTGAGCATTGCCTCGCTGGCGCTGCTCCTCATCGCCATCATCAGCCGGGTCAACCTGTTCACCTATCTGGGCGCGGCCCTGCTGATCTTCTGCTACTACCGCACCTTCAGCCGGAACATCTCCAAGCGCACCGAGGAGAACTACAAGTTCTACACCCTGAAGGACCGGGTGGACAACAAGTTCAAGGGCTGGAAGGAGCAGTGGGCCAACCGCAGGGTCTACCACTACTACCGCTGCCCCAAGTGCCGCCAGAAGCTGCGTGTGCCCCGTGGCCGCGGCCGCATCCAGATCTCCTGCCCGCGCTGCGGCACCCAGTTCATCAAAAAGAGCTGAGCGGCCATGTTTGGTTATGTTGTGCCCAATCAGGCCGCGCTTTCGGACGAAGCACAAAAGCGATACCGCACCGCCTACTGCGGGCTGTGCCGCCGCATCGACGCACTGCACGGCCTGCGGGGCCGCTTTACGCTGAGCTATGACCTCACCTTCCTGAACCTGCTGCTGTGCAGCCTGTACGAGGGCGAGACCGAAGCTTCTTCCGGCCACGACCGGTGCCCCATCCACCCTTGGGCGGTGTGGAATGGCGGGCGGCCTCCCCCACCGATTACTGTGCAGATCTGAGCGTAGCTTTGCACTACTACAACGCCGAGGATAAGTGGAAGGACGACCGCAGCCTGCTGGGCCTTGGATATGAAAAGCTGCTTACCGGCTGTAAGCAGGCTGCCGAGAGCCGCTGGCCCCGTCAGTGCAGCGCCATCCGCACCTGTCTGGACAGGCTGGCAGAATATGAAGCTGCCGGGAGCGAAGATCTGGATGCCGTGTCCGGCTGCTTTGGCGAGCTGATGGCAGAGCTGTTCGACTACCGGCAGGATCACTGGTCACCGGAGCTGCGCAGCATCGGCTTCCATCTGGCAAGTTCATCTACCTGCTGGATGCCTATGACGATCTGGAGCACGACCAGCGCAGGGGGGCCTACAATCCGCTGAAAGCACTCAGCCAGCAGCCCGGCTATGAGGAAGAGATGAAAGAGATCTTTGAGCTGCTGCTGGCGCAGTGTGCCCAGAGCTTTGAACGCCTGCCCTGCGTGGAGGACGCAGACCTGCTGCGCAACATCCTTTACTCCGGCGTATGGCTCAAATACAACTGCAAAACAGCCAAGCAGGCCCGCAGCCGTGGCTGAATGGCGGCTTTGTCTTGATTTTTCCACGGCAATACGGTAGACTATAAACATTGCGCGGCACTGTGGCTGCGCGAAATGAGACGTGAGGAAGTATATCCATGAGAGACCCCTATGAGGTGCTGGGCGTTTCGCGCGGCGCAAGCGATGACGAGATCAAAAAAGCATACCGCGCCAAGTGCAAGCGCTGGCACCCAGACCTGAACCCCAACGATCCTACCGCCGAGGAGCACTTCAAGGAAGTGCAGGCGGCTTACGATGCCATTACCAAGGGCGAGACCGGCCCCCAGATGGGCGGAAATCCCTACGGCAGCTACCAACAACAGGGTTACGGCCAGCAGAACTATCAGCAGCAGGGTTATCAGAACGGTTACGGCGGTTTTGACGGATTCGATGGCTTTGACCCGTTCGGTTTCGGGTTTGGCTTTGGCGGCTACCAGCAGGGTTACGGCCAGCAGGGCGCAAGCTATTCCGGCTCCGACAGCCCGGAGATGCAGGCCGCCCGCAACTTTGTGGCCAATGGCCGCTATGCGGAGGCCCGCCGCGTGCTGGACGGCATGACCGGCCGCAATGCCCGGTGGTATTATCTGTCCTCCCTCGCAAATCAGGCTTGGGCAACCGCATCGATGCGCTGCAGGATGCCCGCCGTGCCGTGCAGCTGGACCCGGGCAACACCGAGTACCAGATGCACCTGCGCCGGATGCAGAACCCCGGCCAGACCTACCGCACCACACAGGCCACCTACACCAGCCCCGGCGGCCTGATGCAGTGGTGCTGGAGCATGATCCTGCTGAACCTGCTTTGCAACTGCTGCTGCGGCGGCTGGGGCTTCCATTTCCGCATGTGATCCCGTTTTTCTCATAAGATACAGCAAGACCCCGCACCTTCTGGTGCGGGGTCTTGTTTTTGCTTTACGACATCACTTACGGTGATGTTGCGGCTGATCTTGCTGCAGGAGTAATTGCCGCCGATCTCTGCCGTCTGCACATAGGTGCCCGGCTCTGCGGGCAGCTCGCTGGTGGCATCACAGCCCCAGCCGGACTTCTTGTAGCTGTAGCGGATCTTATCGGTGGGCACTACCTGACCATCCACTTCCAGCACAGCCGCTTCATTGAAGCTTTGCAGCTCTTCGGCGGTCATGGGCTTTTCGGCCTGCTGTGCCCAGTACATGCGCACGCCGTTTGTCTTGGGCTTGATCTTGAACATAGCAAAGCCTGCGGTGTTCATATCGCTGCTTTCCAGCGCCAGTGCACCGGCCACATAGTTGCCGGCATCCACCGGCTGCTCGTCCAGATAAATGCGGCTGAACGCGCCCTCCGGCAGATACTTGCGGATCAGGTTCAGCGCAAGGCGCAGGCCGTTGGACACCTGATCGATGGTAGGCACATAGAAGTGCAGTACATCCATCACCGAGACGGCCTCATCGGCCACCCGCAGCAGCACGCTGACATCGTTGCCGTCGATCAGCTGCTTGAGGTAGCTGTACACATTGAACTCCTCTGCCTGATCCGGTGTCTTGGACATCTTCTTGGGCAGCGGAATCATCTTGAGCAGCGTGCGGATCTTATCCGACAGCACCAGCGTCACATAGCCATTCGCTTCGCCGCCAACGCCCACCACAACACCGATATACTGGGTATCGGCAGGGTTGGTCTGCACCTCCAGCTTGTAGTTGGAGCCATAAACAAGGTCGCCCGTGGCTTTGAGCCGGATGGAAACCATATCATTCTGCTGCTCCAGCGCTGCATTTTCCTGCGGCAGAGCTGCTGCGGCAAACACCGGCGTTGCTGCCGCGCTGAGCATGAACACTGCTGCCAGTGCAAGAGCTATCAATCGTTTGGCCTTCATTGCTTAAGACCTCCTTATTCTATAAAGGGATCGCACAGCCGCGCCCCACGGCACACTGCGTCGGGAACCGGCATGATACCATGCCTGTTGCACCTCGATTTTACCGCAAAACGCTGTTTTGGTCAATAACGTGATTCAAGTAATTCAATTTTTTTATATTTTATGCAAAAAGAGGAACCTGCCCTCTTCCAGTGGTTTCTCCCTCAAGTTCATTCATCAATAAAATATTCCGGGTGGACGCTGCGGGCCTGCGCCACCGACTGCTTATACCGGCTCAGGTGGCTTTCCAGCGCTTCGCTCACGTCGTCCGTGCTGCCGTGCAGCAGTGCTTCCAGAATTGCCGTGTGCGAGGAGCAGACCGACTTGTTTTCCTCGGTCTGCAGGCTGAACTTGCGGATGCGCTCCACATGCTGCAGGCTGGCCAGCATGTGGTCGTAGTGAGCTTCCATGCCGCACAACTCAAAGGATTTGCGGTGGAATGCATTATCCAGCTCCAGCATACGGGCAGTGCGGTCCGACTGGCTCATATCCGCTTCCAGCACACGGTATGTCTCAATGTTGCTGCGGTATTCTTCCTCCTGCCGGGGTGTCACATGGCCGCGCAGCCGGTTCAGGATCTCTTTTTCCAGTGTATAGCGGGCAAACTGCTCCATCTCCATCAACTTCAGGTTGATGGGTGCCACATGGGTGCCGCTCTGCGGTTTGATGTCCACCATGCGGGCCAGATTGAGCATCAGCAAAGCCTCCCGCATGGGCGTGCGGCTGATGCCCAGCTCTTCGGCCAGCTCCCGGTCATTCAGCGGATCACCGGGCTTCAGCTCCATCGTGATGATCCGGCTGCGGATCGTCTGGTATGCCGTTTCGCGCGCACTCAGTAATGACATGTGGTCTCTCTCCCTTCAACCTCCGGTGTAAAGCAAAAATTGATATACTAGTATTGAAGTTATCAAGACCATATTACCCAACCACAGGGCGGCTGTCAAGTGTGGCTGCAACTAAAAATCGCCAACATTTTTCTCTGTTTTGTCAAGACAGGCCCCATGGCAGCACAAAAGCTCCGGGTGAAGGGCTTTTGCTGCGTTTACTTTTTAGCGGAACGGTACACCACCGGCACCCACACAAAGGCCACGGCCAGACCGCACACCACATCAATGATGGAGTGCTGCTTGGTGAACACGGTGGACGCACAGATCAGTGCAGCCCACACCCAGGCCAGAATTTTCAGGGCCGGGCGCTCCTTTGCCAGCTTGCTGTGGCTGAACGCCAGTGCCATGCAGGCCGAGCTTTGGCAATGGATGGACGGGCACACATTGACCGAGGCATCCGCCTCCAGATCAGCTGCATGATGCTCATTGCAATGTTGCTGCGGCCCACCGCATCCACTGTGGGGCGGATATCCAGACCGTTGGGCAGCAGCATGTACAGGATCAGGCAGAAGGTCATGCCGGAAAACATGGTCAGGCAGAGCTTATCGTAGCTTTGGGTGTCGCACCACCACAGCAGGGCCGTCACACCAGCCAGCAGCACAAACCAGCTGCAATACGGAAAGATGAACCACTCATTGAAGGGGATCAGATCATCAAGCGGGGCGTGGATGATATATTTGGGATCTTTGATGGTCAGATCCAGCCAGAAGAACCAGATCAGATACACCACCCAGTACAGCTGGAACCACAGGTGCGGGCGGCGCCGGCTCCACAATTGTTTGAGATTCATGGTATTTCTCCTATATTTTCAATGTGATGACGTATGATTATACCACATCACGCCATCTTGCGCAAACCTTTCCGGTGCGATAAAATAAAAAGAGTATTGTAAACTTGCGCTCTGTTTTTGAGCGTACCTATTATAAAAGGAGCCATTATGTTGCAAAGCTTTCCCCTTGTCCGCCTTGCCGCGCTGGATCTGGACGGCACCCTGCTGAACCGGAACAACGAGGTCACCCTTGCCACCCGTCAAGCCATTGCCCGCGCTGTAGAGCATGGCGTGGTGGTGGTGCCCGCCACAGGCCGCCCACTGGCCAGTCTGCCGCCTGTTGTGGCAAAGCTGCCCGGCATCCGGTATGCCATCACCTCCAACGGTGCCGCCGTGTGGGACCTTGGCGATGACCCATGGGTGCTGTGCACAGCCGCTATGCCAACGCTGCCCAGCGCCACACCAGCGAACCCGCCTGCCTGCTGCACCGCCTGATGCCGACAGAAGTGGCACGGGAAGCTTTTGACCTGTTCCAGCAGTACGATGGCGAGCTGAGCGTATTCAGCGACGGCCTTGCCATCAAGACTCCGGAGGGCATTGCAAAGCTCACCTCCCGCACCGCCCGCTTTCTCTCCTCCGAGCGCGGCAGAACCTGACCGACGGCCGCTTTACCGTCATTCCCGGCATCGAGAGCTGGATGTCCCGCCATGCGCACGAGATTGAAAAACTGTGCATGTTCTTCGACAGCACCGAAAAGACCGCCGCTGCCCTGCCAAAGTTTCAGGCTATCCCGGGCGTGGCCGTGGTGCAGGGTTCGCCGGATAACATTGAAGTGACCGCTGCCGGTGTGGATAAGGGCAGTGCCCTGCTGGCTCTGGCCGACCTGCTGGGCATCCCCCACGAGAACACCCTTGCCGTGGGCGACAGCGAGAACGACCGCGCCATGCTGGAAAAGGCAGGGATCGCCGCTGTTATGGCCAACGGAATGCCCCAGATCAAGGCCATTGGCAGCATTGTGAGCGAAGCCGACTGCGACCACGACGGCGTTGCAGAGCTGTTCGGCAGGCTCGGCATCTGAGCAAACCGGGGCAAAACGGCCCTGCTTTTCAGGTCATTCGTCATTTTTGTGCAATGTATACAAGCTCTTATGCAAAACATTGTGCTTGTTGAGCATTACCAAACTTGTTTCCGTCGTTTATACTAATATTACAAGCGCACAGTGGGTGCACCATGCCTAAACGGCAGCCCACGCGCACCAAGAGAGTTCAAACTAAAAGGAGAAATGCATTTATGAATCCCATCGTAGAAAAGGTCTATCAGATCGGCATTATCCCTGTTATCGCTTTTAACAGCGTTGATGAAGCCCTGCCCCTGTGCAAGGCTCTGGCTGACGGCGGTCTGCCCGCAGCTGAGGTCACCTTCCGTACCGCATGCGCTGAGGAGTGCATCCGCAAGATCCACGAGGAGATGCCCGAGATGCTGCTGGGCGCAGGCACTGTCCTGACCACCGAGCAGGCTGACCGTGCAATGGCAGCTGGTGCTTCCTTCATCGTTGCTCCCGGCTTCGACCCCGAAGTCTGCAAGCACGTCATCGACAAGGGCGGCATTATGATGCCCGGCACCTGCTCTGCAGGCGAGATGCAGCAGGCTATGAACATGGGCTGCGAGGCCCTGAAGTTCTTCCCCGCTGAGGCAAACGGCGGTGTCGGCATGCTGAAGAACATCGGCGCTGCCCTGAAGAGCGCACGCTGGATGTGCACCGGCGGTGTCAACGCAAAGAACGTCAACGATTATCTGGGCTATGACCAGATCTTCGCTGTGGGCGGCACCTGGATGTGCAAGAGCGACGTGATCAAGGCCGGCGACTGGGCAAAGATCACCGCTCAGAGCAAGGAAGCTGTTGACACCATGCTGGGCCTGAAGCTGATGCACATTGGCATCAACACCGAGAACGAGGAAGAGGCCATGAAGTTGGCAAACCTCATCGGCAGCCTGCTGAACATGAAGGTCGCACCCGGCAACTCCAGCATCTTCGTCGGCAACAAGGAGTTCGAGATCATGAAGAAGGTCGGCCGCGGCACCAATGGCCACATCGCCATCGGCTGCAACAACGTGGATCGTGCCATCTATCACCTGTCTCAGCGCGGTGTCAAGTTCGATCTGGACAGCAAGGTCGTGAAGAACGGCAAGACCATCGCCTGCTACTTTGCAGACGAGATCGGCGGCTTCGCATTCCACCTGGTTCAGGCCTGAGCTCCGGCTCCCCTATCCGTGAAAGCCCTGCTGCGCCGGGGATGCCCCGCAGCAGAAGGTCATAAACACCTGTAAATAAAAGGAGAATAACCAATGAAAGTCGTTACTTTTGGCGAACTGATGGTTCGTCTGCAGCCGTTCAACTACGAGCGTTTCGTTCAGGCTAACAGCCTGGAGTTCAGCTTCGGCGGCGGCGAGGCAAACGTTGCTGTTTCTCTGGCCAACTACGGTCTGGACGCAGCTTTCGTCACTAAGCTCCCCGCACACGCAATCGGTCAGGCCGCTGTCAACAGCCTGCGCCGTTACGGCGTTGACACCAGCATGATCACCCGCGGCGGCGATCGCGTTGGCATCTACTACAACGAGAAGGGTGCTTCTCAGCGTGGTTCCGTCTGCATCTACGACCGTGCCAACAGTGCCATCCAGCTGGCTCAGCCTCCGACTTTGATTGGGATAAGATCTTCGAGGGCGTGGACTGGTTCCACTTCACCGGCATCACCCCGGCTCTGGGCGAGAATG
>ENA-OQDF01001162-OQDF01001162.1-human-gut-metagenome-genome-assembly--contig:-NODE-1162-length-10772-cov-1.977266_pt1 | contig 10772 bp, 12 predicted proteins | sample MGYA00242769_ERZ504597 | MGnify/ENA primary metagenome ERZ504597 (study PRJEB26092, sample SAMD00036305) | human gut metagenome | host: Homo sapiens | study: EMG produced TPA metagenomics assembly of...
CACAGCCTTACTTATTCTGTAAACGGCCATCTGAATCATATGTCACCGGATGATCATTTCAGGACTTAAAGAGAATCATTGCTGCCGCCAATGGAAAAGCGCACCGTGTCAATGTGTTAATGCCTTTCCTCTATGAAAGCCGTCAGCACAAACGTACCAAACGTGAATCTTTAGACAGTGCCTTGCACTTCAGGAACTGATCGATATGGGTGTGTCTAATATATTTACATTTGATGCCCACGATCCACGTGTACAGAATTCTATTCCTCTCCACGGATTTGACAGCTTTAACCCACCGTATCAATTTATGAAAGCATTATTAAAAGCGGAGCCAGATCTTAAAGTTGACAAGGAACATCTGATGATCATCAGCCCGGATGAGGGAGCTATGCAGCGTGCTGTATACTTTTCTAACGTTATGGGTGTTAATATGGGTATGTTCTACAAACGCCGTGACTATTCAACTATTGTAAACGGAAAGAATCCGATTGTTGCACATGAATTCTTAGGTGAACATCTGGATGGAAAAGATGCGATCATCATTGACGACATGATTTCTTCCGGTGAAAGTAATGCTGGATGTTGCAAAACAGATTAAAGCCCGCGGAGCAAACCGGGTATTTGTCTGCACCACATTCGGACTCTTTACCGATGGTTTTGAAAAATTTGATGATTATTATGAAAAAAGGTTACATCGACCGCGTGATCACTACTAATCTCACTTATCTCCCTGCCGAAGCAAAGGAAAAGCCTTATTTCCTGATCGCAGATATGAGTAAGTTTATCGCACTGATCATCGATTCTATGAACCATGATATCAGCATCGGAAAGGTTATGGATCCTACAGAAAAGATTCACCGTCTGTTAGCAAAACATAATACTTCGTTATAAACGAACCTAAAAACAGGATCAACTTTTACCGGTTGATCCTGTTTTATAATAGATATATCAAATTATTTTTTACTTGTACTTACAAATCACTGTAAGCAGTTCCGTTTTCCAAGGTCTTGTTTTTTGCCGCTGCCATTTCTGAAACGGTTACGAGCTGATAACCTTCTTCTTCCAGTTTTGGAATCAGCTGAAGTGCTGCATCTACTGTCTGTGTGTGAATATCATGCATCAGTATGATATCTCCGTCTTTCAAATCACGCATAACCTCATCAATTGTGCTCTGTGTATTTCTCGTCTTCCAGTCCAGTGTATCCACATTCCAGAGAATCATCGGCATACCTACGCTTGATTTCACTGTATCATTAATCGCACCATACGGCGGCCTTAATACAGTAGCCGGGCTTCCACAGATATTCTTGATATTTTCATTCGTATCATTGACTTCTTTGGCAATTGCTTCTGCATCAATCTTTGTCAGTTGCTGGTGATCATAAGAATGGTTTCCAAGCTCATTTCCATCTTTCAACATCTGCTTTACGGCATCCGGATAGGATTTTACATTTTTTCCGAGCATAAAAAAATGTAGCATGTGCATTATATTTTTTCAACTGATCCAGAATCTCTGATGTTCTTGGTCCGGGTCCATCATCAAATGTAAGTGCCACCATCGGTTTTCCCGGATCTATCTCTGTTTTTTCTTTCGAGAGCAATTCTCCCGACTCGCTGAATTTACATTTCTCAAGTCCGAGCTTTAGCTCTCCTGTCGCCGCAATTCCTTTTGAATCAAAATAATACTCTTTTCCGTCAATGGTCTGCCAGCGCTCAGTGCCTTTCCGTCATCACTCAGATATGCTCTTCCGTCATCCGTTGTAATCCATCCGGACTTCTGCATGATTCCTTTTTTATCAAAACAATATAACGCATTCTCAATGGTCTGCCAGCCAGTCACTTTATTTCCATCTGCATCAAAATAATATGTATCTCCCTTCGACACCACGAAATCTGATGTTACATAAGTTCCATCGTATTTTTTAAATTTATTACCATCCCATACACCGGTTGGACTCTTCACGGTACAGGTTCCGTTCCTGATTGTTACCTGAGCCTTTTTCTTCCATGCTCCATTCAGTTCCTTTTTAATCTTCTCCGACAGTTTTGCCGTAATTACATAAGTTCCCTCTATATTTGAATCCGCCTTACTGGAAATAGTAATATCTTTTCCTTTTTGCAGATCTTTTGCAAAAATCCTCAGCCGTATATGTCTTTGTAAGCTTGTTCTTATCTTTGTCCTGTATCTTTACATCTGCCGTATACGACGGAAGTGCTGTTCCCTGCGTAACCTCAATATCAGCGACCTGTATCGTAATCTGTGCCGGTTTTCTTAGCATTTCACGTATGACCGGTATTGCCACCGCGATCAGGCATATGACAAAAAGAGTAAGACCCACACGAATGTTTCTTACTCTTCTTCTATATTTCTTACGTCTTGATCGAATCCCTGTATTGTCCATTCCCTGTATCCCCCAGATTTCATAAGTTCTGTTTACCGGAGATGAAGATCTCTTCCCTGCATCTCTTTCATTAATAGGATACTCTAATTCGACATATTTCGCAATTAAGGGATTCTTACAAATTTATTAAGTTTTATTTAACATATAACACGTACACGTAACACTTCACCGATCTGTTTCAGTTCTTCCACAACACCTTCCGGCACATCGGAATCTACATCGATCATTGTATACGCATATTTCCCCTTGCTCTTATTCGTAAGGTCTGCAATATTCATATTATCTTTTGCAAGGACAGCGGAAATCTGACCGATCATATTCGGTACATTGTGATGTAATACAAGAATACGTGTCTTATCTCCTCTCAGTCCCATATCACAATCCGGATAGTTCACCGAATGTCTGATATTACCGTTTTCCAGATAATCCATCACTTCTTTCACTGCCATCTTTGCACAGTTATCTTCAGATTCTTCCGTAGATGCTCCGAGATGAGGAATTACAATCGCTCCCTTTACACCTGCAATCTCAGGTGTCGGGAAATCTGTAACATAATGCTTTACTTTACCGGCAACAAGTGCATCTACCATTGCTTCGGAATCCACCAGCACATCTCTTGCAAAGTTCAGAACGATCACACCTTCCTTCATAAGGCTCAGGGCATCTTTTCCGATCATTCCCTTTGTGCTGTCAAGTGCCGGCACGTGAACGGTAATGTAATCACAGTTTTCATAGATTTCATCTACATTTGTTGTATGATGAATACTTCTGGAAAGTCTCCATGCAGAATCCACCGACACATATGGATCGTATCCGTATACATCCATGCCAAGATGTGTTGCAGCATTTGCCACAAGCACACCGATTGCTCCAAGACCGATAACTCCAAGTTTCTTTCCCTGCAATTCCTGTCCCGCAAATGCTTTTTTCGCCTTTTCTGCATCTTTGGCTATGTTTCCATCCTCTTCATTCTCCTGCACCCAGTTGATGCCTCCAATGATATCTCTGGATGCCAGCAGCATACCGGCAATCACCAGTTCTTTTACTCCATTTGCATTAGCTCCCGGTGTATTAAATACAACAATTCCCTGTTCCGCACATTTCTCAAGCGGGATATTATTCACACCTGCACCGGCTCTTGCGATTGCTTTCAGATCTGTTACAAATTCCATTTCGTGCATTGCCGCACTTCTTACCAGGATCGCATCAGCCGTCTCCGGTGTGCTTACAGGTGCATAGTCTTTTGTAAATTCATCCAGTCCTACCTTTGAAATTGGATTCAGATTATGATACTTATACATGATTACAGATTCTCCTTTTCAAATGCTTTCATAAATTCCACGAGTTTTTCCACTCCTTCAACCGGCATCGCATTGTAGATACTTGCACGCATACCTCCGACACTTCTGTGTCCTTTCAGATTTTCAAATCCGGCTTCTTTCGCTTCTTTTACAAATTTTGCATCCAGCTCTTTATTACCTGTTATAAATGGAACATTCATAAGTGAACGGTCTTTGGAACAACTGTACCTTTGAATAATTTACTTTCATCCAGGTAATCATAGAGAATCTTTGCCTTCTTTTCATTACGCTCTTTGATTGCTTCCAGACCACCCTGCTTTTTCAGCCATTTGAATACTTCCCGCAGATATAGATTCCATATGCCGGCGGTGTATTGTATAAAGACCCGGCATCTGCATGTGTCTTATATTTCAGCATGGTCGGTGTACCATCTAATACATCATCTGTAATCAGATCTTCACGTATAATTGCGATCACCACACCCGCAGGTCCTACATTTTTCTGAACTCCTCCGTAGATCACGCCATATTTTGACACATCTACCGGTTCAGACAGAAAGCAGGATGACACATCTGCCACCAGTGTCTTCCCTTTTGTATCCGGAAGTTCTTTGAACTTTGTACCATAAATCGTATTATTCTCGCAGATGTATACATAATCTGCATCTTCAGAGATTTCAAGATCAGAGCAGTCCGGAATATAAGAAAATGTCTTATCTTCGGAAGATGCGACTACATGAACCTCTCCGTATTTTTCTGCTTCTTTGGCTGCCTTTTTCGCCCATTGTCCGGTTACGATATAGTCAGCCACTTTATTTTTCATCAGATTCATAGGAATCATGGCAAATTGCTGAGATGCGCCGCCCTGCAGGAATAATACCTTATAATTATCCGGAATCTGCATCAGATCACGGATATCAGCTTCTGCTGTCTCAATAATCTCCTGGAACACCGATGAACGGTGACTCATTTCCATAACCGACATTCCACAGCCTTTATAATCTAACATCTCTGCTGCTGCTTCTTTTAATACTTCTTCCGGCAATACGGCCGGACCTGCTGAAAAATTGTACACTCTGCTCATTGTTGTTCCTCCACTTTTCTTTACTTTTTGCTTCTTTTATTCTGCATTTTTTGTTTTCAGGTCTTTTTCATCAAAAGCTTCACTGATTGGAGCACCAGGGGCAACCATCGGCCATACTTTGTCATCACTGTCAATCTGACAATCAATCACTACCGGGTGACCGCTCTTTAATGCCTTTGCAAATGCTTCTTTGAATTCTTCCCTGGTCGATGCACGTACTCCTTCTGCTCCCATAGCTTCTGCAAGTTTTACAAAATCTACAGCATCATTGAGTACAGTAGCCGAGTAGCGCTGTTCGTAAAACAGATTCTGCCACTGACGCACCATACCAAGTACATGGTTATTGATCACTACCTGAATTACCGGGATATTATGGCGTGTTGCGGTAGCAATCTCATTCATATTCATACGGAAACATCCGTCTCCTGCAATATTGACTACCGTCTTTTCCGGTCTTCCGACCTTCGCTCCAAGTGAAGCACCAAGACCATATCCCATCGTTCCAAGCCCTCCTGATGTAAGAAGTGTTCTTGGTTCTGTATATTTATAATATTGCGCCGCCCACATCTGATGCTGTCCGACTTCCGTAGAAATGATTGCTTCGCCATTTGTCTGACGGTAAATTTCTTCCACTATGAACGGACCACTGAGTACATCCGGATGATATGTCATTGGATACTTCTCTTTATAAGAATGATCTTCTCTATCCATTCCTTATGATTCTGCTGTTCCAGGCGTTCATTCATCTTCTGAAGAACGACTTTCAGATCACCGACTACCCCCTTCTGTAATCAGGATATTTTTTATTCATCTCCGCTGCATCTACGTCAAACTGCAGGATTTTTGCACCCTTGGCAATTTCTTAGCATTTCCTGTCACACGGTCACTGAATCTTGCTCCTGTTACAATCAGAAGATCACATTCACTGACTCCGTAATTGGATGTTTTTGTGCCATGCATTCCAAGCATTCCGGTATACAGCGGATCCGTTCCCGGGAATGCACCTTTCCCATCAGGGAATCGGTAACCGGTGCGTCTACCTTCTTTACAAATTCATATAATTCCTTGCTGGCTCCTGATAATATTGCCCCGCCGCCAACAAAATATATATGGTCTTTCCGACTCCCTGATCATGCGAACTGCACTTTCCAGATCTTCTTCGCAGATATCTTCGGACGGTTTTACAATCTCTGCTTCCCGTGATATAAATTCTGCTTTATTAGCTGTTACATCCTTCGGAATATCGATCAGAACCGGACCTGGCCTTCCTTCTTTAGCGATCACAAATGCCTTGCGGATTGTATCCGCCAGGTTATTGACATCCTTTACAATATAATTATGCTTTGTGATCGGCATCGTAACACCTGCTATATCGATCTCCTGGAAACTGTCTTTTCCCAGAAGTGCTACTCCTACATTGCAGGTAATTGCAACCACCGGAATGGAATCCATGTATGCGGTTGCAATCCCAGTTACAAGGTTCGTTGCACCTGGTCCGCTGGTTGCAAGACATACACCGACTTTTCCTGTTGCTCTTGCATATCCGTCCGCCGCATGAGCAGCACCCTGTTCGTGTGATGTAAGAATATGTTTAATCTCATCTTTATGCTTATATAATTCATCGTATACGTTCAAAATCGCTCCGCCAGGATAACCGAATACGGTATCCACTCCCTGCTCTTTCAAACATTCGATTACAATTTGTGATCCTGTTAACTGCATACCATTCATTCCCCTGTCATAATTTTTATTTTGCTTTTGGAACTTCAAGGATTGCGCCTCTGTTTCCGGAAGTAACCATTGCCGCATATCTTGCAAGATATCCGGTTGTAACCTTTGGCTCTCTTGGAGTCCAGTTTTCCTTTCTCTTAGCCAGTTCTTCATCCGATACATCCAGATGAATAGAAAGATTCAGGATATCAATCTGGATCAGGTCTCCCTCCTCTACCAGTGCGATTGGTCCGCCGACAGCAGCTTCCGGAGATACATGCCCGATAGATGCTCCTCTTGATGCTCCACTGAAACGTCCGTCTGTGATCAACGCCACACTCGATCCAAGCCCCATACCTGCGATTGCAGATGTAGGATTTAACATCTCGCGCATTCCCGGACCTCCCTTTGGTCCCTCGTAACGGATAACAACAACATCACCGGCTACAATTTTACCACCTTTGATTGCTGCAATTGCATCTTCCTCACAGTCAAATACTCTTGCAGGTCCTTCGTGTACCAGCATCTCATCTACGACTGCCGAACGCTTTACAACACTTCCGTCCGGTGCAAGATTACCTTTTAACACTGCAAGCCCGCCTGTTGGTGTATATGGATTGTCAATCGGACGGATAACCTCTGGATCTTTGTTCACTACTCCTTCAATATTCTCTCCTACTGTCTTTCCTGTAACTGTCATACATTCTGTATGAAGGAGTCCCTTCTTATTCAGTTCTGCCATAACTGCATAGACACCACCTGCTTCATTCAGGTCTTCCATATAAGTAGGACCTGCCGGTGCAAGGTGACAGAGATTTGGTGTCTTTTCACTGATTCCATTTGCGAAATCAATCTCAAAGTCCATTCCCACTTCATGTGCGATTGCCGGAAGATGAAGCATACTGTTTGTAGAGCATCCAAGTGCCATATCAACAGTAAGTGCATTCAGAATAGCTTCTTTTGTCATAATATCTCTTGGGCGGATATTCTTCTCAAGAAGTTCCATGACTTTCATACCTGCATGTTTTGCAAGACGGATTCTTTCTGAATATACTGCCGGGATTGTTCCGTTTCCGCGAAGTCCCATACCAAGTACCTCTGTCAGACAGTTCATGCTGTTTGCTGTGTACATACCCGAACATGATCCGCATGTAGGACATACTTTATTCTCGAATTCACACAGGTCTGCATCTGACATTGTTCCGGCCGCATTCGCTCCTACCGCCTCAAACATACTGGAAAGACTTCTCTTCTGTCCTTTTACATGTCCTGCAAGCATCGGTCCGCCACTGACAAATACAGTCGGTACATTAATTCTTGCTGCAGCCATCAGAAGTCCCGGTACATTCTTATCACAGTTCGGGATCATAACTAACGCATCAAACTGATGTGCCATCGCCATTGCTTCTGTAGAATCTGCGATCAGGTCTCTGGTTACCAGAGAATACTTCATTCCGATATGTCCCATTGCTATTCCGTCACAAACTGCAATTGCAGGAAACATGATCGGTGTACCACCTGCCATGGCAACTCCCTGTTTTACTGCATTCGCAATTTTATCCAGGTTCATATGCCCCGGCACGATTTCATTATAAGAACATACGATGCCTACCAGTGGTCTGTTCATCTCTTCTTCTGTAAGTCCAAGTGCATTGAACAATGAACGGTGAGGTGCCTGCTGTTTTCCTTTTGTTACTGTATCACTTCTCATTTTTATCCTCCTGTTTTCTTTCTGTCAAATACTTCTTATCTATATATAATTCTACAATTAACGAATGTTTTCTGAAATCAGATCGCCCATCTCTTCTGTTCCAATCTGCGTCTTTCCTTCTGACATAATATCAATCGTACGGTATCCGTCTTTTAACACCTTTGCAACAGCTGCTTCGATCGCATCTGCTTCTTTATCAAGATCAAAGCTGAAACGCAGCATCATTGCTGCAGAAAGGATAGTTGCGATTGGATTGGCAATTCCTTTTCCTGCTATATCCGGTGCCGATCCGCCGCTCGGCTCATATAAACCGAATTTTGTCTCATTTAAGCTGGCACTTGCAAGCATTCCGATAGATCCGGTCACCATACTTGCTTCATCGGAAAGAATATCTCCAAACATATTCTCTGTAAGAATGACATCAAACTGTTTTGGATCTTTTACAAGCTGCATTGCACAGTTGTCTACCAGCATATTTTCCACTGCCACCTCCGGATAATCTTTTGCAACTTCTTCTACCACTTTTCTCCATAATCTTGAAGAATCCAGAACATTGCCTTATCTACGCTAGTTACTTTTTTGCGTCGCTTCATTGCAATATCAAATCCCCGTTTTGCGATTCTTCGGATCTCCTCTTCATTATATGTAAGAGAATCTTTTGCTGTCATCACTCCGTCAATCTCTTCTGTCTTTCTCTCTCCAAAGTAAAGACCACCAGTCAGTTCTCTCATGATCATCATGTCGAACCCACCTTCTGTAATCTCTTCTTTCAACGGACATGCACCTTTTAATTCCTCATAAAGTACTGCAGGTCTTAAGTTTGCAAAAAGATTCAGGGCTTTTCTGATCTTTAAAAGTCCTGCTTCCGGTCTTTTGGATGGCTCTAACTTATACCACGGAGATGTCTTTGCATCTCCTCCGATGGAACCCATCAGAACTGCATCACATGCTTTTGCCTCTGCGATTGTCTCATCTGTAAGAGGCACTCCGTGAACATCAATGGATGCTCCCCCCATGAGTAACTGTGTATAATCACAAGTGTGTCCATATACTCCTGCAACTTTATCCAGAACTTTCATTGCCTCCGTTACGATCTCCGGACCAATTCCGTCTCCCTTAATCACACCAATTTTAAGATTCATCGTTCTTCTTCCTTCCTTCGGTAAAAATCTATAAAAATAATATTATCGTATTTTTATACATGTTTCAAGACTTTAATTGGCTAAATTGACAAATTGCTACATTTTACCTACTTAAAAACGCTTTTTATAATATTTCTTTGTACACTTTGATGATTGATTGCTATAAATGCGGAACACATTATTCCCATGTGTTCCACATTTTTTTATGCATGATATTTTGCTGTTTCAAGAATCCGGTTCGCATTTTCCACCCGTTCTTGCGATGGTGGATCAATGCCCTCCAACTGATACGGAATCCCCAGTTCTTTCCATTTATATACACCAAGTGTATGATACGGAAGGACTTCTACTTTCTCCACATTATCTAACATCTCAATAAAATCATGAAGTCTGTGCAGATATTCGTCTTTATCACTTCTTTCCGGGACCAGTACATGACGGATCCAGACTGGTTTTCCGGTCTCTGAAAGATATTCTGCCATATCAAGAATATTCTTATTCGTCTGACCGGTAAGGATCTTATGCTGCTCATCATCAATATGCTTGATATCCAGCATTACAAGATCTGTCACCTTCATAAGTTCCTGGAATTTACTGAAGAATGGCTCTTCTCTTGTGAATGGATTTCCACAGGTATCCAGTGTTGTGTTGATTCCTCTTTCTTTTGCTTTCTGGAACAACTCCAGCAGAAAATCGATCTGCAGAAGCGGTTCGCCCCCACTGACGGTAATACCGCCCTTACTTCCCCAGTAAGTGCGGTATTTCCAGGCTTTATCAATCAGTTCATCTGCTGTGTAGAGAGTCCCTGAATTCATGTTCCATGTGTCCGGGTTATGACAGAACTGGCAGCGCATAGCACAACCGGTCGTAAAGATCAGATAGCGGACACCTGGACCGTCAACGGAGCCGAAACTTTCCAGAGAATGAATATATCCTTTGGTCATAGCTTTGCTCCTTTTCTTATTTATTACATGTAATTCGCCATGTACTCCGCCATGCGCAGCTCGATTCCGCTTTGCTTCATCTCGCTGACGGCTGTCGCCGTATATCATCTGATCCAGATATCATAATTCAAGCAAGCTTGATTATAACATCTGTCTCATCTGATGCATGGCTCATAGCTTTTACATATGATCGTGGCAAGTTCTTGCGATAACGTCTAACTGCTGTTCGCGGGTCAGGTCGATGAACTTAACTGCGTATCCAGATACACGAATTGTGAAGTTAGCGTATTCTGGTTTTTCCGGATGCTCCATAGCATCAATAAGTTTATCTGTACCAAATACGTTAACATTCAGGTGATGTGCTCCCTGATCGAAGTATCCGTCCATTACACGTGCAAGATTTTCTTTACGCTCATCATCTGTATGTCCAAGTGCACTTGGGCTGAATTGTCTGAGTTATTAGAAAATTACCAATTCCA
>ENA-OQDF01001163-OQDF01001163.1-human-gut-metagenome-genome-assembly--contig:-NODE-1163-length-10772-cov-1.551339_pt1 | contig 10772 bp, 14 predicted proteins | sample MGYA00242769_ERZ504597 | MGnify/ENA primary metagenome ERZ504597 (study PRJEB26092, sample SAMD00036305) | human gut metagenome | host: Homo sapiens | study: EMG produced TPA metagenomics assembly of...
AATCAGGCTGTCACGGTTCTTCAGACGCTCGTTATCGCCCTTGGCGCAGGTCTCGCAGTGTGGGGTGTTGTCAACTCCATGGAAGGCTACGGCAACCGACAACCCCGGCGCCAAGTCTCAGGGCATGAAGCAGCTCATGGCTGGCGGTGGTGTGGTGCTGATCGGCACGACCCTCATCCCCCTGCTCTCCGGTTTGTTCGGCTAATCCACGGCAAGCCCAGCTTAACCGAAGGGTGGTGAAATATTGGGCAGCATTTTAGAAAAGATCGAACAGGCTCTCAAGGATATGCTGATCGGATGGATCGAGAGCAACCTGACCAATATGTTCACCGATGTCAACGAGAAGGTAGGAACGATTGCCGCCGAGGTCGGGCAAACTCCGTCCGGCTGGAACGGCGGCGTGTACCAGATGATCCGGGGACTATCCGAAAACGTGATAGTCCCCATCGCTGGTATCATCATCACCTTCGTTTTGTGCTATGAACTGATCTCCATGATCACCGAGAAAAACAACCTTCACGACATGGACACATGGATGTTCTTCAAGTGGTTTTTCAAGGCGGCTGTGGCGATCTATCTCGTGACACACACGTTTGACATCGTGATGGCAGTATTCGACATCGGGCAGAACGTGGTTTCCGGTGCAGCCGGAGTCATCCACGGCAACACCAGCATTGACATTGACGCGACGATTGCGCAGATGCGTACCGGCATGGAGAACATGGGCGTCGGAGAACTGCTCGGACTGTCGATAGAAACGCTTCTGATCAGTCTGTGCCTCAAAATCATGGCGATCCTCATTACGGTCATTCTCTACGGGCGCATGATTGAGATTTACTGCACCGTGAGCATTGCACCTATTCCCATTGCAACCATGAGCAACCGCGAATGGGGCAGCATCGGCACGAACTACCTAAAAGGTCTGTTCGCTCTGGCATTTCAGGGATTTCTCATCATGGTCTGTGTCGGCATCTATGCGGTGCTGATCAACGGCATGATCATCGCAGACAACATTCATTCGGCTCTGTTCTCTGTGGCAGCGTACACGGTTATTCTGTGCTTCTCGCTGTTCAAGACCGGAAGCCTCGCAAAATCCATTTTCCATGCGCACTAAGGAGGTTGGCGGCATGAAGAAGTACAGCATCATCTACGCCGATCCCCCTTGGGCGTATCGGACTTACTCCAAGAAGGGACAGGGACGGTCGGCGGAAAGCCACTACCCGACAATGTGCATTGAAGACATCAAGGCACTTCCGGTCGGTGAGCTTGCCGCTAGGGACTGCGCTCTGTTTCTCTGGATCACGTTCGTGCCTCTGTGAAGCACTCGAAGTGCTGACGGCATGGGGCTTTTCTTATAAGACCGTGGCTTTTGTATGGGTGAAGCAAAACCGCAAGAACGATGACCTCTTCACCGGCATGGGGTATTGGACAAGGGCAAACGCGGAAATCTGCATCCTTGCCACGAAGGGACACCCGAAGCGAGTTGACGCCGGTGTGCGTCAGGTCATCCTCAGCCACATCGAAGAGCATTCCAAAAAGCCGGATGAGGCGCGGGAACGCATTGTTCGGCTCATGGGAGACATTCCCCGCGTAGAGCTTTTGCCCGTCAGTCTCCCGAAGGCTGGGACGTTTGGGGCAACGAGGTCGAATGCACGGCACATCTTCCAATGGAGGAAACACCATGCTGCGGCTAAGACCCATCTCTCTTCGAGACGCCAACGAGTATGTCCGGCAGCATCACCGGCATCACAAGCCGGTTGCCGGTCACAAGTTTTCCATCGGCTGTGAAGCAGACGGTGAGCTGGTCGGCGTGATCATCGCCGGGCGTCCTGTCAGCCGGTATCTGGATGACGGCTTCACATTGGAGGTTACAAGGCTATGCACCAACGGGGCGAAGAACGCTTGCAGCTTTCTCTACGGCGCGGCGGCAAGAGCTGCTGCGGCTATGGGCTATAAGCGCATCATCACCTACACGCTGGAAGTGAAAACGGTGCAAGCTTCGGCTTCCGGCTGGATTTGTCAAGGCAAAGCGGGTGGGCTTCGCTGGACGGGCAAGCGTCAACCGAAGGAGGATCAATATCCCGCACAAATGAAGCTGCGCTATGAAAAGCAGCTTAGAAAGGAGGAAACAGTCAATGGCATTTGTTCCGGTCCCGAAGGATCTTAACCGCGTCAAAACGAAGGTCATGTTCAACCTGACCAAGCGGCAGCTCATTTGTTTTTCCATCGCTGCGGCGGTCGGCGTCCCGATCTTCTTTCTGGCGAAGGCGCATCTCGACTTGTCTACGGCGGCAATGCTGATGGTGGTCATCATGCTCCCGTTCATCTTCTTCGCGCTTTACGAGAAGGACGGTCAGCCCGCCGAAAAGTATCTGTACCACATCGTACAGTCCATGTTCATCCGGGACAAGGTGCGTCCCTATCGCACAAACAATCTCTACGCTGAGATTCAGCAGAAAATCAAAGAACAGGAGGAATTGCAGCTTGAACAACAGCACAGCAAAGGCAAAGCCTAAGATGACGGTCAAAAACGGCGTCGTTTACGGCGATGCCCTTTCCGCTCAGGAAAAGAAGCGGATCGTCATGCAGAAGAAAAAGGACAGGAAGGCAAAGAAAGTCCGCAAGTCCGCCCAGCAGACCATCCCCTATGTGGAGATGTGCCGTGACGGTATCTGCAAGGTGAACAGCCGCCTCTACACGAAGTCCATCGCCTTTGAGGACATCAACTACCAGCTTGCGCAGAACGAGAACAAAACTGCCATCTTTGAGAACTGGTGCGACTTTCTGAACTACTTCGACAGCTCGATCTTCGTCCAGCTCTCCTTCGTCAATCAGAAGGCAAGCCTCAATGAGTTCCGCAAGCGCATCAACATTCCGGCACAGGAGGACGATTTCAACGACATCCGCTCCGAGTATTCCGGTATGCTGCAAAGCCAGCTCACCAAGGGCAACAACGGGCTGATTAAGAAGAAGTACATCACCTTCGGCATTGAGGCGGACTCCCTCCGCACGGCAAAGCCGAAGCTCGAACGCATTGAAACCGACATCCTCAACAACTTCAAAACTCTCGGCGTGAAAACCGAGCCGCTGTCCGGCTACGAACGGCTGAAAGTGCTTCATGATGTGTTCAATATGGACAGCAATGAGCCGTTCCGCTTTTCCTTCGATATGGTTGCCCGGACGGGACTCAGTACGAAGGATTTCATCGCGCCCACTTCCTTTGACTTCCGTGAAGGCAAGTGCTTCAAGATGGGCAGAACCATCGGCGCGGTGAGCTTCCTGCAAATCCTCGCGCCGGAACTCAATGACCGTATGCTTGCCGACTTCCTTGAGATGGACAGCAACATCACGGTCAATTTTCATATCCGGACGATTGACCAGGCGAAGGCAATCAAGAGCATCAAGTCGAAGATCAACCGACCTCGACAAGATGAAGATCGAAGAGCAGAAAAAGGCAGTCCGCTCCGGCTACGACATGGACATCATCCCGTCCGATCTCGCCACCTTCGGCGGTGAGGCGAAGCGTCTGTTGCAGGATCTCCAGACTCGCAATGAGAGACTGTTTCTTGTGACCATCCTCATCATGAATACGGCAACCAATCGCCAGAAGCTCGAAAATGCGGTGTTCCAGACCGCCGCCATTGCCCAAAAGTATAACTGTGCGCTCAAGCGTCTTGACTTTCAGCAGGAGGAAGGCTGATGTCCTCTCTGCCTATCGGCGTCAATCAGGTGGAGATCGAGCGCGGACTGACCACTTCCAGCACAGCGGTTTTCGTGCCGTTCACCACGCAGGAGCTTTTTCAGGGCGGCGAAGCTCTCTACTACGGGCTGAATGCGCTGTCCAACAACATGATCATGGTGGACCGCAAGCAGCTCAACGAACCCCACGCTGATCTTGGGTACGCCCGGTTCCGGTAAGTCCTTCTCCGCCAAGCGTGAAATGACGAACGCCTTCCTCATCACAGAGGATGACATCATCGTCTGCGACCCCGAAGCCGAGTATTTTCCCCTCGTGCAGAAGCTCGGCGGTCAGGTCATCCGCATTTCGCCGGTCAGCACGGATTACATCAATCCGCTGGACATCAACACGAACTACTCCGAAGGGGAAAACCCGCTGACGCTGAAATCCGACTTCATTCTCTCCATGTGCGAGCTGATTGTCGGCGGCAAGGACGGCTTGCAGCCGGTTGAGAAGACCATCATTGACCGCAGTGTTCGCATGGTCTATCAGGAGTTTCTTGCAGACCCCAAGCCGGAGAAAATGCCGATCCTCGAAGACCTTTACAACATTCTGAGAAATCAGAAGGAGCCGGAGGCACAGCGCATTGCAACTGCCCTTGAAATCTATGTTCACGGCTCTCTGAACGTCTTCAATCACAGAACGAATGTGGATGTCAACAACCGCTTCGTCTGCTATGACATCCGCGAACTCGGCAAGCAGCTCAAGAAGCTCGGAATGCTCATCGTGCAGGATCAGGTGTGGAACAGAGTGACCATCAACCGCGCCCAGCACAAGGCAACGCGCTACTACATGGACGAGTTCCACCTTTTGCTGAAAGAGGAACAGACCGCCGCGTACAGCGTGGAAATCTGGAAGCGTTTCAGAAAATGGGGCGGCATCCCGACCGGAATCACGCAGAACGTCAAGGATCTTCTTGCCTCCCGCGAGGTGGAGAACATTTTTGAAAACTCGGATTTTGTCTACCTTCTGAATCAGGCGTCCGGCGACCGGCAGATTCTCTCGAAGGCGCTGAACATCTCGCCCAGCCAGCAGAACTACATCACCAACTCCAACGCCGGTGAGGGGCTGATCTTCTACGGCTCAACCATCGTTCCCTTCAAGGACGATTTCCCGAAGGACACCCAGCTCTACCGCATCATGACCACCCGCTTAGAAGAAACCGTACAGACTGATAGGAGGATTTTTGAATATGACCAACAAGATGATTACCATTCCCTATGCGGACGCTATCGAATACGGAGAGAACACCTCCGCGCTGTTTAAGGCTCTGTGGGAGCTGACCGATCTGATCCGACTGGAAAGCGACCTCAAGAAGCATCACCGCGCCTACCTCCATGTGAGGGAGGACATCGACGAAAAGGTCAAGGAAGCGCGTCAGATTATGACCAAAGTAGCCGTGGATATGATCGGCTTTTACTTCAATGTTGATGTTTCTGAGTGCAGCAACAACGATGAGAATACCCCTTTCGCTGACGCGGGTGAAGATGAAACCGTTTCTATCCCCAAGGGCGAGTATGAGCTGATGATCGACGATCTGCTCACGATGTCCGAAATCATTCAGTGCGTCGCAGATATGCGCACGCAGGATGTGAATGCAATCCGCGAGTTCGGCAAGTTCGTCCCCGCCTTTGCCGCCTTTGAGAAGAACCGCCTGAGCCTCTATCGTGAGGCGGCGAAGGAAGCCGAGGAAATCTTCGACCGTTGGACGGACGAGATTGACGATCTCGACGAGGACTTCATGGAAGATGAGGACTACGAGCCGGACGAGTATTACTCCGACTGATGCCCATTGAAATGTTGTCGGGTTTTACAGCCAACATTTCAATGGAAATGTAAATCCAACAGAACAGGAGGTACACCACCATACAACTTGACATCATTCATACCGGCGATTGTCTTGAAATCCTGAAAACCCTGCCCGATGACAGCGTTCATTGCTGTGTGACGTCCCCTCCGTATTACGCGCTCCGCGATTACGGCATGGATGCCCAGATCGGCAGAGAGACAACGCCGAAGGAATATATTTCGCGCCTGACGGAAGTGTTTACCGAAGTCAGGCGCGTTTTGCGTCCGGATGGAACGCTCTGGCTGAACATCTCGGACACCTACGCCGGGAAGGGCAATCAGGGCGAATTTATTGACCCGAAGAACCCCAACGGCAGAACCGGTCAGGCTGTGGCTCTCAACAACAAGGTTGAGGGCTGCAAGCCGAAGGATATGATCGGCATTCCGTGGATGCTGGCTTTTGCCCTCCGTGATACCGGCTGGTATCTGCGCAACGACATCATCTGGATGAAGGATAACCCCATGCCGGAGAGCGTGAAAGACCGCTGCGCCCGCTGCTATGAGCATATTTTCCTGTTCTCCAAGTCCAAGAAGTATTTCTTTGACTACAAGGCAATCTCCGAGCCGATTGCACCTGCAACGGCAGAACGCCTCAAGCGCGGCATGAAGGGCGGTAACAAATACGGAAAGCCCGTTCCCGGTCAGCCTCAGCCGCAGTCCATTAACCGCCCCCGTGAACATGGCGCGATCAAGGACGCAGACATCAATCCGCTCCGCAACAAGCGCGATGTCTGGAAGATCAACACCGTTCCCTTCAAGGGCGGTCACTATGCCGCCTACCCGCCGAAGCTGGTTGAAACCTGTCTTCTCGCCGGTTGTCCAGAAGGCGGCATTGTGCTTGACCCCTTTATGGGAAGCGGCACAACCGGCATGGTTGCCTCACAGATGGGGCGTCATTTCGTGGGCATAGAGCTGAACCCTGAATACACCGAGCTTGCTACAAGCGGATTGGAGGTGAAATCTGATGTCCAAGGAACCGGAACTCAAGCCCGCGACAAGGTGGTCGTGCGGATGACGCGGGAAGGCGCGGTTGAGGAAAACCTGACGGCTGGCACCGAGCAGCGCCGTTTCGGGAAGGCTGGAAGACGCAGAGCTGGTGAAGCCGGTTGAGACCGCCGCGCCTTCCGAAGCTCTTTCTGCGGAGGAACTGAAAAAGGTACAGATGCGCCGTCAACAGCGTCAGTTTCAGGCGGAACACGACGAGGATAACGACACTCAGCCGCCCTCGGAAGCGTCCGTCACAGACGAGAAAAAGGCAGAAAATCCACCCCAGAATGTACCGAACCGCTGCCTTTGTCAGAGACGCCGTTCAAGTCTCCTGCTTTGGAGCAGCACGGCGTTTCTTCTCATACCGGCACGGTGATTGCAGAAACGGTTGTTACGCACAAGCTGCGCAAGACCTCTGCGGTTGAAGCCGTGGATGCAGACACCGTTCTCTCTCAAGCGGCGGAGACCACCTCTGCAAAGCCGGTCTCGGACGACGCCGTTCCTCCCACGAAGCGGATGCAGAAGCTCGAAAGGAAGTCCGAAAAGGCGCATGAGCGTCTGGATGCCGCCCGTGAGAAGCTGCCCACGCACAAGGTTCTCAAGAAAGAGCGTGTCTTTGATGAGGAAACCGGCAAGGGCAAAACCCGCCTTCATTTTGAAGATGAGCTGAAAAAGCCGAAGGGCAAGGGCAAGCTGCAATTTGAAGCAGACAAAACCGTCCGCAAGGTCGGTGACACTCTCGCCTCCGGTATTCACGGCAAAATCCATGAGGTCGAGCAGGAAAACTCGGCGGTCGAGGCAGCGCATAAAACGGAGATTGTCGCGGAGTCCGCCGCAAGGCATTTCAGTCATCACAGAGAAAAAGCGTCAACAAGCCCTATGAGAAGGTCTCCAAGCTGGAACATAAGGCGGATGTAGCTGACGCAAAGCTCCAATATGAGAGAAATCAGCAGGAGCATCCTGAGATGAAGAAGCAGAACATGAACAAGCACTACCAGAAGCAGAGCATCAAGAAGGAATATGCCGCTGCACGGAATGCCGGTTCTCAGACTGCCGGGACTGCCACGAAGAATACCGGCAAGAAGCTCGGTGAAAAGGTGTCCGACAAGATCAAGGAGTTCTTTGAGAAGAACAAGAAGGTCTTCATCTGGATCGGCGTCGGAATTGCCCTTCTCGTGTTGCTCGGTGCCGGAATCAGCTCGTGTTCGATGCTTACTTCTACCGGCTCGACGGTAATCGCTTCCTCTTATCTTAGTGAGGATGACGCGATGCTGGGCGCGGAGGCGCAGTATTGCCAGATGGAGCAAGAGCTGCAAAGCTATCTCGACACCTACGAAAGCACTCACAACTATGATGAATACCACTTCGATCTGGACGATATTGAGCATGACCCCTATGTGCTGATCTCCATTCTCTCGGCTCTCCATGAGGGCGAGTTCACGCTGGATGAGGTGCAAGGTACGCTCCAAATGCTGTTTGAAAAGCAGTACATCCTCACCGAAGAGGTTATCGTCGAAACCAGATACCGCACGGAGACCGACACATGGACGGACGCAGACGGCAATACGCACACGGAAACCTACCGCGTCCCGTATGACTACTACATCTGCAACGTGAAGCTCGAAAACTTCAATCTCTCCCACGTCCCGGTCTACATCATGTCTCAGGAACAGCTCTCCATGTACGCAACGTATATGTCGGTGCTGGGCAACCGCGAGGATCTGTTCGGTAATTCTCCCTATGTGGACAAGTACATTACAAATCCTCCCGCCGACTACGATGTCAACCCGGAATACCTGAACGACGAGAAGTTTGCGACACTGATCACCGAGGCGGAAAAGTATCTCGGCTATCCGTATGTGTGGGGCGGCTCCAATCCCGACACGTCCTTCGACTGCTCCGGCTTCGTCAGCTACGTTCTCACAAACAGCGGACTTGTGAATACCGGGCGGTTGGCGCACAGGGCTTTACAACATCAGTACGCCGGTTTCAAAGGCGAATGCACAGCCCGGTGATCTCATCTTTTTCGTCGGGACGTATGACACCCCCGGTGTGTCCCACGTCGCATTTACGTCGGTGATGGGGTCATGATCCACTGCGGCGACCCCATTCAGTACACATCCATCAATTCTTCCTACTGGCAGCAGCATTTCTACGCCTTCGGAAGACCCGCCTATTAAAAGAAAGGAGTTTTGCATGAATCCCAAGTATCAGAAAGTTCTCTCCGACATTGAGAAGGCTGAAAAGAAGAAGTCCGAAATCGAAGGACAGCTCAAGGAGCTGTACGACAAGAAGACGGAGCTGGAAAACCTTGAAATCATCAACACCGTGCGCTCTATGGTGATGGACAAGGATCAGATCATGGCGTTCCTGTCTTCCATGAAGGGCGGCACCAAGCCCGCTGAAAATACGGAGGTAATCGACAATGCGTAAGAAGTTTCGTTTTCTGACCGTCCTTGCGGTCTGTGTCATGGTTCTGTCCTGCTTCTCGGTGACGGCATTTGCCTATGCCGATGACACCGATCAGAACCTTCCGGTCACAGAGGCAACCCAGCCGGAACAGCAGCCCGCAGTCACACCCGCGCCGGAAAAGCCGAAGGGTGAGCCGATTGACGATGAGCACGCCTACACCCGCGACTTGCTCTATGACAAGGCAACCAACAAGCAGTTCATCACTGTCCAGACGAAAAGCGGCAATACCTTCTTCATTGTCATCGACTACGATGCACCCATCAATGAGGATGAGGAACAGTATCAGACGTATTTCCTCAACATGGTCGATGAGAGCGACCTGCTTGCGCTGCTGGATGATGATACTGCGGCGGCTCTGACTACCTGTAACTGCAAGGAAAAATGCGCTGCCGGTCAGGTCAACACCGACTGCCGGTCTGCAAGACCAACATGAGCGAATGCACCGGCACTGCTCCCGTTACACCTGAGCCGGACAAGGATGCGGAAACCGAAGTGCCTGAGACCAAGCCCGAAAAGAAATCCACGTTGGCATGATCCTCGTCATCTTTGTTCTTGCCGGTGCTGCGGGTGCAGCTTATTACTACATCAAGTTCGTCAAGGGCAGAAAGCCCAAGGACGAGGATCTGGACTTCTTCGACGATGAAGCTACGAGGAAGAGCCGTACATCAACGAGGATGATGAGCCGCAGATTGCGGAGGATGCTGAAACGGAAGGTGATGAAGATTGATCTTAGTCATTGCTGAAAACCCAGCGTCGCCCAGTCCATCGCAAAGGGTGTTGGGCGCGACGTCCCGCAAGGACGGTACATGGAGGGCGGCAACTACATCGTTTCGTGGTGCTTCGGTCATTTGGTGGAGCTGGCAGACGCCAGCTCCTACGATGAGCGGTATGCCAAGTGGCGGTATGACGATCTGCCCATTGTTCCGGAAAACTGGATGTTCGAGGTCACAAAGGACAAAGCACAGCAGTTCAAGGTGCTGTCCGCTCTTATGAAGGACAAGCGCGTCACCGAGCTGGTCTGCGCAACCGATGCAGGACGCGAGGGTGAGTTGATTTTCCGGCTGGTCTACAACAAAGCCGGATGCACCAAGCCCTTCAAGCGTCTGTGGATCAGCTCGTTGGAGAACTCCGCCATCCGCGAAGGCTTCAACCATCTCCGGGACGGCAAGGAATATGACCGTCTCTATGAAGCGGCACTCAGCCGCTCGAAGGCAGACTGGATTGTCGGCATCAACGGCACCCGCCTTTCACCACGCTCTATCATAAGAAGCTGGTGGTCGGGCGCGCCAGACGCCGACCCTTGCAATCTGGTGGAGCGTGACGGGAAATCTCAACCTTCCAGAAGGAGAAGTATTTCAACGTCCACGTCGGCAAGGGCGATCTGACCGCCGATCTGGAAAAGGTCAAAACCGAAGAGGAAGCAAAAAGAATTGCGGCGGCTTGCGAGAAAAAGCAAGCGTCGTTTCTTCTCTCAAGCGGGAGACGAAAACCGTCAATCCTCCGAAGCTCTATGATCTGACTACCTTGCAGCGCGAGGCAAACCGATACTACGGCTTCACTGCCCAGCAGACACTCGATCTCGTTCAAACACTATACGAAAAGAAGCTCCTGACCTATCCGCGCACGGACAGTCAGTTCATCACGGACGATATGGAGGACACTGCCCGTCAGGTCATTTCTAATCGTCTGCCGCCAGCTTCCGCTTTTCTCCGGCGTTTCGGTTACT
>ENA-OQDF01001164-OQDF01001164.1-human-gut-metagenome-genome-assembly--contig:-NODE-1164-length-10759-cov-1.681151_pt1 | contig 10759 bp, 12 predicted proteins | sample MGYA00242769_ERZ504597 | MGnify/ENA primary metagenome ERZ504597 (study PRJEB26092, sample SAMD00036305) | human gut metagenome | host: Homo sapiens | study: EMG produced TPA metagenomics assembly of...
TTGGTAAAAAATATAAAAGGACTCATTTGTGATCAAACGTAAAGTGAGTGGGGCGATGACACAAATCCTGTAATTGCTACGGCTTACAATGCATCTGGAGATACAGATCCTATTATACCGAAAGAGTATCAGGGAAGTAATATAAAGAAGGCTAAGATTACGGGTGCGAAATATAAGAACACAAGCTATACTCCTACTTCTTATTTTGAGTTGAAAGGGGTGGAAATTAAAAATATAGAGAAATCCTCAACATTATTGATACCTAGAGGGCAGCTACCTTCATCTACTTTAGATAATATAACTAAAAGCATTACAGAAGGAGTAGAAAACGTGGATATAACTTTCTACACGTATGAGAAGCCTGTTTATGTATCCGATACCTCAGAAGCTTTGACTGTAAATATCACTGGACGATTAGCTGAGGCTATGCCAAGACTATCTCCATTTATGAGCTTAATAAGCTATATCTTCACTGGCAAAATAGTAGCGGATGGGCTGAAGGAAGTTCTTCGTTCTCTATCATAAAAGAGACTACAGGTGAGGGTGAATGATAGGGCAGGGTTATGAGTTTAATTCGGCTATTTCTTCTGCTATTTATATCCTATCATTATCAATCCTAAATATGTGGAGGGTAAATGCACGGACGGCTTGATCCATGGCAATTACTATAAGGTGACAGGTACCTTGAAGCGTTCGACCGGTGAGTTCAAGTTATGGGTGACTCCCTGGATCGGTAAAGATGTTAGTGCAAACTTTAATTAAACAGTAAATAGAGTATTATGAAAGCGATAAAATATATATATGCCTTATTCTTGGGCCTGTTAATGCTAGGATTAGGTTCTTGCATGGAAGAGACGGAAGTTAATGGGGGAGAGCCGAAGTTGAAGGATTGCGTCTGTCCTTGAGCGTTTCCACTAGCGACGTGATTTCTCCGTTCACGAAAGCCTCTGCGGATGATGCTAACGCTATTAATGATTTGAATATTCTTGTATATAATAAGGATAATAGTGAATTAGCCAAAGGATTGTATTTGACCGGTACTGGCTTGAACGGCCTTTCCGTGGATAATAATGAAAAGGACAAGGCTGTTAATTACGATATGATCTTGCCGAACGGTTCTTATCGTGTACGCGTGATCGCGAATGCGGGTTCCAATTTGACATCGAAGTCGTTCGATGAGATAAATAATCTATCGTATGGAATGTCTGGTAATTTGCCTAAGATGATAATGAGCGCATCCTCGGATGATGTATCCGTTAGTGGAGGAAAAGGTTCTGCCATTCTTTCGTTAAAGCGTATTTACGCTATGATATCCGTATCCGTGAATACTTCTGGATTGAAAGATCGTACGATCAAGCCCCTAAAAGTATCTTTGCATCAAGTGCCGACTACTGGTAAATTGTTTATGAACAACTTAATTCCGAAAATCCGTCACCTTCAGATTATATAACGGAAGCTGATATGATCGAATTTTCCAATCCAGTAGAAAATATTAGTTCAATGAAAGATAACAATATATTCTTCATGTATGAGAATCTGCAACCGGATGGTGTGTGCTTACAAGAAAATGGAAAGTATGTAGAGGCTTATAAAACCCCTGCAAGTTTAGGTACCACCCCAATAAAGGATGTCGCCACTGTGGAAAAAGATAAAACTTGTTCTTATATTAGTGTGGAAGCAGAGTATTCAGAAATGGGTGCTACAGGAAGATTGTTTATCGTTTTTTCTTAGGAGATAACGCTTTTACCAATTTTGCGGTAGAGCGAAACGCTCACTATAACGTGACACTTAATCTTACCGGTAAGGGCGGGGTTGACGAGGCTTCTTGGCGTGTGACGAAAGATTTCAACTGGGATTTTACGGCAGATGATATTTATATCGGATATCGGATAGGTTCTATGAGTGATATCCAAGTGAAGTTGCCGACAGACCATGGTTGGTTTGATGGTTGTACATGGAGAGTGCAAGGTTCAAATGGTGAGGATTTCCAGATTGATGAGTATGATACAATACGAATACGATTCGAGTTACCACAAGGAAACGAATATTAGTAGTAAAGATCACATAACTAATACCGTGACTATTACGGCTACAGGGCGGATGGAAATCAGTTTCTAAACAGTAACTGTCAATCAAGTTATTCGTTTGGTTGATCCGATTGCTTTCTATAAGAAATGGGATAACACGGATCTTGTCGAAGTTAAGGTTCGTGAATTTAATAAGGGGAAGAGAAGTATGAGATATTGAATTCTATTGGTCCTTGGACGGCTACTATTACCGCCGGGGATTGGTTTACGCTATCAACGGAAGACGGACAGTCTGCCGTTGGCACATTGAAGTCTGTTACAGGTACAGGAGGTGATGTTATTTTTAATTATAAACCGAATAGCACTACGAAGGGGGCTAGTTATAATCGTTATGGAGCTATTAAAGTTACTTATCACAACAATCGTTGTGAGCATATGATTTATTTGCGTCAAGGTTATGCGGATACACAGTTATTGGATGGCGGTGCAACTTGGTCTTTATTCAACTGTACGAGAAAAGGATTTATCACCGAGGCTCCGACCCAATCTGGATATTTTTACCAGGGAGGGGCTTCAGATTCTTATTATACACCATGGGATGTGATTTATGGTAATAAACATTTGAATTGGAAAGATAAAACACCAGATGAGATGCGCAGTGAAAAATACAAATGGGATAATAAACAAGGTCCATGTCCGAGTGGTTATAAAGTCCCTGTGTCTAGTCATTATAGTGCGATTAAAAGTGCTACGGAGAAAAATACATTATTTACATATGGAGGATATGTGTATGATGATAGTTGCCCGGTTGAAAATACTCCTTTTGGTTGGCAATGGGATTCAAAAGGCAATGCGGTTATAGATAAAACTATACATTGTAATCCGGCTAAAGGGACATTAATGGTTCGTTCTTCTGGAGAGCCAGTCAATTTGTTCTTCTCTTATGGTAAGGCAGTTATGACTGAGCATGGAAGTGCTGCGGAGGATACCGGGATTGATGAGATTGGCATTGGGTATTTGGGCAGTGGCCAACTTCTCTATAATGAAGACCATCGATATGGGGCTTTTTATTGGTCTGGATCTGGAGACTCTAAGGCTGATACGAATATGCATTTTATCGATTTCTGGTATTCTTTGAATACAAATGTGCCTATTAATGTTGGTTCATCAAATACGAATAACGGTATGTTTGTCCGTTGTGTAAAGGAATGAAAAAATAAATTAATATATCTAGTTGTAGAGACGCGGCATGCTGCGTCTCTCTCTATTTAGTTGAAATCAATCTGACACTTTGTATCCTTATCCCCCAGAGAATCCCCTTTTCCGTACAGACCTCCAGTCCATCCCTAAATACGCGAGAAAAAATAAGCAATCATCTGGCGTATAGGCATATGCTGAAAAACGCCTTTCATTCTAGCGAAATTGGTTCATCGTAATTCATATTTAGTGGCTTGTTTGGGGGATTTTAAGGGGTTAGAACCGGGGTGTAACAGGGTTATGATGCCCAACGGCACTATCGGTGTTGCCCAACGCGACCTGTCGCATAGCCTTTCGCCGCCTATCATGTCCTAAAAGGGGCTTTTTCCCGCGAAAAACGTTACTTATAGCGATCGCCTTTCCCCTATTTTGCCCTTCTCGTAAAAGGATGTGTCACGATACACGTCTCATTGCGATCAAAAAAGACCGGATCGTACCGGTTTGGCTGACGGGAAGATCTTTGGCTATAACCATGTCATGAATGGTTTATTTTATCGGGATAAGGTTGTTTATCCGGGAAATAGTCTTTACCTTTACGGTATAGATACGTTTTCAAGTATTAATCAATCAAAACCCATACGAACTATGGAACACTACGTGAATATCATGCTGGATAGCGGCTTCAAGGCCGTTTTCGGAGACAAGCAAGTGATGCTGGATTTCATCAACGCCGCCTTGCATGGCGAACGTGAGGTGACCGACCTCACTTATATGGACAAGGAGATCTCCCCTGAATTATCGGATGGACGTACCGTGATCTTCGACCTTCTTTGCGAGGATACGGACGGAGGCAAATTTATAGTGGAAATGCAGAATTGCCCCCAGAATTACTTCTTCAACCGCGGTTTTATTACATTTGCCGTATGATCTCCCGTCAAGTCGAGAGAGGTCCGGAGTGGAAATACGACCTGCTTCCGGTGTATGGCATCTGTCCCCATTGAAAGAGAAAGAGGCCCACTTCCGCCACCTGCAGGACGTGGCTAACCTGGGTTCCCTCACCCCGCAGGAGCGTGCCGTCTACGACGAGAACCTGAAGATCTATCGGGATTGGCGGGCTACGATGGAATACGCGGTGGAGAATGCGGAGGCGAGAGGCGCACGTCTAGCGCTCTTAGGTACGGCTAGCAACTTGAGGAAAGCGGCGTGGATTCGTTTGTGATCGCCCAATCTACAGGGCTTTCCTTGGAGGAGGTAAACGATCTGGAGAATCTCATTCGCGAGGAAGAGATTAAGAGTTAGATGTGGATGATACGGATTGATGATGCTAATAAAATCCGAGTCTGATAAATGTGGTATCACTGGTAAGGGGACAGGCTTACACAAGTCTGCCCCCTTACTGTCTTTATAAAGTATCGGTGTTCCTATCACCTTCTCGGAAATGAATAGGTGTTCTTATCAATCAAGGATAGTTGGTAGGTTTACCCTTTAAAGTTGAAACTCACACCTATCGTGCTAAGAAATGTTATAATCTATTTTGTGATGCAAATTAAAAGTGAAAGGGATGAATAGGAGAGAACTTATAAAAACATTGGCCGATAAATTGTCGATAACCCGAGTGGAGGCGATGCGGTTTGCGCAAGCTTGGGAAGAGGTTACGACAGAGGCTTTGGAAAATGATGGTTCTTTGATGCTATTGGGGTTTGGAACGTTCTCCGCTTGGGAACAAACCGAACGGATCGGTAGAAATCCTAAGAATGGGGTGGCTTACATGATAAGAGCTCGCAAGAGCGTGAAGTTTAAGCCCGGTAAATTATTACTTAAACAGTTGAATGTGAGCTCGTCGAAGTGAAGGCATTCATGAATGTATAATAAAAACGAAAAAATATTCGATATGAAGAGAATTCTTTTCCTAGTCCTGCTCTTGGTAGCTACGACAGGCGTTTACGGCCAGAAGTTCGCGGTGAAGTCGAACTTGCTCTATGATGCGACAGCTACGATTAACTTGGGCGTAGAGGTTGGCTTGGCGAAAAAGTGGTCGCTGGATCTGTCCGGCAACTATAATGGGTGGAAGTATGGCGACGAGGCCCGTATGAAACATTGGCTGGTGCAACCGGAAGCCCGTTATTGGTTGTGTGAGAAGTTCAACGGACATTTCTTCGGCTTACATGCGCACTATGCGGATTACAATGTTGGAGGTTTGAAGTTCTTGAGCAAGAATATGGAGAATCATCGGTATCAAGGTAATTTGTATGGAGCCGGACTTCTTATGGTTATCAATGGTTGTTGAGCGACCGGTGGAGCATGGAAGCCGTGCTGGGTATCGGCTGGGCGCATCTGGATTACGATAAGTATCCATGCGCTACTTGTGGTACGATATTGAAGAGCGAGACGAAAGATTATTCGGGGTTACGAAGGCGGCTATTTCTATTATTTACTTTATTAAATGACCCAAGCGATGAATAAAAAGATAAATACATATATGATGGCGGCTATGATGGCCGTCGTGTCTCCGGCGATCATGGGACAGACTGCCTCGGATGGGGTTAAAGTGATTTGTAACGACGTGGTGCAGAAGGGTGACTCGATATATATCGATGCCGTGGTGACAGTAAGTGGTGATGCGGTGAAATCCCGTAGCTATTTGGAACTGACCCCCGTCTTGGAATCGGCATCGCAAAAGGAGGGGCTTCCTTCTATTTTGGTGAACGGACGTATCCGCCAGAAGTATATAACCGTGAGGTCGCTTTGGATAATTTGAACGACGTACCTCATTATACCATATTGAAAGCCGGTAAGGAAGATCAAGTGGTAAGTTATAAAACCGCCGTGCCTTTTGAGGATTGGATGAAAGACGCACGTGTCGTGTTAGACCCGAATCTATGCGGTTGCGGTAAGGAAGAGGCCGGTAGTCCGTTATTGATCGCGGATAAGATTCGCCGCCGTCCGGATAAGCGCTATGAGGTTCAGCCTACATTCTCTTATATCACGCCGATGGCGGAGACGGAGAAGCATCGTGCGGAAGTCGGTACGGCTTTCTTGGACTTCCAAGTGGATAAATATCAGATTCTTCCGGATTTCCGGAATAATGCGGTGGAGTTGGCGAAGATCAATAATACGATCCGTACCGTTACAGAGGATAAGAACGTGAAACCGACAGGTATCGTACTGAAAGGATATGCCTCACCGGAAGGCTCTTACGCTAGTAATAAGAAATTGGCGGATAATCGAGTCAAAGCGTTACGTGACTATATCCGCCAAAAGAATGACTTCAAGCTGATTTCTTCACGATGAGCTCGGAACCGGAAGACTGGGCCGGTTTAAGGAAAAGGTAGAGGCCGATCCGAATGTACCGAATCGTAGCGAGGTATTGGCGATTATCGATAGCTCGGATGATCCGGATCGCAAGGAGGCTAAGTTGCGTGCCTTGGGGGGGGCGCCGCTTTCCGTTATGTATTGAAAGATATTTTCCCTTCGTTACGTCGCTCGGAATATAAGATTGATTATACGGTACGCGAGTTTACGGTGGATGAGGGGCGTGAGATCATCAAGACCCGTCCGCAACAGCTAAGTTTAGGGGAGATGTTCGCGGTGGCTAACAGCTATGAGATCGGTAGTGACGAATATAATAATGTATTTGATATCGCTGTCCGTATGTTCCCGAATGATCCGGTAGCGAATCTTAACGCTGCGAATATCGCTATGGGCAAGGGTGATTATGCTTCCGCTAAGAACTATTTGGCGAAAGCGGGGAACGCCCCAGAGGCGGTTCACGCAAAAGGAGTGTTAAGTATGTTGACCGGTGATTTGGCAGAAGCGGAATCTCTATTGAAGCAGGCTCAGGATATGGGCGTAAAGGCCGCAGCTATAAATTTAGAGGAATTACGCAAGAAAATAAGAGGATAATGCGGTATTTGATTAGTTTCAACGTCTGTAAAATGATAGCTATTCCTCCCTACGTATAGGGCAGAAGGCACTTAATTTGTAAATGTCATGAAGACAAATATTAATAATAATTTCTTTTATATGGAACAAGCATCAGATGTAGTAGAGTTGGTTCTGCCTCATGAGGTAGATAATCCAAACAATGTCTATCTGTATCTGGAAGGAGATGCTTGGTGCGCATACGAACGTTCAGCCTACTATCTGACTCAGATGGAGGTACCGGTTGTATTAAAGAAAGAAGTAATCCACGATGACTATGACGTGGTCTTACTGAAAGCTTTTTCGCCGTGAATGATATGTATTTGCCGCTTTCTCCCACGGCTGTGCTGAAGTTGGTTGCCGACGATAAGCTACAGTTCCAGATAAGGGATAGGGTAGAAGGTTTTTCCGAATGGAAAGAGAATGAGTTAAAAAAATTATCTGCTTGATAAGGAAGCGAACGCTTCTTATTTAAGCATGTAAAGTTGAGGGGTGTAAGGGTCCTGGAAAGTAGTGATACTTTTCAGGACTATTCTTTTGTATGGGATGCCTCCCTGTAAATGATTACCCGGCAATCCGGGGAGAGAGTGACAGTGAATTGGTCTCCCAAAGCCTCGTTGAGAGTTCCTTGCCACCATGAGGTGAGCTTTCGTCGGCGAATGGGCCAACGGAGTCCTTCCGTACTAATCTCTCTGGATGAAGAAACGAAAATGGAGATTTGTTGTCCCGGATAAGAAGCGAAGGTTGTTGTTTCTAAGATAGGAGTGAAAAGGCCATAGTCGGATAACATCTCCACCCGCTTGAATAAGTGGGCATAGTCCATAAGAAGGGATATATTTCCCAATGTATGATCCTCACGCAATCCGGTAGCTCCTAATATGAGAACTTCTCGATAGCCTTGGGTATGGGCGAAACGGACGGATTTGGTGAGGTCGTTGATCTCTTGGTCCTCTACATGATGGATTCGGTCTGCGTAGCGTTCGCGCAGGCCGGCGGGTATGCTGTCCAAGTCTCCTACGATAGCGTCCGGATGAATACCCTTTTCATAAAGTGTCTTTACGGCTCCATCACAAGCGATAATCGTTTTCGCTTCCTTTAATAATCTCAAGGGTAACTCAGCGGAAGGAAATCTCCCATTCGCTACGATCACACATCCTCCTTCCAGACTTCCATATTATCTCCCATAATTCAAAATTCATAATTCAAAACTCTTCCCCTTTCTTCCGCCAATTGTAATAGCCTACTATGGCTAGTGTCGCATAGCAAAAATAGAGTAGCATCGTCGGATACAAGCCCCGAAGGTAATAAAGATATACGGAAACGAGGTTTACGATTACCCAAAAAATCCAATGCTCGATAATTCGCCTTGCCAGCATCCAAGTAGCGACAATGCCTACCGACGTGGTGAACGCATCGCCTACGGGGATGGGAGAGTCCGTGAATTGATGAAGGAGATACCATAAGATGGCGAATACAACGGCCAATGTTCCGATAATCCCCACGAAAAGCGGAAGGCTCAGATGGGTGTATAGGATACGGTCGGAGGGAAGACTGTCGTTTTCCGTGTGTGTCTCATGTTTCTTCCGGGTCCATTGATAGAAACCGTATATGCTGATTCCTACGTAATAGGTTTGCAATCCCATGTCCGCATAGATCTTAGCGGACAGGAAGACAAATACATACACGAGGGAGGTGAGGAATCCCACCACCCACATGGCCTTATGTTGTTTAATCTCTAGAAAGAGATAGAGTAGACCGGTTATTACTCCGAAGTATTCTAGCCAAACCATTTTAGTAATTGAAAATTAAGTTAGAATTTGAAGGTGATCCTGGCCATGGCGTTCGTGCCGGCTTGGGTGAAATAACCGTCATCCTTTTTACGTGTGCCGTTTTCGATATACGAGTATACCCATGCGTTGGTCTCGTACTTCTCGTTGAAGAGGTTGTTGATAGTCACGTCTAGGGTTATTTCTTTCATGAACTTAGGCTGGAAGGCGTAACCGATACGTAGGCTATTGATAAAGTAGGGATCGATGGAACGATCCTTGCTGCTTGAATTGTCTATGTATTGGCGGCCTACTACTTGCGAGTTGAAACTAGCGATAAATCCTTTGTAAGCGAAATCGAACATGCTGTTTGCGATTAGGTCTGGGGAGAAAGCGATATTCGTTGTACCTAGATCGTTGATCTCTTGTACTCCGGTATCCCAGTTATCCACGTATTCCACGAAATGCTTGATTTTATTTTGGCTGAGGGTTACGTTCGCGTTCCAATTCAGCCAAGAGGTGATTTGTACACCTCCGGTAAGCTCGATGCCCATTCGGTAGCTATCCTTTATATTGGAAGTGAGGGCCTCACCGATCTCGCTGATCTTGCCGGTCAGGATTAATTGGTTGTTGTAATCCATGAAATAGAGATTGGCTCCAACCCGGAAACGGTTGTTACCAAAACTATAACCGGCCTCGTAATCATATAAGGTCTCGTGGGTAGGACGTTCTTCGGGGCCTGCCTCCGTGAAATTGTCACGGTTCGGTTCCCGATTTGCGACGGAGAAAGAGACGAATGCGTTATGGCCGTTATTATGGAAGTTTATACCGGCTTTCGGGTTGAAGAAGTTCCAGTTCTTATGAATGTCCAGCTCTTCCTCGGCTTTGTCATCGTTTCCCTTAATGGTGTAATGGATCCCACGGTATTGTAAGTCCAGATAGCCGGTGAAAAGAGGGGAAAGACGTTGGGTCAATTTTGCGTATGCGTTGTAGTCTAATTTCTTACCGGTATTGCGGTAATATTCGTAATCCGGTTGTGGCAAGACGTTTGCGCTTTTGGTCCACATTACCCGGCCAAAATGGTCGCCTACATAGTTGTTGACGGCGGTTCCCAGCGTAAGGCGGGTATTGTCACGTTGATAGTTCGCGCTATAAACGGTCCCATAGAAATAATTGTCGAGCCATTTACGGCGCACGAGGTCGGTCTTTTTTACGGTATTACCCTCCGGATCGATATATTCCGGTAGCTTATAACTGCTGAATTTGGCTTTCGATTTATAATCCTCGTAATATCCGTTACCATCGGTGTAATGAAGGGTCAGGTTCATATTCCAGAAATCTCCGATACGCTGGCTGGCCATTAAATGGTAGTTGTGTTGCCAATAATTATCCGTCTGATTGTTATAAAACTTCTTCACTCCATCTTCCTCATATTCTCCGCATGGATTATAGCTACGATCTGTGTCAAGTAAATAAGACGGAACACCGTTCCATGCTTGATAGGTCTTCTCGCTGTTCCCGAAGGCTTGGAATTTAATCAATGTATTATCGGCATAGAAAGCGGCGGAGGCATAGTAAGAGCTCATACGGGCGGAGGCACGATCGATAAAGCCGTCGCTACGGATATTGGAGTAGCGGGCGTCGAAAGCGAAATGATCGTAAAGTAATCCGGTACCGCCTTTTACCGTATGCTTCAGCGTACCGAAAGAACCTGCTGATACGGAATATTCGCCGTAAGGCTTTAAGGACGGTTTCTCGGTTTGCATGGCGACCGTAGCGCCAAAAGCCGCGGCTCCGTTCGTAGAGGTTCCGGCACTCGTTGGATCTGGATCGATTCTACCGAGGAGG
>ENA-OQDF01001165-OQDF01001165.1-human-gut-metagenome-genome-assembly--contig:-NODE-1165-length-10757-cov-1.681279_pt1 | contig 10757 bp, 16 predicted proteins | sample MGYA00242769_ERZ504597 | MGnify/ENA primary metagenome ERZ504597 (study PRJEB26092, sample SAMD00036305) | human gut metagenome | host: Homo sapiens | study: EMG produced TPA metagenomics assembly of...
TATCAAACATTTATAAAAAAACAACTGCATTTTAAAGAAAATATGACAGTAGAAATTAATGGAAAATTTAAATCCCAATAGCTATATTAGTGAAGTTGAACATGGAAGTGTTAAAGATGTAGCATGTCAAAGCAAAAATTTAAATATTAAAAAGCTAGGAAAATATGAAGTGACATATACATATAAAAATAGAGAATATACAACAACGATTCAAGTTGTAGATACACAAAAACCTGTATTTAAGGGATTGGATGATTTGACGGTTTCTTTAAATACAACACCGGATTTAAAAGCTGGTGTGGAAGTAAGCGATAATAGTTTAGAAGAAATTAAATACAAAATAGATGATAAAAAAATAGATACCTCAAAAGAAGGCACATATGAAGTTACTTATAGTGCAAAAGATAGTTCAGGTAACAAAACAATAGCCAAAAGAAAAATAGAAGTTATTAAAAAAATCGGAAGTGATAAACAATCAAATGAAAAAGTGGTTTATTTAACATTTGATGATGGACCATCAGAAAATACTAAAAAAAATCATGGATATACTTGCAAAATATGATGCTAAAGCAACATTTTTTGTAACAGGAAGAAATCAAGATTATAATTATTTGATTAAAGATGCTTATAATGCAGGACATACGATTGCTCTTCATACGTATAGTCATGAATATTCAACTGTCTATGCTTCAGTTGATGCTTATTTTGATGATTTAAATAAAGTAGGTCAATGGTAAAAAAAGAAATCGGTTTTGTACCACATTATATTCGTTTCCCAGGTGGAAGTTCAAATACAGTATCAAGAAGATATTGTCAAGGAATTATGTCAACTCTTACAAAAGAAGTTGTTGAAAAAGGATATCAATATTATGATTGGAATGGAGATTCAACAGATGCTTCAGGAAATCATGTAGCTGTAGATAAGTTGATTAGAAACGGGACATCATGTCATGATAATAATGTCATGATTTTATGCCACGATACACAAGCTAAGGATACCACTGTTCAAGCCTTACCTGCTATTATTGAACACTATAAAAATTTAGGATATACTTTTAAAGGAATTGATGATGCGACATATGCCCCACATCAAAGTGTTAATAATTAATAAAAGTAATGTTCATTTTTGGACATTACTTTTCATTTTATTAATTTCTACTTTTATTTTTTCAATACTTTTTCTAATAAATCATAATCATTTTGATTTTGTTTAGAAAGGGAATTTTGATCTTGTAAATAAGAGATATAAGCACTGTTTAAAGAGAGCATATCTCCTAGAGTTGTTAAAAAAGCGCCAATAATGGCCTGATCATCATTTGAAAACATTCATTAAATGATTGTGAAATGATGACAATCATCTGATTAAGTAAAACAGTATTCATGTAAGGTAGAGACATATAATCACCAATATATTATATGTATCAAAAGATGAGTTGACTGAATGAAATAAATATTTATTGATAAAAAATATAGTTATTAAAATAAAAAACTATTGACAAACAAAAAAAGAGGTATAATATATAGGCATACATATAAATGAGCGATGAACAAGATACGATTTTACATCCGCTTCCTATAGAGAACATTCGGTTGGTGGAAAGAATGTAGGTAATGATATAAGACCATCACTTGTGAGCTATTTTCTTGAAATAAAAGTAGGGGAATCGTAATTTCTGCGTTAAAGGAATAGCATTATAAAAAGATGTGAAGGGGCGATTAAATATCGCAATCTAAGTGGTACCGCGGAACAAGGTTTCGTCTTAGCGTAAAGTTAAGCGAAAACCTTTTTATATGTGATGATTGATTTAAAAGAGGGGGATTCATTTATGAATGGTTTACTATTACTTGGATTAAGTGCTTTAATTTTAGTAGTGGCTTATTTATTCTATGGTCGTTACTTAGTTAAAACATGGGGAATTGATCCAAAAGCAACAACACCTGCTGTTGCAAAAGAAGATGGGACAGACTTTGTACCTACAAACAAATGGTCAGTCTTTGCTCATCAATTCTCATCTATTGCAGGAGCTGGACCTGTTACTGGACCAGTTATGGCAATGATGTTTGGTTGGCTACCAGCTTTTTTATGGGTTATCGTTGGTGGTGTATTCTTTGGTGCTGTACAAGATTTTGGCGCACTTTATGCTTCTGTTAAAACAGAAGGGAAATCAATGGGACAAATCATTGAAAAATATATTGGACGTAAAGGTAAAAAATTATTTTTCTTATTTTGTTGGATTTTCACATTAATTGTTATTGCAGCTTTCGCTGATATGGTTGCAGGAACATTTAATGGAATTAGTGCTGATGGGGCTAAGCTTGCTCCAAATGCAAGTGCTGCTTCAATTTCAATTTTATATGTCTTTGTAGCAATGGCCTTTGGTTTATTCTTGAAAAAAGTTAAACTAGAAGGTTTACCAAAAGTGATTCTTGGTATTGCTTTAATTATTGCTATGTTAGCACTTGGAATTATGTTTCCAGTATATGCTACTAAAACAACTTGGATTTATGTTGTCTTTGTATATATTTTCTTTGCTTCAGTTACACCTATGTGGTTACTTAAAACACCACGTGATTATTTAACAACATTCTTATTTATCGGAATGATCGTTGCTGCTGTAATTGGTGTGTTTGTAAGCAATCCAACAATTACAACACCTGCTTTTGTAGGATTTAAATCTGCTTCAGGAAGTTATATCTTCCCAACATTATTTGTTACAATTGCTTGTGGTGCTGTTTCTGGTTTCCATTCACTTGTCTCATCTGAAACAAGTTCAAAATTAGTAGAAAACGAAAAAGATATGTTACAAGTTGGTTATGGTTCTATGTTACTTGAATCATTACTTGCTATCTTAGTTATCGTTATTGTTGGTGCTTTACCAAACTTAAAAGCATCGGGTGTCTTAGATAGTACACTTGCTAATATGGCTTTAGCTGATACAGCAACACCATTTACTAAATTCTCAGCTGGTGTTACTGGTTTAGTTGCTCAACTTGGTTTACCTCAATCATGGGGATTATGCATTATGACAATGTTTGTTTCAGCTCTTGCTTTAACTTCATTAGATGCTGTTGCAAGAATTTCAAGAATGTCTTTCCAAGAATTCTTTGAAGTAGAAGAAGGACAAGAACCAAGTGGTTTAGTTAAAGTTTTAACTAATAAATACGTTTCAACAATTATTTCTTTAGTTTGTGGATATTTATTAAGTTTAGGTGGATATGTTAATATTTGGCCATTATTTGGATCAGCTAACCAATTATTAGCTGCAATGGTTTTAATTTCATTAGCTGTTTTCTTAAAAGTTACTGGAAGAAAAGGATTTATGTTATATATCCCAATGGTATTAATGTTTATCGTTACAATGACAGCGTTAGTACAAGCTATCTATGGAATCGTTATGAAATTATTTGTACTGGTGGATTTGTCTTAATGGTTGATGGGTTACAATTAGTAGTCGCAATCTTACTTGTTGCATTAGGATTAATGATTGGTTTCAACTCAGGAAGTAAACTTGTAAAAGAAAAATAAAGATAATAAAAGCTTCATGATGAAGCTTTTTTTGTGCTTTAATTCATATAAAAACCACTATTAACATTAATACCTTAATCAAGAAAATACTACCAGCATTTCTTATAGTTTTTTTATACAATAAGAATAGCTTTTAATGATTGAATAAATTCTAAACGGACATCTTCTATTTGATGTAAGCACCATTGGATTCCACAACCAAAACATATATGCTCTAAAACATTATAAATGATTTGGGGAGAACTAGGATTCTTTATTTCTTTTGTTGTTTGTGCTTTTTCAATAAGTTCAACAACGATTTCTTTTAAATCATTGATTTGTGAAAAGGTTCCTTTATTTTCTTTTAAGTTTGAAATATAAAGTTGACAATAAAGTTCTTGTTTAAACTGAAGCATATGTTCAATGATTAAATCAAAAGCATCAATGATTTGTTGAACATAATTTTGATGAATTTTTGCATTTGTTCTTAACTCATCAATACGTTCATTAATATCATCAAAAAATAAGAAAGTAATTCTTCTTTAGAATCAATATATCGATAAAAGGTTGTTTTTGTAATTGAACAAGCTTTACATATATCATTAACGGTTGTTTGATCATACCCATTTTCCATAAATAATTGATAAGAGGTATTAATAATATTATTTTTTAAATCTTTATACATTTATATCACCATCTATTACTATACCATAAAAGGAAATAAAAAAGATTGTGAAAAAATAAACATTGACAATAAAACGGTTACATACTAAAATGTTACCGAGGTAATAAAAAGGAAAGAGGTAAAGAAATATGAGTTACGAAAAACTATTTACGCCATTTAAAATTGGTAAAATGGAAGTAAAAAACAGATTAGTAATGTCACCAATGGGAACAAACAGTGCTTTGGCTAATGGACGAAAAACAGACAACGAAATTGATTATTTCATTGAAAGAGCTAAAGGTGGAGTGGGAATGATTATTATGGGATGTCAACCACTTAATGAAAAGATTGCTCAAGGTTCAATGGAAGGATATATGGATAGCTTTACTGTTTTACCTTCACTTACAAGTGTTTGTGATGGAGTACATAAATATGGTGCTAAAATTGTATGTCAATTAACACCAGGTACAGGAAGAAATGCATTTCCTGATACATTAGGGAATCCACCAATGTCAGCATCAGAAATTCCTTCAGCATTTGATCCTAATTTAATGTGTCATGCATTAACTAAAGAAGAAATTTCTAAAATGATGGATGATTTCAAATTTGCGGCAGGTGTTGCTATGGATGCAGGATATGATGCAATTGAAATACATGCACATGCAGGTTATTTAATTGATCAATTCTTATCACCTGTATGGAATAAAAGAACAGACGAATATGGAGGATCACCTGAAAATAATACACGTTTTGCAAAAGATATCTATCATGCAATTCGTGAAGTAGTAGGTAAAGATGTACCTATTTTATTCCGTATTTCACTTGATCATCGTTTTAATGGTGGTAGAGATTTAGAATATAGTATGAAAATCCTAAAAGAATTAGAAAAAGAAGGTATTGATGCTTTTGATATTGATGCAGGATGTTATGAAACATTAGATTATATTTTCCCACCAGCATATTTAGGTGAATCTTGTATGTCATATGTATGTGAAGATGCAAGAAAAGTTGTTAATGTTCCATTGATTAATGCTGGTACACATAATCCTGAAAGTGCATTAGAATTAATTGAAAGTGGTAATGTTGATTTTGTTTCATTTGGTAGAGCATTGATTGCTGATCCAATGATGCCTAAAAAATTAATGAAAAATCATCGTGAAGATGTAAGACCTTGTTTAAGATGTAATGAATACTGTATTGGACGTATTTGGAATCATCATACAAAATTAGGGATGTGCTGTTAATCCTCAAGCAATGGAAGAAGTAAGATTTAAATTAGAAAAAACAGAAGATCCACAAAATGTTGTTGTTATTGGAGCTGGTCCTGGGGGAATGGAAGCAGCAAGAGTTGCAGCTTTAGAAGGACATCATGTTACTTTATTTGAAAAAGAAGATCATCTAGGTGGTACAATGGGAGATATTTGTACAGCTAAGTTTAAAACAAATATCAAACAACTTACAAAATGGTATCAAGTTCAATTAGAAAAATTACCTATTGATATTCATTTAAATACAACAATTACTGGTGATGAGGAAATATTAAAAACATGTGATTATATTATTGTTTCTACAGGTGCTTTACCTTTTACACCAGCTATTCCTGGCATTGATGGAGATAATGTAGTTAATATTGTAGAAGCACATAGAATGAATCACTTATTAAAGGAAATAAAATTGTTGTTTGTGGTGGTGGTGCCTCTGGATTAGATGGGGCTATTGAAATGGCAGAAGAAATGCATAAAGATGTGACTGTTGTTGAAATGCTTCCAGAAATGGGTAAAGATGTTTTCTTTATTAATAAGATTTCTTTATTTAATAAATTAGCTCAAAATCATGTACAATTAATGACAAATACAAAAGTAGTAGTTATTGATGAAACAGGATTAACTGTTGAAGAAAGCGGTGTAGAAAAACACTTAGAAGCTGATACAATTATTTCTGCTTTTGGAATGAGACCTAATACAAAACTTGCAGATCAATTAAAAGAAAAATATCCAATGAAAACAAGAGTGATTGGTGATTGTTATAAATTAGGTAAAATTGGAGAAGCAGTAAGAGAAGGTTTCTTTGCGGCAAGTTCTTTAGATTAATATTTAAACAATGTTTAGACTTTCTAAACATTGTTTTATTATATAATACTTTACAAAAAGGAAGTGTCAAAATGGAAAATAGATATGCTAGTAGAATAGAAAAAGTACAAATGTCATCTATTCGTGTGGTCATGGAAAAAGTTGAAAAATTAAGAAGCCAAGGAAAAAGTGTAGTTTCTTTATGTGCTGGAGAACCTGATTTTAATACGCCAGAAGGAATAAAAAAGCAACGATAGAAGCGTTAAATGATAATCAAACACATTATAGTTCTAATCGAGGATATTTAGGTTTAAGAAAAAAGTAGCTCATCTTTTAAAGGAACAAACAACGATTGATTATGATAGCGATACAGAAATTATTATGACTTGTGGTTGTAGTGAAGCAATTAATAATGTTTGCCAAGCATTTATTAATAAAGATGATGAAGTTATCATTTTTACCCCAGCTTTTGTATCTTATCAAAATACAGTTTTATTATGTCAAGGAATTCCTGTAGAAATTCCACTAAAACTAAGTCTAGGATTCAAATTGATATTGAAGAAGTAAAAAATAAAATAACAAAGAAAACAAAAATGATTATTTTAAATAATCCAAATAATCCTACAGGAGCTGTTTATCAAAAAGAAACTTTAGAACAGTTATGTAAACTTGCTAGAGAAAACAATATATTAATTTTAGCAGATGAAATTTATAATCAATTAGATTATGAAAATCAATATGTATCCATTGCATCATTTGAAAATATGAAAGATTATACAATTATTGTTAATGGGTTTTCAAAAGCGTATGCAATGACTGGATGGCGAATGGGTTATATTGCTTCAAGCCAAAAACATATTGATCAAATATTAAAAGTACATCAATATACAACAACATCACAAATGACCTTTGCTCAAATAGGGATGGCAAATGCAATAGATCAAGAAGATGTAAAAAAAGAAGTTCAACATATGGTTGATACCTTTGCATTAAGAAGAACTTTTATTATGGAACAATTAGATCAATGTAAAAATCTTTTCTATATTAAACCTCATGGAGCATTTTATATTATGGTTGATGTCTCTAAAACAGGACTTAATGGACAAGAATTTGCAGATAAGTTACTAGAGTATGGAGTTGCTGTTGTTCCTGCAAATGGCTTTGGCAAAGATTTTAGTGATTTTATTCGTATTTCTTTTGCTTCATCAAAAGAAAATATTGCAGAAGCATTTGTTAGAATAAGAAAGTTATTAAATGACTTAAAATAAAGAAGCTTGTTGAGCTTTTTTATTGAAAATAAAAATAACACTGTTATAATAACAGTGTTATTTAATGATGGAGGTATCAATGAGACAAGAAACGCAAGGAGTAACAGAAACTCTTATAAAAAATGCAACTGAAGAATTTTTAGAATATGGTTTTACTAAAGCAAGTCTTCGTCGTATTGCCGGTTCAAGTGGTGTCAGTACAAATTCAATTTATACGCGTTTTAAAGATAAAGAAGGTCTTTTTAAAGCTATTGTGGATGACGCTGCTGATGGTTTGATGAATATTTATTTAGAAAGTATTCAAAAAGCAAAAGAAAGTACGAATCTTGATCAAGCGTGTCTTGAAGGTGGTCAAGGGACAAATTTTGTATTAGATTATGTTTATCAACATCTTCAAGAGTTTAAACTTATATTCTGTTGTTCTGCAGGAACAGAATATGAGGATTATTTAGATCGTTTAGGTGAAATTGAAGAATCGTATTATTTAGAATTTGTTAGAAAGTATGGTCAAGATAAAATGACAGTTTGATCCATTTTTTATTCATGTGTTTTGTCGTGCGGGTTGGCAAACAATTTATGAAGTTGTCATGCACAATCGTACTTACAAAGAGGCTCAATCATTTATGGATAGCACGGTTTTGTTTAATAGAGCTGGTTGGAAAGCTGTTATGGGTATTGAAAAATAGACAGGGAAACCTGTCTTAAATCAAAATCCGCAGTTAGCCAAAACTAACCAAAAGGAGGAAATTATGAAAGAGAAGAAAAAGAGTACTTTATCTAAATTGATGGTATTTGCAGGAAATCATAAATATTATGTATATGCTTCCTGTATTTTAGCGACTATAAGTGCATTCATGGCTTTAGTTCCTTTTTATGATATATGGCGTATCATTAAAGAAGTGCTAGAAGTAAGACCACATTTTAATGAAGCAGTTCATATTAAAAATTATGGAGGACATGCTGTTTTATTTGCACTCCTTTCTATGATATTCTATATTGTTGCTTTAATGTGTTCACATAAAGCTGCTTTTAGAGTACAAGCAACAATGAGAACAAAAATGATGGAACATATTATGAAACTTCCTTTAGGGTATGTTGAAAGTCAAGGGAGTGGAAAGATTAGAAAAATCGTTATGGAATCAAGTAGTGCTACAGAAACTTTCTTGGCACATAATGTTCCAGATAAAGTTATTTCTAAAGCAACACCTATTGGGTTACTTTTGATGATGGTATTTTTTGATTGGCGTTTAGGTTTAATCAGTTTAATTCCAGCAATCATTGCTTTTATTTTAATGTTTACAGCAATGATGGGTCCTAAAATGGCAGAAGATATGAAACAATATCAAAATGCTTTAGAAACGATGTCATCAGAAGCAGTTGAATATGTAAGAGGTGTCCCTGTTGTTAAAACCTTTGGACAAACAATATTTTCTTTTAAAAGATTTAAAGAAGCTATTGATGAATATGAAAAATGGACTTTAGATTATACAAAAAGTATGATGAAACCAATGGTTTGTTTTACAACTTTTGCGAATGCTATTTTTGCTGCACTTATTATTGCTGCTTATCTATTTGTAGGGAATCAAATTACTGATCAATTTATTTTAAACTTATTTTTCTATATTTTAATTACATCTATTTTAACAACTACTTTAATGAAAATCGCTTATGCAGGTGAATCACAAATGATGGTAGAAGATGCTTTAAATCGAATGGATCTCATTATGAATGTACAACCCTTACCAGAAAGTAAAGAAGTAAAAGTACCAAGTGATGCCTCAATTGATATAGAAAATATTAGTTTTTCATATCAAAATACTTCAACTAAAGCAATTGACCATTTAAATATGCATATTCAAGCAGGTCAACATATTGCTTTAGTTGGACCAAGTGGAGGAGGTAAAACAACTGTAGCTTCTTTAATTTGTCGTTTCTTCGATGTAAATGAAGGGAGCATTAAAATTGGTCATGTAAATGTTAAAGACATTGAACAAAAAGAATTAATGAATCAAGTGTCTTATGTTTTTCAAGATAGCCGATTACTAAAGATGAGTATTTTAGAAAATATTCGTATGTCTAGGCCTGAAGCTAGTGATGAAGAGGTAATACAAGCTTTAAAAGATGCACAGTGTCAAGATATTATTGATAAGTTTCCTGAGGGTATTCATACGATTATTGGTTCAAAGGGTGTTTATGTTTCAGGTGGAGAGAGTCAAAGATTATCTATTGCTAGAGCATTTTTAAAGAATGCACCTATTCTTATTTTAGATGAAGCAACTGCTTTTGCTGATCCAGATAATGAAGTATTGGTTCAAAAGGCTTTTGAGAAACTTTCAAAAAATAAAACGGTCATTATGATTGCCCATCGTTTATCAACGATTACTCATGCAGATTGTATTTATGTATTAGAAAATGGACAGATTGTAGAAAGTGGTAAACATGAAGAATTATTGAAAATAAAAGGTGTTTATGAACATATGTGGCATCAATATAATCAATCTGTTAAATGGAAAGTACAAAAGGAGGATGAAGAATAATGATTGAAAAATTAAAACATAAATACGCTTTATCTTCTAAAGGGGCTAAAGATATGGTAAGAGCTTTTATAGCAGTAACACTTTCTAATCTTGTTTTAATGTTACCAGTAGGGTTACTTTATTTATTAGCATCTTATTTATTAGATAATCAATTACTGCAAGAAAAATTTGTTTTCTTTTTGATAGCTATTGTGGTTATTTTAATATGTATTGCTTTAACAACCGTTTTTCAATATCGTGCTACTTTTTATCAACTTATGTTGAAAGTGGTGTAAGACGTCGTACACTAGCTGAAAACTTAGAAATTACCATTATCATATTTGGTAAAAAGATTTAGCTGATCTTACAAATACGATTATGTCTGATTGTGCTCTTTTAGAAACAGCAAGTTCACATTGGATTCCTGAATTAATAGGAGCTATGATTTCAACAACTATTATTGTTATCAGTTTATTGTTTTTTGATTTTCGTATGGCACTTGCAGCAATTTGGGTGATGCCAATTGCTTTTGCAATTGTTCTTTATTCAAGAAAAACGATGCGTCATACACATAAAAAACAAATGAATATCGTATTGATTGTTTAGATGGCATTCAAGAAGGGTTAGAAACATTAAGAGATCTAAGAGCAAATAATATGTGTGATCAATATATGGAAACACTTAATAAAAAAATCAAAGCTGTTGAAAAGCATGCTATTTTTGCAGAATTTACAA
>ENA-OQDF01001167-OQDF01001167.1-human-gut-metagenome-genome-assembly--contig:-NODE-1167-length-10745-cov-5.462046_pt1 | contig 10745 bp, 15 predicted proteins | sample MGYA00242769_ERZ504597 | MGnify/ENA primary metagenome ERZ504597 (study PRJEB26092, sample SAMD00036305) | human gut metagenome | host: Homo sapiens | study: EMG produced TPA metagenomics assembly of...
CCCAGGACCGCGTGACCGACTCACCGCATCGGCTTCAATTCCACCTACAACGGCGTTCTCCTGGGCGACCAGCTCGGCACGGTCATCGAGGCACTCGCCGCCGCCGAGCGAGCGAGAAGCTGGCACAGGCTGTTTAAGTTACGACGTTTTACCAAACGCCGTAACTGCTCGACGCTGCGCGCCGCCCAGAGCGACAATTTGTCATTCAAAAGGCAAGGCATGACCAGAAGGTCTATGCCCTGCCTTTTCATGCCAACTTGTCGCTCTGGACGTCGCTCGCTGACGTTGCCAAAACATCGGCGTTTCCTTGGTTGTCAAATGATCCGTAGGGAGTCATTGGTGACATTGCCTTGATATTTTATTCAGTCGGCTGTGATGTCATTTGAGCTGCTTACCTGCTTAAGGTAATTGACGGCATATATCTGCTATCGAAAATATTGCTCGAAAAATTGTCCAAGAAGTCGCGGGGCGATTTTTGATGGGTCGCGCGTCAAGTGATTTGGCAAGTTCTTGGTTAGATATTGGTCAGTTTTGGGGCAACCTTGCCAAAAGCTTGACGGATGCAGATTTAGACGTCGACGAATGAACACTCTAGCAGGCTCCAAGCAAAATTCTGGCTGATTCTCGATAATCGCCTTCAATCGTCCCTTGCCAAGCGCTGGCCTCGCTTACAATCTGCTCCGACATTCGCGCGCCGCCCGGCGCTTAAGAGGGGAGGGCCCCATGGCAAACGAGATCTGGACCATCAAGCGTTGTCTCGAGTGGACCAAGGAGTACCTGGCCGAGCGCGGCGAGGAGCATCCCCGTCTTTCCGCCGAGTGGCTGCTGTGCGCCGCCACGGGCCTGGCGCGCATTGACCTATATATGCGTATGGACGAGACGCTTAACGCGGCCCAGCTCGAGACCATGCATGCGGCCGTCGTTCGTCGCGCCAAAGGCGAGCCGCTGCAGTACATCACCGGCAGCACGCAGTTTCGCATGATTGACGTCGCGTGCGCTCCCGGTGTGCTCATTCCGCGCCCCGAAACCGAGATGCTCGTCGAGGAAGTCCTCAATTATCTGGATGCCGAGGTGCTGAGCCCCGAGGCCGCTGCCCGTCAGCGTGTTGAGCTGCCTTGGAACGATGAGGTCGAGCAGGCCCGCAAAGCTGAGGCGGCGCTGGCCGACGAACGCGCGACCGCCGAGCGCCGTGCTGCCAACCTGACGGCCGCCGATGAGGCTGCGCTGGGTAGCGACGTGCTCGGTAGCCGCGCCTATGCCGAGGAGCTTGCCGATCGCGAGGCCGAGGAAGCCGCCGCGCAAGCAGCAGAAGCCGAAGCCGCAAAAGCCGCCGAGCCCGAGCTCGACGAATACGACATCGCCATCGAGGGTGCCGACCAGGAGACGGCTTTAGCTCAGGATACCGCTGCGCCTGCCCCAGCCGGCCCTGCACTGCCCGCGTTCTCGAGGTCGGCTGCGGCACGGGCTGCATTTCGCTCTCCCTTGCCTGGGAGCGCCGCGGCCACGTTACCTGCACCGCCACCGATATCGAGTCGCGCGCCATCGATCTGGCCACCAAAAACCGCGACGCCCTCGGCCTCACGGCAGATGAGGTTGCCTTTAGCCTCACCAACCTGGTGAGTTCCATTCCCCGCGAAGAGTGGGGCACCTTTGATGTGCTCGTCTCCAACCCACCTTACATCCCGACCGACGTCATGCGCTCGCTGCCGCACGAGGTCAAGGACTTTGAGCCCGACCTGGCGCTCGAGGGCGGCGCCGACGGCCTCGATATCTTCCGCCGCCTGCTCAACGCGGCGCCTTACATGCTGCGCGCCGGCGGCTGTTTGCCTGTGAGCTCTACGAGGGTACCCTCGATGCCGCGGCCGAGCTCTGTCGCCAGGCAGGCCTTTCGGACGTACGTATCGTCCATGACCTTACCGATCGCCCCCGCATCGTCCGAGCCATCGTCACCGAGCCCAAGCAGCGCCATTAATATTTATTAACTGGTTAACAAAAATTATAAATTAGTTTATAATTAGGACGGCTGAAAGAGGTCGGTCCATGCAACCTCTTACCTTTCGGGAAATCATTGCCCTACTCAAGCACGATGGATTCGTGAAGGTCGCGCAAGTCGGTAGTCATGCTAAGTATGTTTCTAACGATCGTGTTGTCACCGTGAACGGCTCTGGTGGTGATCGACCAAAGAAGGGCACGTGGGCAAGTATTCGTCGCCAAGCTGGACGGTAGTTGGAGGCAAAATGAGGCAGCGATTTACCTATGACTGCGTTCTCATAAAAGAAGACGACGGTTACTGCGCCAGCTTCCCGCAGATTCCCGGCGCCTTTGCCGATGGCGATACGCGCGAAGACGCGATTGCCCATGCCACCGAGGCGCTGATGGCGTTTTTGGCCGATGACCTCAACAACGGTTTGACTCCGGCGGGGTACGAACGCTCGGCCGAGGTCGTGGCCCTTTCGGTCGAAATCGACCACGAGGACGCTCGGGAAGCGGCGTGCCGAACATTTAAAGACGCAGCGCTGGACCTCAAAGTCTCCGCTCCGCGGATTACCGCGCTGGTCAAAGCCGGAAAGCTCGATGTTGAACTCGTCGACGGCCGTCGGATGATAACGATAGACAGCATCGAGCGCTACGCCGCCCAAGAACGCCACGCCGGCAGGCCAAAGAAGTTCGTCGCAGTCCAATAACCCCCTCACTTTCACCGACTACTAGAGCCGCTCACCAAACCAACATGCGCTGTGGGCAAATGGATTGAACGTTTCGTGCGAGAATGCCCCACAGTAAACAAACTTGCACCAGAGCGTAAGGGGCTGGCATACACATGCAGACGGTCTATCGGGTATACGAGGGAGCGCGCGAGCCGCATCGGCTCGCTGTCGAGCGTACAGCCGAGGTACTCGGCCGCGGCGGTCTGGCCCTGATCCCGACCGAGACAGTCTACGGTGTCGCCGTGGCAGTCAATGCCTTCTCGGACGCCGTATCCCAAGACACAAGCGAATCCCCCTCGTGGCCGCGCGACCCGCAAGCCACCGTCAATGGCGCCGCGGTCCCTGCGCTCGGTACCGGCTACCGCCGCATCTTCACTCTCAAGCAACGTGAACTCACGCAAACCGTCGCTTGGCTGGTCGATGGCGTCGAAGCGCTCGACCGCTATGGCGTGGATATCCCCGAAGAGGCTCGTGTGCTCGCGCGACGATGCTGGCCGGGAGCCCTGACTATCGTGATTAAGGCAGCCCCTGCGTGCCGACCTTTATGCGCGCTGCCGACGACACCGTGGCCTGCGCGCTTCGGCCTCTCCCGTGGTCCAGGCTCTCATCCGCGCCTGCGGCAGTCCCCTTGCCTGCACGAGCGCCAATACGCACGGCGCGCCTCGCCGGCAAGCTTTGCCGCCGTCGAGGGTCGCATCCTGGAGGGGGTCGATGTTGCCGTCGACGCCGGTGAGACCCCGTGTCGCGACGCCTCGACCATCGTGTCGTTTCAGCACGGCGAGCTCCAGATCCTGCGCCAAGGCGCACTTCCCGCATCAGAGATCGAACGGGTCCTGTCCGACCCGGTGCAATAGAAAGGTTTAAGCGATGTCGTTGAATCTGGGCAGCCTGGGCATGGAAGATGCCTCGTTTGACTTTGGCGGTTCCTACATCATGGCGCTCGACTGCGGCACCACCTCGGTACTTGCGACCATCGTCGACGAGTACGGCTGCATCGTCGCGCAGGCACGTCGCAGCGTCAAAACCAGCTTCCCGCGTCCCGGTTGGTAGAGCAAGACCCCATGGCGGTCCTTGCTAGCCAGATCGCCGTCATGATGGAAGTCCAGTTTAAGAGCGGTATCCACTCCGACCGCATTGCCGCCATCGGCATCTCCAACCAGCGCGAGACCACGGTGGTCTGGGATCGCGTGAGCGGTCAGCCGATCTATAACGCTATCGTATGGCAGTGCCGCCGTACCGCACCTCTGATCGACGAGCTTGTCGAGCAGGGCGCAGAAGGGCTGGTGCGCTCCCGCACGGGACTCACGCTCGACCGTATTTCTCGGCCTCCAAGGTGCAGTGGATTCTCGACAACGTCGACGGCGCACGCGAAAGCGCGGCGGCGGGCGACCTCATGTTTGGCACCATCGACACCTGGCTCATCTACAACCTCACCGGCGGCCAGGTCTTTGCCACCGACTACACCAATGCCAGCCGCACGGCACTCTTTAATATCCATACGCTCGATTGGGACGACGACCTGCTGGCACTCTTTGACGTTCCACGTTCCATGATGCCCGAGGTTCGCTGGAGCTCGGGCGACTACGGCCGCGTCGCGAGCGACATCATGACCAACATGCCGCCCATCATGGGCGTGGCGGGTGACCAACAGGCGTCGCTGTTCGGCCACTGCTGTTTCCGTCCCGGCCAGACCAAAAACACCTATGGCACGGGCTGCTTTATGCTCATGAACACCGGCGACGAGATCGTCGAATCCAAGAACGGTCTGGTCTCCACCATCGGTATCGCTGCGAACGGGAAGATCAGCTATGCGCTCGAGGGCTCCATCTTGCTGCCGGTTCCACCATGAACTGGCTTCGCAACAACATGGGCATCATCTCGAGCGTGAGCGAGTCGGCACAACTCGCCGCTTCGATTAGCGACAACGAGGCTGCTACTTCGTTCCCGCCTTTGCGGGTCTGGGCGCTCCCTGGTGGGACCCGCATGCCCGCGGTATCGTGTGCGGTCTGACCGGCGCCTCGAGCCGTGCGACCATCGTACGTGCCGCCTGCGAATCCATGGCATATCAGAGCTACGACGTGTTGCGCGCCATGGAGCAGGACGTGGGGCTTTCGATTGAGCGCCTGTCTGTCGATGGCGGTGCCTCGCGCAACGAGTTCATCATGCAATTCCAGGCCGACCTGCTGGATATCCCCGTGCTGCAATGCGAGACGGTGGAGACCACGGCAATCGGTGCCGCGTACTTGGCGGGTCTTGCCGTCGGCTATTGGGAAGACCTAGAAGAGCTGGAGCAAAATGCCAGATCGTTAGGACCTTCCTTCCCCACATGTCCGCCGAGCGCCGCGAACAAAACCTTGCGGGCTGGCGTGATGCAGTCAGGCGCTCGCTCAGTACCGCACAGTAGGGCTGCGATGGGCTGCTCGATACAACAAACCGCTAAACTAATGCATGGCGTGCGGCGGCAACATTGCTGCGCGCCTTGTCAGCAAGGCCGTATTGCGGCCGCAACGAAAGGGGCAATCAACCCATGACCGTCACCTACGATACGTCCCGTGTGACGCTTGTCGATCACCCGCTCGTCCAGCACAAGCTGTCGATCCTGCGCGACAAAAACACCGGCACCAACCAGTTCCGCCAGCTCGTGCGCGAACTCGCGCTTTTTGACGGCTACGAGGCCATGCGCGACCTGCCTATGGAAGACGTCGAGGTCGAGACCCCCATCACTACCGCCACGTTCAAACAGCTCGCCGGCAAGAAACTCGCCATCGTGCCCATCCTGCGTGCGGGCCTTGGAATGGTCGACGGCATTCTCGACTTGGTGCCTCCGCTCGCGTGGGCCACATCGGCATGGAGCGCGACGAGGTCACCCACGAGCCGCACGAGTATTACTGCAAGATGCCCAAGGATATCGACCAGCGCATCTGCCTGGTTGTCGACCCCATGCTCGCCACGGGCGGTTCGGCCGAGATGGCCATCAGCTACCTGCGCGAGCGCGGTGTCAAGGACATCCGCATGCTGTGCATCGTCGCGGCCCCCGAGGGCCTCAAGTCGCTGACTGAGAAGGATTCTGATGTGCATATCTATACCTGCGCCATCGACGACCATCTCAACGAGGCTGCCTACATCGTTCCCGGCCTGGCGACGCCGGCGACCGTATCTACGGCACGCTCTAGTCGCTGGACTAAGACGACCGCGGCTGCAAATACGAAGAAACGGTGCGCGCGGACGAACAGAAGGCGACCGCGCGCACTCCTGTTAACGGACGTTTTGCCCTGCAGGTTCGAGAAAAACGTATTACCGTACCTGCGGCATAAAGAAGGTCTTAAGAAAACGAACAGGTGCGTATTAACCGATGCTTTTTCGGTTGTACTTTAGCGATTGGCTCGTACAATAGTCACCAATGTTTGGCGGGAACTGTTCTGTGAAGCGTTAAAAAGGGAAAGTGAGGACGCCAGTGTTTCAGATAGCCGATTTGCTCGCTATCGTTGCAGGTGCCATCGCGGGCGCGATCGCCTTCCTTCCCTTTGTCTTTACGCTCAAGCCGGTTCTTGACGATAGACAGAATGCGGACATGCTCAAAGGTATGGTGAGTCTGGCGGTCTCGGCAATCGCCCTGCTCGTCTTTACCTTGGTTGTGTTTGTGTTGTTCGGAGAGGCATTTCGCATGTTCCTCCTGGGCGAGGCGATCGGCTTCGTGGCCTTTATGGCCGCCTGCACGGTTCGCGTCGCCAAGGCGCTGCGAGATCCTCATGAGGTCGAAAGGTAAGTCGTGGAAATTTTTGAAAAGCTGCCTGATGAGATTAATCATCTGGTCAGCGAGTTCAGCTCCACCCCTGTCGTGGGCGATCTGAGCTGCGGCATCACGCAGTACTCGTTTTGGCTGATCGTCTCCACGATCGTGCTCCTGATCGTCCTGGCCGTGTTCAAGAAGAAGCAGACCCTGGTTCCCAAGGGCTTCTTCGTCAACGGTTTCGAGTACATCATCGAGTACGTCGAGAACGATATCGGCAAGGGTGTCGTGGGTGAGAACTGGAAGAAGCACTTCCCGTTCCTGTGCTCGCTTTTCCTGTTCATCCTGATCAATAACATGATCGGCCTGATCCCGGGAATGAAGCCCGGCACCGGCGCAATCGGCTCCACCGCCGCACTCGCCATCTTCGCCTTCGTGTACTTCATCTACTACGGATGCAAGGCTCACGGCGTGATCGGCTACATCAAGAGCCTCGCCCCGCAGGGCGTGAGCTTCCCGATGAACGTGCTCGTGTGGGTCGTCGAGCTTTTCTCGACCTTCCTGCGCCTCATCACGCTCGCCGTCCGTCTGTTCTGCAACATGTTCGCAGGACACGTGGTCATGGGCTCGTTCGCCATCATGGCGAGCATGTTCATGCAGCCGCTGCTTCAGCAGGTTTCCGCGGCCCACGCCGTCGGCGCCCTGCCTTCGCTGGCCTGGCTTGCCATCCTCATTCTGATCTATGCGATCGAGCTTGTGGTCGGCGCCATCCAGGCTTACGTCTTCACGGTCCTTACCGCCGTGTATGTCTCCGAGGCAGAGGAGGTCGCGGAGGAGGAGTAGCCTTCCGTTCGCGCCTTAAAGGTAAGGCAATTCGTTAAACCGCCGGTGCCCGTACCCATGGAGCCCGGCAGTTATAAAAAGGTTATCCTGCGTGAAATAAGACACGCACGACAAAGGAGGAATCGTGGGAGTTATCGGTTACGGTCTCGGTGTTATCGGCGCTGGTCTTGCTATCGGCCTGTCTGCTCTGGGTGCTACGGGTGCTATGGCCCGTCAGCCTGAGGTCCAGGGCGCGTGTTCACCGTCTTCATCATGGGCTCCGCCTTCGGCGAGGCTCTGGCTCTGATCGGCTTCGTTGTCGCGCTGATCGTTAAATAGCACGGAGCGTCAAGTATGAATCTTTCATCCCAGAAGAGCGCGATCGCACTCTCCGCGTCCGCGGCCGCGCTGCTCATGCCGGTTTCCGCGTTCGCCGAGGACGGCGCTGCCGGTGCGGACATCCTCATCCCTAAGATGGCGGAGTTCATCCCGGCGCTTATCGCTTCCTGATTATCTGGATCGTGCTGGCCAAGGTCGCCCTGCCGGGCATCATGAAAACCATGGAGGAGCGCGGCAAGAAGATCGAGGAGAGCCTCGACGAGGCCGAGAAGACCAAGCAGGAGGCTATCGCCAAGCGCGCTGAGTCCGACTCGATCGTCACCGACGCCCGTCGTCAGGCTGCCGACATCGTTCTCGAGGCCCGTAAGGACGCCGAGTCCGAGCGCGCCCGTATCATCGAGGCTGCTCACAAGGAGGCCGAGGAGATCATCGCCAAGCCCATACGACAGTCGAGGACGAGCGCAAGTCATTTACGCCGGTGCCGCGAGCTCCATCGCCGACCTGTCCGTTGCCGTCGCCACCAAGATCGTGGGCGAGGCACTCGAGGACGATGCCGAGCAGAAGAAGCTCATCGAGCGCTACATCCAGGAAGCAGGTAGCCTGAATGCCGACTAGCCGCTATCAGGACAAGGTGCTCGAGACCTACGCGCGCTCCCTTCTGGAAGCCGCTAAGGCCGAGAACCATGTGTTCGAGGACCTCGAGATGATCGAGCGCTTGGCTTCTGCCAGCCCCGAGATCATCGCCGTGCTCGACACCATGTCCAAGCGCGACCAGCTCGACCTTCTTCCCAAGGTGGCAGCTGCCTTTAAGTATGTTGCCGAGGAAGACGAGGATGTAGTGGGCGTGACCGTCACCACGGCGATCCCGCTCGACGACGAGCTGCGTCAAACCATCACTAAGAAATGCGAGCAGGACTTCGGCCGCAAGGTATTCCTTATCGAGCAGGTCGACCCGTCTATCGTGGGCGGCCTGGTGCTCGAGGCCCGCGGCGAGCGTCGTGACATCTCCGTCAAGACGCAGCTGCGCATCGCGCAGGAGACCCTCGCAAACTCTGCTAATTCGTACGGAGGTGAAGCCTAATGTCCGAAACCCTCAATGCCCAGGATATCGCCAAGAAACTGCAGGAGCAGCTCACGAGCCTCTCCGCGACGGTCGATACGCATGAGGTTTCAACGGTCGACGAGGTAGGCGACGGCATCGCGCGCGTCTCCGGCCTCAAGAGCGCCATGGCAGGCGAGCTTCTGGAGTTCAAGAGCTCCGATACCGGTGAGACCGTCTTCGGCCTTGCTCAGAACCTTGACCGTGACGAGGTCGGCGCCGTTCTGTTCGGTGCCGTCGACTCCATCAAGGAAGGCGACGAGTGCCGCACCACTGGCCGCATTATGGATATCCCCGTGAGCCGCGCCATGCTCGGCCGCGTCGTCAATCCGCTCGGCCAGCCTATCGACGGCCTGGGTGACATCGTCGCCACGCATCGTCGCCCCATCGAGTTCAAGGCCCCCGGTGTCATCGACCGTACCCCGGTGTGCGAGCCGGTTCAGACCGGCCTGTTGGCCATCGACTCCATGGTGCCTATCGGCCGTGGTCAGCGTGAGCTCATCATCGGCGACCGTAAGACCGGTAAGACCGCCATCGCCATCGACGCTATCCTCAATCAGCGCGGCAAGGGCATGGTCTGCATCTATGTCGCCATCGGCCAGAAGGCCTCCACGGTTGCCAACATCCGCGAGACCCTCGCTCAGCACGGTGCGCTCGACTACACCATCATCGTTTCGGCCACCGCTGCCGATTCCGCCCCTATGCAGTACATCGCGCCTATGGCCGGTGCCGCTATCGGCGAGTTCTTCATGTACAACGGCGAGGACGGCAAGCCCGCCAGCGAGACCAACCCCGGCGGCCACGTGCTCGTCATCTACGACGACCTGTCCAAGCAGGCTGTGGCCTACCGTCAGATGTCGCTGACGCTGCATCGTCCGCCCGGACGCGAGGCCTATCCTGGCGACATCTTCTACCTGCACTCTCGTCTGCTCGAGCGTGCCGTCAAGATGTCCAAGAAGAACGGTTACGGCTCCATGACGCACTGCCGATCATCGAGACCCAGGACGCGACGTCTCGGCCTACATTCCGACCAACGTCATTTCCATTACCGATGGTCAGATCTACCTGCAGTCCGAGCTCTTCTTCCAAGGTCAGCGCCCGGCAGTCGACGTGGGCATCTCCGTGTCCCGCGTCGGTGGCGATGCGCAGACCAAGGCCATGAAGCAGGTCGCCGGCAACCTCCGTCTGGACCTCGCTTCGTACCAGGAGCTCGCCGGCTTTACGCAGTTCGGCTCCGACCTCGACGAGGCTACTCAGAAGCAGCTGACCCATGGTGCTCGCATGACCGAGCTCCTGAAGCAGCCGCGTTACAAGCCGTTTGAGGTTGGCGAGCAGATCGTTACGCTGTTCGCTGGCAACGAGGGCTTCCTGGATGACCTGGAGATCGCCGACGTGCTGCCCTTCCGTGCCGAGCTCATCGAGTACATGGACAATGGCTTTGGTTCGCTGCTCGACAAGGTTCGCGCCAAGAAGATCGATGATGACACCAAGGCTGAGCTCTTGCGCGTCATCGGCGACTTCAAACAGCAGTTCATGGCCAAGCACCATTCGGATGTTTCTGGATCAGAGGAGAACTAAGCCCCATGGCCAACCTTCGCGACATTAAGAAGCGAATCTCCTCGGTTACCACGACCAAGCAGATCACGCGCACGATGGAGATGGTCTCTACGGCCAAGATCCGTCGTGCCCTCGATCGCTCCAAGCAGGCCGAGCCCTATAAGGAGGCGCTGACCGACGTCATGTTGACGGTCGCCGGCGACGCCTCCTGTTCGGGCACCGATCCCATGCTGCAGAAGCATGAGAGCGTCAAGCATGGCCTGATTGTCGTTATTGCCTCGGACCGCGGCCTTGCCGGCGGTTTCAATACGACGGTGGAGCGCACGGCCGAAAAGCTCGCCGCTTCTTGGGCGAACGACGGCATCGAGTGCGAGATCATCGCGTGCGGGCGTAAGCCGGCCACGTATTTCCGTGACCGCGCAAATGTCATCATGCACTTTGAGGGAAATTCCTCCGAGCCCGATTTCAATCAGGCTCGCATGATCTCCTCTCA
>ENA-OQDF01001168-OQDF01001168.1-human-gut-metagenome-genome-assembly--contig:-NODE-1168-length-10742-cov-3.416863_pt1 | contig 10742 bp, 16 predicted proteins | sample MGYA00242769_ERZ504597 | MGnify/ENA primary metagenome ERZ504597 (study PRJEB26092, sample SAMD00036305) | human gut metagenome | host: Homo sapiens | study: EMG produced TPA metagenomics assembly of...
GACTTCGGACTTTAAGCCTGATCCCTGTAGTGCTCGGTTCGCAATCATGAGTAACAATGATGGGTGCAAATATGAAAAAGAAATGGAAGAATATCAGAATGCACTTGAAGAGATGTCCAGTGAGGCAGTTGAGTACGTCAGAGGAATTCCGGTAGTAAGACATTCGGACAGTCTGTATTTTCATTCAAACGCTTCAGGGATTCCATCAAAAAGTATGAAAAATGGACGATTGCCTATACAAAGAATCTGAGAATCCCGATGATGGGACTTACGACAGCAATCAATTCCGTGTTTGCGATCCTGATCGCAGCAACCTTCTGGCTGGGCGGAGTGAAAAGTGGAAGTGCAGATGGTACGTTTTTGCTGAATCTTATGTTCTATATCATTATCACGCCAATCATCACAGTTACCATGACGAAAATGATGTATGCCGGTGAGAATGTCATGATCGTGGAGGATGCGCTGAACAGAATTGACGGATTACTTGAGAAAAAACCGCTTCCACAGTCTGTAAATCCGGAAAAGCCACAGGATGCTTCCATATCTTTTAAGAATGTATCTTACCGATATGATGGTGCATCTGATGATGCGATACATAATATCAGCCTGGATATAAAATCCGGTGAGCATATTGCATTTGTAGGTCCGTCAGGTGGAGGAAAGAGTACACTTGCAAAACTTATAGCCAGATTTGCAGATGTAAACAGTGGCTTTATTGAAATTGGCGGAGTAAATGTAAAAAATATAAAAGCTTCTGATCTTATGAATACGGTATCTTTTGTATTTCAGGACAGTAAACTGCTTAAGATGTCGATATTTGATAATGTACGTATGGGAAATAAAAATGCGATGCGGGAAGAAGTGATCGAAGCGCTTCACAATGCTCAGTGTGATGATATCATAGAGAAACTTCCGGGCGGATTGATACTGTGATCGGTTCAAAGGGAACATATCTTTCCGGTGGCGAGACACAGCGTATCGCAATCGCCAGAGCCATGCTTAAAAATGCGCCGATCCTGATATTGGATGAAGCTACTGCTTTTGCAGATCCCGACAACGAGGCAAAAGTTCAGGCTGCGTTCAGTAAATTGTCAGAAGGAAAAACGGTGATCATGATTGCGCACAGACTTCTTCCGTCACAGAAGTTGACAGAATCTATGTGCTGAAAAATGGTCAGATCTGTCAGAGTGGAACGCATGAAAATCTTCTGTCGCAGGATGGTCTGTATGCGCATATGTGGAAAGAATTTAACAAATCAGTCAGCTGGAAGGTAGGTGCATAGTATGAAGTTAAGAGAAAAATTAATGCATAAATATGCCCTCTCAGAAAAGGGCGCATCTGATATGATTAAAGCATTCGTGTCAGTTACGATATCGGATCTTGTACTGATGGTACCAATTTCCATGCTGTATTTTCTGGTGGAAGATTATATGAATGGAACACTCGCCGGAAAAGGGATGTTCTATCTTGCGGGATGTCTGATATCGATGGTACTGATCGCGGTCACGACATATATTCAATACAATGCGACATTCCTTTCCACTTATGTGGAAAGCGGAGTAAGACGTATCACACTGGCTGAGAAACTCAGAAAGATACCTCTTTCCTTCTTCGGAAAAAAGGATCTGTCGGACCTTACAAGTACGATTATGGCAGACTGTGCAATGATGGAAACGGCTTCTTCTCATTTCATACCGGAACTTGTCGGTGCGTGCATATCAACAACGCTGGTTGCAATCGGTCTGTTTTTCTTTGACTGGAGAATGGCGATCGCGGCCTTGTGGGTGTTACCAGTATCTTTTGCAATCGTAATATGTTCTGAAAAGGTTCAGGATAAACTGAACAAAAAGCAGATGGATTATAAGATGGCATGTGCAGATGGAATCCAGGAAGGTCTTGAGAGTGTAAGAGATCTGCAGGCATATAACTATCAGGATGACTATATTAATGGCCTTGATACAAAAATACATGCGGTAGAAAAACATGCGATCGTAACAGAACTTGGAATGGCACTTTTTGTAGGAAGTGCACAGATGATATTGAAGCTTGGAATAGCGACAGTTGCGCTTACGGGAGGATATCTTCTTGCCAGTGGAAAAATTGACATTATCACATTTTTCATGTTCCTTATGGTTGTGTCGAGAATCTATGATCCAATGCAGGTGTCTCTGCAGAATGTAGCGGCGATCAATGCAGCAGGAGTACAGAGTGACAGGCTTGACGAGATTCTTTCACATGATGTGCAGGAAGGAACGACAGTACTTGATAATAAAGGTTATGATATCGAATTTAAGAATGTCGGATTTTCTTACGATACAAAAGAAACCGTATTAAAAAACGTCTCATTTGTGGCAAAGCAGGGAGAGGTTACCGCACTGATCGGTCCGTCCGGTGGTGGAAAAACAACTGTTTCACGCCTTGCGTCACGATTCTGGGATGCAGACTGTGGAACGATCACAGTCGGAGGTATGGATATCTCCAGAATTGATCCGGAAACATTGATGTCACTGTATTCCATTGTATTTCAGGATGTAACTTGTTTAACAATACGGTAATGGAGAATATCCGTATCGGTAAAAAGGATGCAACAGATGAGGAAGTTATTCAGGCGGCAAAGCTTGCGCATTGTGATGAATTTATAAAGAAGCTTTCCAAAGGCTATGATACTGTGATCGGAGAAAATGGCTCAGAGCTTTCCGGTGGGGAACGTCAGAGAATCTCAATCGCCAGGGCATTTTTAAAGGATGCACCGATTATTCTGCTGGATGAGGCAACTGCATCTCTGGATGTGGATAATGAAACGTTCATCCAGGAATCACTTTCACGCCTGATTAAAGATAAGACAGTTATGATCATTGCTCACCGGATGAGAACAGTTGCGAATGCAGATAAGATCGTAGTGTTAAAAGATGGAGTTGTGGCAGAGAGCGGCAGCCCGGCAGAACTTGAGAAACAAAATGGCATATATAAAGGAATGGTGAATACACAGATGCTCGCGACGGAGTGGAATCTGTAAAAAAATCCCATAGAAAAAGAGGCAAATTCAGTTATCAGAGTTTGTCTCTTTTTGAATTTTTATACGGCAATATTATGCACATGTAATGGTAAACGGTCACATTGTAGCAACAGGAGATGGTTCTATGGTTGACAGAATCAATAAAGAAGGTTATGAAAGCTTTGTAGCAGAACCCTGAAAAGAGGTGGACAGACATTGAAAGAAAAGACATATGTAGAAGAAATAGACCGAAGCATGTATGATTTCCGAAACGAGGAAAAGATGCATATAAAGTAAAAAAAGGACTTCAGAGATGCAACGGTAGGTTGTGTTTCTGGCTTTTTTGTTTATATGTTATACAGTATACGATTTCTTGATTTATAAGAACAGGATTGAGATGTTTATAATTTGAAAAAAATGTTAAAAAATAAAACAAATAATACATGGAAAATATTGGCACAATAGCAGACATATGATAGAAAAATAGCGGATATATGATAATAATATAGAGTAAATGACAAATAATATCAAATATTAAAATAATTCAAAATACTATTGCGTTATAAAATTAACAATGATATAATGCGAACTGACAGAAGAGGTGAGTGCCTTCTGCAGCAGCATGTAAACTGGCATAATTTCAAAGGAGAGAGCAGCAATGGCAAGATTTACATTACCAAGAGACATTTATCATGGAAAAGGATGTCTGGCAGAACTGAAAAATTTAAAAGGAAAGAAGGCAGTCCTTGTTGTTGGCGGTGGTTCCATGAAACGTCAGGGATTTCTGGACAAAGCAGTTAATTATTTAAAAGAAGGCGGAATGGAAGTTCAGCTGATTGAAGGCGTTGAACCAGATCCATCAGTAGAAACGGTTATGAAAGGTGCAAAAGTAATGCAGGAATTTCAGCCGGACTGGATCGTAGCTATGGGCGGTGGATCACCAATTGATGCAGCGAAAGCAATGTGGACATTTTATGAATACCCGGATACAAAATTTGAAGATCTTATTACACCTTTTGGATTCCCGGAATTAAGACAGAAAGCCAGATTTGCGGCAATTCCATCCACATCAGGAACAGCTACGGAAGTTACAGCTTTCTCTGTAATTACTGATTATAATACAGGAATTAAATATCCTCTGGCAGATTTTAATATCACACCAGATGTGGCAATTGTTGATCCGGAACTGGTAGAAGGACTTCCGGTTAAACAGGTAGCGTATACCGGAATGGATGCATTAACACATGCAATTGAAGCATATGTTTCTACTTTACACTGTCCATATACAGATCCGCTTGCATTGCAGGCAATCGAGATGGTGCTGACATATCTTCCGGCATCTTATAATAAAAATATGGAGGCACGTGAGCAGATGCACTATGCACAGTGTCTGGCAGGAATGGCATTTTCCAATGCACTGCTTGGTATTGTTCATTCAATGGCTCATAAAACAGGAGCTGCATTTTCTACAGGTCATATTTCACATGGATGTGCAAATGCAATTTATCTTCCATATGTAATTAAATATAATGCGAAAGATCCTGTAGCGGCAGAGCGTTATGCAGAAATCGCAAGAAGAATGGGTCTGGAAGGAACATGCCAGAAGGCATTGATCAACAGTCTCTGTGAAAAAATTGATGAATTCAATGTAAAATTAAATATCCCAAAAACATTAAAAGATTTTGGAATTCAGGAAGATGAGTTTAAGGAAAAAGTTGCAAAGATTGCAGAACTTGCAGTAGGTGATGCATGCACCGGCTCAAATCCAAGAGCAATCGATCCGGCAAATATGGAAAAACTCCTGACATGCACGTATTATGGAACAGAAGTTGATTTCTGATAAAGGATTAAATAAATAATCGTGGTTAAATCGGAACCGAAATAGAGGTTAGTCAAAAAGGAACATATGTATTTTCTTTTCCCCTTGCTTTAATTATAAAAAGCAAGGGGAATTTTTATACCTTGCCTCAGAATAATTTCCAGAAAAGCACACGATTTCTCTTGAATTTCTGAAATGACCTGTATTATAATAAAATGATTAACGCATATACCACAGCCGGTACCGCAGTGACCAAATGCCGTTTTCGGGGTAAAAACAGGTTCAAAAATGAGCCTTGTTTTTCCCACTTATTCAGAAAAAAAGACGCTATCCAAATCTAAACAGAAAAAGTTTTGTATTTGGTAAATAGCGACAAAATGCGAAAGGAAAAGAATGAGAAAATTAGCATTAAGTGATGAAATATTAATGCAGGTTGACAAAGCTGCCCGTTATATTGGCGGAGAAGTCAATTCTGTAATGAAAGATAAAAATAAGTTGACATCCGTTTTGCCATGTGCTTTCCGGATGTCTATGAGATCGGCATGTCCAATCTGGGCATGATGATCCTCTACAACATGTTCAATGAACGTGAAGATGTCTGGTGTGAACGTGTCTTTTCTCCGTGGATGGATCTGGATAAGATCATGCGTGAGGAACATATTCCTCTCTTTGCCCTGGAATCCCAGGAGCCTGTAAAGGAGTTTGATTTCCTTGGTATTACTCTTGGATATGAGATGTGTTATACCAATGTACTTCAGATCCTGGATCTGAGCCATATTTCACTTCTGGCAAAAGATCGAAAAGAAGATGACCCTATCGTGATCGGCGGTGGTGCATGTGCATACAATCCTGAACCGATTGCTGAATTTTTGATATGTTTTATATTGGTGAGGGTGAGACTGTCTATGATGCTCTGTTTGATGTATATAAGGCAAACAAGGCAGCAGGCGGATCAAGAAAAGATTTCCTTTTTGCAGCATCCCAAATCCCCGGGATCTATGTTCCTTCTTTATATAATGTATCATACAAAGAAGATGGGACAATTGCCTCCTTTACACCAGTTAAAGAAGGGATACCTGAGAAGTCTGTAAACAGCTGATCACTGATATTACAAAGGATTACCGCGCAATCAAAGCTCCTGTTGTACCTTTTATCAAAGCTACTCAGGATCGTGTTACCCTGGAGATCCAGCGTGGATGTATCCGCGGATGCCGCTTTTGTCAAGCAGGTATGATCTACCGTCCTACAAGAGAGCGTGATGTAGAGGAATTAAAGGCAAGTGCAAGGGAAATGCTTCAGAATACAGGTCATGAGGAAATTTCTTTAAGTTCTCTAAGCTCCAGTGATTACTCTGAACTGAAAGAGCTGGTCAACTTCCTGATTGAAGAATTCCATGGCAATGCGTCAATATCTCTCTGCCATCCCTTCGTATTGATGCCTTTGCGCTGGATGTTATGAGCAAGGTACAGGATGTAAAGAAGAGCAGCCTTACTTTCGCACCGGAAGCCGGTTCCCAGCGTCTGCGTAATGTTATCAATAAAGGTCTGACAGAAGAAATGATTCTTCATGGTGCAGGTGAGGCATTTAAGGGCGGATGGAATCAGGTAAAGCTTTACTTTATGCTTGGTCTTCCTACAGAAACTGAGGAGGACATGAAGGGCATTGCTCATCTTGCACAGAAGATCGCAGAAACCTATTACGAAGAAGTTCCAAAGGAGCAGCGAAAAGGTAAGGTTCAGGTAAATGTAAGTACTTCATTCTTTGTACCAAAGCCATTCACTCCATTCCAGTGGGCAGGCATGTACAGAGAAGAAGATTTCGTGGAAAAAGCAAAGGTCGTAAAAAGTGAGATCCGCGCACAGGTAAACCAGAGAAGTATCCGCTACAGTTGGCATGAGCCGGATGTCACGATCCTTGAAGGCTTCCTCGCCAGAGGTGACCGCCGTTGTGCGCAGGTCATTCTGAAAGCATACGAAAAGGTGCAATCTATGATGCCTGGTCAGAGAGTTTTGATTATAACATATGGAAAGAAGCTTTTGCAGAAACCAATACAGACATTGATTTCTATACACTCCGCGAACGTTCTACAGACGAGATCCTTCCATGGGATTTCATTGATGCAGGAGTGACCAAAAAGTTCCTGATCCACGAATGGGAACAGGCAAAGAAAGAAACCGTAACACCCAACTGCCGTCAGAAATGTTCAGGCTGCGGTGCTATGCGTTATGGCGGAGGTGTATGTTATGAAGGTAAGAATTAAATTCAGCAAAGAGGGTCCTGTTAAATTTGTTGGACATCTGGATACCATGCGTTATTTCCAGAAAGCCATCCGCAGGGCAAATCTTCCTGTTGCTTTTTCAGGTGGTTTCAGTCCTCACATGATCATGTCTTTGCAGCACCACTTGGTGTTGGTACTGAGAGTCTGGGTGAATACTTTGATCTGGAGCTGGCAGAGACAGTTCCTACCTCAGAGATCACAAGACGTCTGGATGCAGTGATGGTAGAAGGGGTACATGTACTGAGTACTCGTCAGGTTGAGGACGGAAAAGCGGGTAAGGCAATGTCACTGGTGGCAGCAGCCGATTATTATGTGGAATTTCGTCCTGGAAAAGAGCCTGAGATTTCCTGGAAAGATAAGATCAGTGATTTTCTGGCGCAGCCGGAGATCAAAGTAATGAAAAAGACCAAACGAAGCGAAAAGGAAATTGATATTCGCCCGTTTATCTATAAGATGGAACTTCAGGGAGACAAGATCTTTATGATGCTTGCTTCCGCAAGTGCCAATTACACAAAACCGGAACTGGTAACAGATACATTCTTCTCATGGCTTGGCATAGAACTTCCGGAATTTGCTTATTCCATCAAACGTCTGGAAGTATACGCAGATAAAGGAACAGAGGAAGAACATAAATTTGTAACTCTGGAAGCACTGGGTGAAGAAGTTGAGTAAACTGATTATTACCCAAATGAATATCCGGCAGATTCCATGCTATGTATGTGCGTATGAAGAAGACGGTAAAGTAATGGAACTGCGCTTCGAACCTGTTGGGGAGAAATCTTCTCTTGGAAATATTTATGTTGGACAGATAGAGAATATAGCTGCCAATATCGGTGCTGCATTCGTACAGATTTCTGCCGGGGAAAAATGCTACCTGCAGCTTTCCGATGCTCCAAATGCGATTTATGCTTCTGTAAAAAAGGTGACCGCTCATTAAAGGCAGGAGATGAAATCCTTGTGCAGATCAGCCGGGAAGCAATGAAGGGAAAACTACCGGCTGTAACCACGAATCTGAATTTTACAGGCAAATATCTGGTTCTTACAACCGGCGATAAGAAATTTGGTCTGTCTTCCAAACTTTCCAATGATGACAGAAGCCGTATCAGTAAGTGGATGGAAGCAGAAGTTAACCGTCCGGATAAAGAGTTTGGTATCATCGTTCGTACAAATGCAGCAGATGCATCAAAAGAAGAAATACTGAAAGAACTGGAATACCTGAAGGGCTTGTATCATAAGGCTGCTGTAGACGGAAGATCCCGTACCTGTTTCAGCTGCGTATATAGAACAGAGCCTTTTTATATCTCTGCAGTCCGCGACGCCAACAGCCGGAACCTGGAAGAAATCATAACAGATATCCCTGAGATATCCCGACAGGTTTCTGACTATCTTAACAGTAACAGCCCGGAGGAAAAAGAGAAGCTGCGGTTTTATGATGATAAACTTCTCCCTCTTTACAAACTTTATCGCCTGGAAACTGTCTTAGAAGAAATCCAGCATGAGAAAGTCTGGCTGAACAGTGGCGGATTTCTGGTAATCCAGCAGACAGAAGCCTTCGTATCCATTGATGTAAACAGCGGAAAGTTTACAGGCAAAAAGAAAATGCAGGAAACTTACCGAAAAATCAATTTGGAGGCAGCAAAGGAAATTGCCAGACAGTTGCGTCTCAGAAACCTGTCCGGAATTATTCTGATTGATTTTATTAATATGGAAAATCAGGATCATCAGGATGAACTGTTCCATGTCCTGCAGAAATATCTGCGCAAAGATCCGGTAAAGGCAAAAGCAGTGGACATCACTCCACTGCACATCCTGGAACTTACCAGAAAGAAAGTGAGAAAACCTGTGATTGAGGAAATCAGAGAATTATAGTTTACCATAAAATAATTATGTAAACTAAACGAGCATCTGCAATTTTCATCGATATTTTTCCGTAACTGAATAACTGCTCTGCAGTTTGTATTTTATCACAGATCCTGACGGATACCGGATTGAAATTGTACCTGTAAAATAAAAGAAAAAAATTCAAAGAAATTGAAAAAAACTTATTGACAAATCGAATTTTGTCCGCTATTATAAATGAGATGCCGCACAGAGAGGTACAAGCACCGAAAGGTCACCATATCTGGCGAGTAAAGATTATAGGAGGTGCCACAGATGTACGCAATTATTGCAACAGGTGGTAAACAGTACAAAGTTGCTGAAGGCGACGTAATCAGAGTTGAGAAACTCGGTGTTGAAGCTGGTGAAACTGTTACTTTTGATAATGTTATTGCAGTAAGCAATGACGGATTAAAAGCTGGTGAAGATGTGAAAGATGCCAGTGTTACCGCTACTGTAGTTGAGAACGGTAAAGCAAAAAAAGTTATCGTTTACAAATACAAGAGAAAAACTGGATATCACAAGAAAAACGGTCACAGACAGCAGTACACTAAAGTAAAAATCGAAAAGATTAACGGTTAATCTGGTGTCATTATGATTACAATTACAGTTAAGAAGAGAAATGGAAATTATCTGGAATTTGTTTCGAAAGGTCACGCCGGATATGCAGAGGAAGGACAGGATATTGTCTGTGCTGCTGTCTCTGTACTGGTGATTAATACTGTAAATTCTCTTGAGACATTTACAGATGATCAGTTCGAAGTGCAGGAAGATGACGGCTATGTATCTTTTCATTTTACGGCTCCGGTTACTGAGAGGGGAATCCTTCTCATGGATTCGCTGATTCTCGGATTAACAGAAATTGAACATAGTTATAACAATCGATATTTGACAGTAAAAGTCAAGGAGGTGTAACAACATGATGAAAATGAACCTTCAGTTATTCGCACATAAAAAAGGAGTTGGTTCTACAAAGAACGGTCGTGATTCCGAATCCAAGAGATTAGGTGCGAAGAGAGCAGACGGACAGTTTGTTAAAGCTGGAAATATTCTTTACAGACAGCGCGGAACTAAGATCCATGCTGGTGAGAACGTAGGCTGCGGTAAAGATTATACTTTATTCGCACTTAAAGATGGTGTCGTAAGATTTACCAGAAAAGGACGCGATAAGAAACAGGTTTCTATCGTTCCAGTAGAAGCAGAATAATCTGGTTAAGCGAAGGCTTCAAATCTAATATGGGTTTGGAGCCTTTCTTTTATAGTAGAATTGCTATAGATTAAAAGAGTTATATGATATAAAAGAAACCATAGCAATCCATGTAAATAATGCATATTGATCCGACTCATCAGAGTGCGAAATCCTGCTGAACGGTCTCAAATGCATTAATTTAAGAAGATTACTATTACGAAATAATCATTAGTAAAGGACAGAGGTGTGTCATATGTTTGCAGACAGAGCGAAAATCTATATCCGCTCCGGTAAAGGCGGCGACGGCCATGTAAGTTTCCGCAGAGAATTATATGTTCCGAATGGCGGTCCTGACGGCGGCGACGGCGGTCGTGGAGGAGACGTGATATTTGAGGTAGATGAAGGCCAGAACACCCTTGGCGACTACCGACACAGAAGAAAATATAAAGCAGAAGACGGACAGGAAGGCGGCAAAAAACGCTGCCATGGTGCCGATGGAAAAGATGTTGTATTAAAGTTCCGGAAGGAACTGTTATCATGGATGCAGAATCCGGTAAAGTAATTGCTGATATGTCCGGTGAAA
>ENA-OQDF01001169-OQDF01001169.1-human-gut-metagenome-genome-assembly--contig:-NODE-1169-length-10740-cov-1.497503_pt1 | contig 10740 bp, 17 predicted proteins | sample MGYA00242769_ERZ504597 | MGnify/ENA primary metagenome ERZ504597 (study PRJEB26092, sample SAMD00036305) | human gut metagenome | host: Homo sapiens | study: EMG produced TPA metagenomics assembly of...
TTCTTGTTATCTTATTTCTGACACATTAACCAAAGACTATCGTCGCAAACTACAACTTTTAAGCACAAATATAGAAATCAGCTTTCTTTTTGCTATAATGATGTTAGACGATACTAACTAAATATTAGCAAACTAACTTTAAAAATGAGAGGAAATAATAGATGTATTTAGAGATAAAGATATGAAAAAAAGCTTCGGATCAGGCGAAAGCTACAATCAAGTATTACAAGGAATTACAACTAACATCGAACAAGGACAGATGTGTGTTATCCAAGGAAGCAGCGGTTCAGGAAAATCTACAATGCTAAACTGTATCGGAGGATTAGATACATGGATTCCGGTTCCATTAAAGTCGATGGAAACGAAATCTCAGGCTTAAATGCCGATGAACTCTCCGAATACCGCAGAGCCAATCTAGGATTTATCTTCCAGTTTTATAATCTGGTACCAAATCTTACGGTGAAAGAAAATATAGAAATCTGTCAGTTTTTAACGGAAGATCCATTAGATATGGATGAATTGTTAGACACGCTCGGATTGACAGAACATCAAGATAAATTTCCAGCACAATTATCGGGTGGACAGCAGCAGCGTTGTGCAATCGCAAGGGCATTGATCAAGAATCCAAAACTGCTTCTTTGTGATGAACCGACAGGAGCACTCGATTCTAAGACATCCAAAGATATCTTGATCTTATTAGAGAAGATCAACCAGCAATACGGCACAACGATGCTGATCGTAACACATAATAACGCAATTCGTGACATGGTACATAAAGTTATCATTATCAGAGACGGCCAGATCAGTGAAGAATACGAAAATGAAACAAGAGTACCTGCAAATTACTGGAGGATCTGTAAATGGAAAAAGTATTGAGAAAAAGGGCATGGAGGGATTTAAAAGAAAATAAATTCCGCTATCTTGCGCTTGCTTTTCTGATCATTATCAGTATGTATCTGGTGATCAGTTTAGTCGGAGCAGCGGATACGATTATTGACGGAACTGCAAAGCAGGCTAAGAAACATAAACTGGAAGACGGACAGTTTCAGGTGTTTGTGCCATTAACGACAAAACAAAAAGAGAACCTTACAAAGAAAGGGATTACATTAGAAGAGACATTCTATCTTGACTTTAGACAAAAAGATGGAAGCAAGCTGAGAATCTTTAAGAATCGTAAAAAAGTCGATAAAATTAATCTGGATCAAGGCCGACTAGCAAAAAAGCAAGCGAAGTTGTTGTAGAAAAACGATATGCTTTAGAACACAACTTAAAAATAGGATCAAAGATCACAATCGATGGTGATTCCTATAAAGTAACAGGAATCGGATCAGTTCCAGACTACGATGCATGTTATGAAAAGTTGTCAGATAGTACTGTAGACAGCAAACAGTTTGGACTTGCATTTGTGACAGAGGATGCTTACGATAATCTAAAAGACAATGAAAACAGCATTCAATCTGAAGAATACATCTATGCATACCGATTAAATGGTGTAATGAGCCAGAAACAGTTAAAAAATAAATTAAAGAAGATCACATTTAACCCAGATGATGTCGATGATCCATATTTTAAAGATTACTGGAAAGAAACTGCAGGTAAGAAAGATGACATCAAAGATGGAATCAAAAAACTGACCGATGCAAGCACCCAGATGTCAGACGGATTAAATAAACTAAGTGAAAACAATGAAACATTACAAAAAGGTGCCGATCAGATCTTTCAGGCATATTTAAAAACAGCAGAAAGCCAGCTGGCATCCTTTGGAGTAACATCTCTGACAGAAAATAACTATGCAAGTATTCTAAAAGATTTGATCGCAAAATCAAGTGATGGATTGACAAGATTATCCTTAGAATCAGCCAAAGAACAGCTGGATGCATTAAAAACATACAGAGATGGAATCAAAGCATATACCAATGGTGTGAAGAAAGCATCGGATGGAAGCAATAAGTTAAAAGAAGGTACGGATAAACTAGAAGAAGGCACAGAAGAACTGATGAAAGCATTTGATATGGAAACATCAAATCTGACTCAGTTTTTAAAAGCATCGGATAATACAAGAATCGGAGCAGCTGCAGATGATCAGGTCATTAATAAACTTGCGGGAATTGTGGCAGGTGTGATCATCATGATCTTGTTTACCTATGTGATTTCAGTCTTTGTCATTCATGGGATCGAGAAAGAAAGCAGCATTATCGGAACATTATATGCATTGGGAGTAAACAAAAAGCAGCTTTTAAAATGTTATCTAAGAATTCCGGTCTTCGTAACATTTATTGCAGGACTGATTGGAACAATCATTGGATACAGTCCGATGGGAATTCCAGTACAGATGCAGGATTGCTACGATTATTTCTCTATACCAGAGTTAACTCCGGAACTTCTTGTTTATCTTCTGGTTTATGGAGTCATTATGCCGCCATTGGTTGCGGTGATTGTAAACTACTTTGTTATAAGAAAGAAACTTTCAAGACCTGCACTTTCCATGATAAGAAATGAACAAAAGAAAGGGCATATTTCAAAAGTCAAACTGGGTCATATGCCATTTCTTACAAATTCAGGATCAGACAGTTATTGCGTGAGTCAAGAGCTGGATTTACGGTAATCTTTGGAATGTTTATTGCACTGTTAGTCATGATGATCGGTCTGGACTGCTATGCAATGTGTGATCATATCAGTAAAGAAAATAAGAAAGATACAAAGTTTGAATATATGTATACTTACAAATATCCAGATAAAAAAGTACCAAAAAGGAGGGGGACGCCTGCTTTGTAAAGGGATTGCATAAAGAAAATATGGGGATATGATCTGGAGATTTCTTTGATCGGAATGGAAAATGATAATCCATATTTCAGTCAGGACAAAGACCTTCCTAAGGCAAAGAATAAAGTCGTGATCTCATCAGCAATGGCACAGAAATATGATCTGAAAAAAGGTGATTCTATTGTATTGTCTGACGAGGAAGAAGAAATGGATTATGCATTCCAGGTAGCGGATATTACACAATATTCATCTGGTTTGTATGCATTTATGGATATTGACAGCATGAGAGATCTTTTCCAGACATCATCTGACTATTACAACATGGTCGTATCAAAGAAGAAATTGTCAATTGACTCTGGAAAGTTGTATGCAACGACGAGTAAAAGAATATCGAGGAAAGCTCTGATATATTTATCAATATGATGAAACCGATGATGGGAATGGTTGTTGGACTTTCTGTTTTAATCTTTGGAATTGTTATGTATCTGATGATCAAAGTCATGATCGATCGCTCTGCACAAAATATTGCATTGATGAAGGTGTTTGGATACCGAAAGAAAGAGATTAAGAAGCTTTATCTCGATGGAAATTTTTATATGATCGTAATTGGAGCGTTGATCAGTGTTCCGTTATCTAAGAAATTAATGGATGCGATGTATCCAGCGATGGTTTCTAATATTGCCTGTGGTATGAATTTAAGTTTTCATGCAGTTATATGCGATGATCTATGCAGGAATTATTATTACATATCTGGTAATTAATAAGCTGTTAGTGCGAAAAATTTATAAGTCGGACTTTCCGATGCATTGAAGAACCGCGAATAAAATAAATAAGTATAAAGATGCAACTAAGATGCCTCCATATGATAAACTATTCATATGGAGGTGTTTTAGGATGAAAAATAAAAAAGTAGTGGTTGGTATTATAGGTATATTGTTTGTTGCAGCTTGTGTGATTGTATTTGCATACTTTCGTGGAAATGCTGCATATGTAAAAGTTAAAATTCATTCAACAAAAGAATATCAGAAGACTATGAGCATAGATTATGATCATGCTTATATGACAGGTACCAAAACAATGGATAAATTTTATATCACAAAGCAGAAGCACTTAGAACTGGATAAAGAGAATGCAGGGTATGGAACATGTGAGGCAAGAATTCCTTTGATCGACAATCATAAGAAATCAAAAGGAACGATTCAGATTAATTATTTTAAAGCAAATGACTGGTTTCAAAGCGATATTGACTTGAAAATTAACATAAGAACAATAAAAAGAGACAATATCTGCAAATTAAGGTAAAATTAAAAGAAGAGGGACATGGAAAGAAATCAGAATATGACAAAGATTCTATACAAAAACAATTTTTATTAAAAGATCATGGAAACTACAGGATCAACCTTGGTGGATGATCAGGAATGGAGAAAATATGACACTAGAGGACATACAAACTAAGATTGACCCGGAAAATATCTTCCTGATGGGAGATTCCAGCAGTGGAAATACGGCATTTATCACAGCATTTACGGCAGATATGAATTGCATGGATACAGATGTATACAAAGAATATTCCTGCAAAGTTAATGCAGTTGTAGATTTATATGGTGTAAGCTGTGTAAAAATCAAAGAAGACTTTCCAACAACACCAAACCAAGGAGAGCCAGACAGCCCGGAAGGATTAGAAATCGGCAGTAAAAATGTTTACGAACATCCAGAATTATCTGACCAGATCACATGTATGAATTATGTAAAAAAGAACTTCCATCACCACCAGTTCTTATGATGCATGGAATAGCAGATGATACGGTAGCACCAAATCAGAGCATTCAGTTATATAAGAAGTTAAAAGAAGAAGAAAAAGATGCCACATTCTATCTGGTAGAAGGTGCAGATCATGGACATCCATACTTTTGGTGGAACCAACATTAAGTCTGATCGAGCAGTTTTTCAAAAAATACATGAAATAGCTAGTCTTTGCCATATGAAATGATCTATTGTATAATTGGTACAAAAAGGACTAAAGAAGGAAGAAAAAGATGACATTACAGCAACTAAGATATGTCGTAACAATCGCGGAGATCGGAACGATCAGTAAGGCGGCAGAAGAACTTTTTGTTTCACAGCCAAGTCTTACAAAAGCCCTAAAGGAACTGGAAAAAGAGATGCAGATCACGATCTTTGACCGCACCAACAAAGGAATTCATGTATCCAGAGAAGGAGAGATTTTCCTCGGATACGCAAGACAGGTGCTGGAACAGGCGGCATTGATCGAAGAGAAATATAAACATAAAAATGGTGGGAAACAGGAATTTTGCATTTCAACACAGCACTATTCTTTTGCAGTCAATGCATTTGTAGACTTAATCAAAGAATATGGAAGTGAAAATTATGATTTCAGTCTGCGAGAGACACAGACTTATGAGATCATCGATGACGTAGCAAGAATGAAAAGTGAGATTGGAATTTTATATCTCAATGAATTTAACGCATCTGTATTAGAGAAGATCATGAAAGCAAATGATCTCAAATTTACAGAATTATTTGTGGCAAGACCACATATTTTTATTTGTGACAAGAATCCACTGGCACAGAAAGATCAAGTGACAATGGAAGACTTACAAGATTATCCATATCTGTCATTTGAGCAGGGAGAACATAATTCTTTCTATTATTCTGAAGAGATGTTCAGTACGGAAGTACGTTCAAAGAACATCCGAGTCAGAGACAGGGCAACCCTGTTTAATTTATTGATCGGATTAAATGGATATACGATCAGCAGCGGTGTGATCGACAAGGAATTAAATGGAGAGAATATTATCGCAGTTCCGCTTGCAGAAGAAGGCGAGATGCATATTGGTTATGTGACACATAAGAAGACAAAACCTAGCAGACTTGGGGCAATTTATCTGGAAGCGTTGAAGAGACATGTACAATAAAAATGAAAACGAAGAAGAGGAAGTAAGATGATTACGGGTGAATTAAAGAACAAAGTAGATAAGATTTGGGAGATTTCTGGACAGGTGGAATTACAAATCCATTGGAAGTTATCGAACAGTTTAACTATCTATTATTTATCAAACAGTTAGATGAAGTAGAGACCAGAAAAGAAAGAGATGCGAATATTTTAGGAATCCATATGAAGGAATCTTTCCAGCCGATTGTCAGCAGTATCGTTGGAGCAAATTTAAGAATCTGGGAGATGCGAATGAGATTTATGATCTGATGATGAATGGAGTATTTCCATTCATTAAGAATCTACATCCAGATGGAGAATCTGCCTACAGCAAATATATGGGAGATGCAATCTTCAAGATTCCAACACCAGCGTTACTTACCAAAGTAATCGATGGAATTGACGGGTTAAATCTGGAAGGAGACAGCAAAGGAGATTTATATGAATACCTGCTGTCAAAATTGGAAAGTGCAGGAAAGAACGGACAATTCCGAACACCAAGACATATCATTCAGATGATGGTAGAACTGGTAAAACCAGTACCATCGGATATCATCTGCGATCCAGCAATGGGATCAGCAGGATTCCTAATGGAAGCACAGCAGTATTTGCGTAAAAATCATCAAGATTTATTCTTGAATGCAGAACAAAGAGAACATTTTAATCATGAGATGTTTTATGGATTTGATATGGACCGAACGATGCTTCGAATCGGTGCAATGAATATGCTGCTTCATGGGTTGATGATCCAAATATTGAATATAAGGACAGCTTGTCAGAGATGAATACAGACAAAGAAAAGTATTCATTAATTCTTGCCAATCCACCATTTAAAGGAAGTTTAGATTATGATGGAGTATCAGCAGATCTTTTAAAGGTTGCAAAAACAAAGAAAACAGAATTATTATTCCTTGTTTTATTCCTTCGCATCATGAAAATTGGAGGAAGGGCAGCAGTTATCGTACCAGATGGAGTATTATTTGGAAGCAGCCGTGCACATAAAGCAATTCGAAAAGAATTAATTGAAAATCACAAATTAAATGCAGTGATTTCTATGCCATCTGGAGTTTTCAAACCATATGCAGGAGTATCCACAGCAATCTTACTGTTCACAAAGACAGGGGCAGGTGGTACGGATAAAGTTTGGTTTATGATATGAAAGCTGATGGAAGAACCTTAGATGATAAACGTCAGGAAATCGAGGAAAATGATATTCCAGATATCATTGAGAGATACCAGAATCTAGAAAAGGAAGAAGAAAGAAAACGAACAGAACAGTCTTTTTTGTGCCAAAAGAAGAAATTGTTGAAAATGACTATGATCTCTCTATCAATAAATATAAAGAAATCGAGTATATTCCAGTAGAATATCCACCAACAGAGGAAATATTGAAAGATATTGAGGAATTAGAGGTGGAGATTCATAAGAATCTGGTGGAATTAAGGAAAATGTTGGAAGAAAATGATGATTAGTCGATAGAAAAATTTGGATTTACACAGGAAGAAGTTACAAAGGCTCTTAGCGAATATGAATTAGAAGATAAAAAAGAAGAAGTAAAACGCTGGTATGATGGATTTTGTTTTGGAGAAGCGAAAGATATTTATAATCCATGGTCTATTATTAACTATCTGGATAAAAAAGAAGTTGGGCCATATTGGGCAAATACAAGCAGTAATTCATTGATTGGGAAGCTGATTCGTGAAGGAAATACACAGGTAAAAGAATCTTTTGAATTGTTATTAGGCGGGAAAGAAATTGTGACAGAATTAGATGAGCAGATTGTATATGATCAGCTGGATCTAGAGGAAACAGCAATCTGGAGTCTGTTACTTGCGAGTGGTTATCTGAAAGTAGAAGAAAAAATAAGAGATGATTCTGATTATCTAAATTGGAAGCAGTTGTACCGTTTAAAATTAACAAACTTTGAAGTAAAAGTAATGTTTGCACATATGGTAAAAACTGGTTTTCAAAGACTGGTGGAGATTATAATGCATTTATTAAAGCAATGTTAAATGATGATATAGAAGCAATGAATGCTTACATGAATCGGATATCAATGCGCATTTTCAGCTATTTTGATGTAGGGAAAAAATCGTCAAAAATGTTGGAACCAGAGCGATTTTACCATGGATTTGTGCTTGGACTTCTGGTAGAATTAATGGATCGCTATGAAATAAAATCCAATCGTGAAAGTGGTTTTGGAAGATATGATGTGATGTTAAGGCCAAGAAATGTCAAAGATAAAGCAATCATTATGGAATTTAAAGTAATCAGTCCTAAGAAAGAAAAATCTTTAGAAGAAACAGCACAAAATGCATTGGAACAGATTAAAGAAAAGAATTACAAAGAAGAGCTAATCGAAGCAGGAATCAGTGAAAATAATATTAAAGCATATGGCTTTGCATTTGAAGGGAAAAATGTCCTGATCTTAGATTAACAAATTACAATAAAGAAAGGTAGAAAACAATGGAACAGCAACAGCCAGAAAAAAACATAAACGAAGGGTAAGATACAAAGGAACTCATCCAAGAAGATTTGAAGAAAAATATAAGGAATTAAACCCAGAAAAATACGGAGATACGATTCAAAAAGTCATCAGCAAAGGAAGTACCCCAGCTGGAATGCATATTTCTATTTGCGTAAAGGAAATTCTTGAATTTTTCGATATTCAGCCAGGACAAAAAGGCTTGGATGCAACCTTAGGATACGGCGGTCATACAAGAAAGATGTTAGAAAACTACAGGGAAAAGGTCATATCTACGCATTAGATATAGACCCGATCGAATCTGTAAAAACAGAAAAACGCCTACATGATGCTGGATTTGGAGAAGATATCTTAACAATTAAACATATCAACTTTGCCAATATCGATCAAGTGGCCAAAGAAGTAGGACCATTTGATTTCATTTTAGCGGATCTTGGTGTATCCTCCATGCAGATTGACAATCCCGAAAGAGGATTTTCCTACAAATTTGAAGGTCCGTTAGATTTAAGACTGAACCCAGAAAAAGGAATTTCAGCAGCAGAACGCTTAGAAGATATCACAAAAGCGGAATTGAAGGAATGCTCATTGAAAATGCAGATGAACCATATGCAAAACAGATTGCAAAAGAAACAGTCGCAACAATGAAACGAGGAAAGAAGATCAAGACAACAACAGATCTTAAAAATGTCATCGAAAAAGCATTGAACTTTTTGCCAGAGAAAGAGCGAAAAGAAGCAGTTAAGAAGTCATGTCAGAGAACATTCCAGGCATTGCGTATTGATGTAAACAGCGAGTTTGAAGTATTAGAAGAATTATTAGAGAAGCTTCCAGATGCATTAGCACCAGGTGGAAAGGTTGCAATCCTTACCTTCCATTCAGGAGAAGACCGTCTTGTAAAACATGCGTTTAAAGATGGAAAGAAAGCAGGAATCTACAGTGATGTAGCAAAAGACGTTATAAGACCATCCAAAGAAGAATGTGCTCAAAATGGAAGAGCAAAATCAACAAAGATGCGCTGGGCAGTGAAAGCAAAATAAATGAATTGATAAAGGGAAATATTAAAAAGGGTTATATTTTTAATATTTCTTTTGTTTCTTTTCAATAAAATTTAAGATACAAACGAATTTTAGAATTGTCTCAGAAAAGTTCAAAGAAAAATGAAAGAAAATGATTTTAAATGATTGACTTGACTGAAATCGTGTTATAATGAAGAAAAAACAGAAGTAAATGATTGATTTGACGTTTTTTATCAAGAAAAGGAGGAGACATGTATGAGAATTACAGAACTGTTGCAGGATGCAACGATTGACCTTGGTGTGAAGGTCAACAGCAAAGAAGAAGCAATTGATCATCTGGTTGATCTGATGGTCAAAGGTGGAAATATCACAGACCGTGAAGAATTCAAGAAAGGTATTTTAGCAAGAGAAGCCAACGGAACAACTGGTATTGGAGGAGGAATTGCAATTCCTCATTCTAAGAACAAAGCAGTTACGAAGGCTGGATTAGCCTCTATGACAGTACCAGACGGAGTGGATTATGAAGCAATGGACGGAGAACCATCCGATGTATTCTTTATGATCGCGGCACCAGCTGAAGGAAGTGATGTACATTTAGAGGCACTGTCAAGATTATCTGTGATTTTAATGGACCCAGTATTCAAAGACAGTCTGTTAAAAGCGACAAGCAAGGAAGAATATCTTCACTGATCGACAAGAAAGAGACAGAGAAATCCCAGAAGAAGCAGCGGAAGAAGAGAAAGCTGCAGTACAGGAAGAGAAAGCAGACGACGGAACGATCAGAGTTCTTGCAGTCACAGCTTGTCCAACAGGAATCGCGCATACATTTATGGCAGCAGAATCACTTGAGAATAAAGCAAAAGAGATGGGAATCACATTAAAAGCCGAGACAAATGGTTCTGGTGGAGCGAAGAATGTCTTAACAAAAGAAGAGATTGAAAACTGCGACGGAATCATCGTAGCAGCAGATAAGAACGTTGAGATGGCACGTTTTGATGGAAAACAGGTTCTTCAGACAAAAGTAGCGGACGGAATTAATAAACCAGAAGAACTGATTCAGACAATCTTAGATAAGAAAGCGCCAACATATCATCATTCAGGAGCAGCAGCACAAGAAGATAGTGCAGAAGGTGAAAGCGTTGGACGTCAGATTTATAAACATCTGATGAATGGTGTATCTCATATGCTGCCATTTGTAATCGGTGGAGGTATCTTGATCGCTCTTGCATTCTTAGTAGATAATCAGGCGATCAACCCGGCAAACTTCGGTAAGAATACACCACTTGCAGCTTTACTAAAGACAATCGGTGAACAGGCATTGGATTTATGCTTCCATCTTAGCTGGATTTATTGCAATGAGTATTGCAGACCGACCAGGATTAGCGATAGGTTTCGTTGGTGGAGCATTAGCAAATGGTGGTTATACATTTGCAAATATCATGCATATGATTCTGCCAAAGCCGTTTCCTCTGGATTTATCGGAGCATTATTTGCAGGTTTTGTTGGTGGATATATCATTGGTG
>ENA-OQDF01001170-OQDF01001170.1-human-gut-metagenome-genome-assembly--contig:-NODE-1170-length-10727-cov-2.166226_pt1 | contig 10727 bp, 11 predicted proteins | sample MGYA00242769_ERZ504597 | MGnify/ENA primary metagenome ERZ504597 (study PRJEB26092, sample SAMD00036305) | human gut metagenome | host: Homo sapiens | study: EMG produced TPA metagenomics assembly of...
GCGACAAGAAAAAGAAAGAACCTTGGCGCTGAAGATGCCACCTTCGGATTGGTGCCTCTTCCTCGTCAAGCAAAGCGTGTCATTCCCCTGCCAGGCGAAGGCACTCAATTCATTCTTGCTGAAACGCTCTGAAAACTATTGTGGGCGACGTCTTTTCTATGTACACCACCAAACGCGCAAGTGTGATTTGTGTCACCCGTAATGCCGATATTGATCCTAATGACTACGGCACCGAAGACATGGATTACGATTATCGCGAGCATATGAAACGCATCCTGAAAAAGCGCGCTCGTCTGGCACCTGTTCGCCTGGAAACCGACACGCCTCTTTCTCCTGTCACCAAGAAGTTTCTTCTTAAGCGTCTTGGCCTTAAGATGCATCAGGTCTACGTCACAAGCGTTCCGCTAGATATGGGCTACGCATGGGGATTGGACGGAATGGTAAAACCAGAGCTTGCCCGCAAGCTTACTCCTGAACCTTTCACTCCCACTTGGCCTGCCTGTCTTGACAGGAAGCGTTCTATTATTGAACAGGTATGCGAAAAAGATGTTTTGCTTATGTACCTTACGAAAGCATGGATCCTTTTGTCAACATGCTTCGCGAGGCGGCAAATGATCCTTCGGTTATTTCCATTAAGATCACCCTTTATCGTCTGGCAAGCCAGTCTCATTTAGCAGAAGCGCTTCTCGCAGCTGCTGAAAATGGCAAAGAAGTTACTGCTCTGTTTGAACTTCGTGCCCGCTTCGATGAATCTAACAATATCGAATGGTCACAACGCTTCGAGCAAGCAGGAGCCAATGTAATTTATGGTTTCCATGACTTTAAGTTCACTCTAAGATTTGCGCTATTACCCGTCATACCGACAAGGTATTCAGCACATTACCCAATTAGGTACTGGCAACTACAACGAAAAGACTTCAAAGCTCTATACCGACTTTTCCTTCATCACCACCAATGAAAGCATTGGTAAAGATGCTGCAGATTCTTCCGTAATATGCAGTTAGAAAACGCATCTGATCGTTATCAGACGCTCTCGGTAGCTCCTCTGCAGATTAAGCCGATGATTCTGGCAAAGATCGATGAGCAGATTGAGCTTGCCCGCGCAGGTAAACCTAATGGATTGATGCTTAAAACCAATTCCGTTACCGATAAAGATATTATCGACAAAATTGCTGAAGCATCTCAGGCAGGAGTTCATGCAACCTTATTCGTTCGTGGCATTTCCTGCTTGGTACCTGGCGTTGAAGGCTATACCGATAACGTAAAGGTAGTGTCCATTGTAGGGCGCTTGCTTGAACACAGCCGCATTTACGGGTTTGGCCCACGTGATAACCGCGAGATTTATCTTTCCAGTGCAGACTTAATGACACGCAATATGGAAAAGCGTGTCGAAATTGCTTGGCCTATCATCAACCCTGAGCTTAAAGAAGGGTAAATGAATATCTGGATACATCGCTTTCCGATACGGCAAAGTTACGTATGCTAAAAAGTGATCTTTCTTATACGCCGCTTGAGTTCTTCGCCACGGAAGGCCCTGATGGTATTCCTGAATCGTTCGATTCTCAAGAATACCTTATCAAGAAGGCACGCGAGGACTATCTGCACTCCTTGGAGGTTCGCGAAGAGCAGGCTGCTTTGCGCAGTGCTACCGCTCGCGTTCAGCGCATCCGCGACCGCGAAATGAAGGAATCACCCGTAACTCCTTTGGTTGAAAACCCCGAAACAGGAGAACACTCACGGGTACTCAGGCAACGGTTCCTGAAACAGACGAATCCTTGCAAGAAGCAGCAACCAATGAACAGGTCACCCTAGAAATTCAGGCAGAAGAAACGCCTCTTCAGGAAACTGCAGTTGAAATCCCAGCTGACACTTCAGCGCAAGCTTCTGTGGCTCAGGCAGCTGAACCTGTCGCTGAAGTTAATGCCGAAACGACTGGCACCACTGCGCAAACCAGTTCCGCTTCTGCTACAGGTGGCATTGAGGAGATCGAGCCCGGCGTTGCAGGACCTTCTGCTATAGCTTCGGCTTCCACCCCAGCAGATACCTCTGTTTCTTCAGGCATACCTTCTACCTCCACCGAAGCTGACCCTGCTCAAACACAGATGCCATCCACTCAAACAGCTACCCCCGAAGTTGAAGTTCTTTCCGGGGAGCAGAAAGCAACTGACGCAGGAGCAATTCAACTGGTACCTAAAAAGCCAAGCTTATGGACTCGTATTAAGTTCCTATTCACAGGAAAGTTGTCCTAGCAAACAGTTTTCGGGTCACCTGCTCGATGCAACAGTTTTTGAGCCGCCTGCTCGGTACAATGCTTTTCGAGCTGCTTGCTTAAGGTAGCCCTTCGTTGAGCTACTCCATTGAGCTACTTTGATTAATACAACGTTTTCGAGCTGCTTTGCTTGATGCAAAGTAGCTCGTTTTTTACATGATGGTGCAGAAATTTACGGTTGTGCGCGATTTTTTTCTATCCCTAGCTCGATTATTGCTTTCTAAAAGGTTGTTGCTGCAAAAACGTTTGGTTATAGCCCAACGTTTTAACTTCGAGCCCTATAATCAAGAAAAACTTTTCTTTTCAACACCCGCAACTCAGTGAGGTCATGCATGATTTGCCCAATCGTTACTTCTCCTGTTCTCCTACAGATTCCCAGCACAAACGCCACGCAAGCAGACCGTAGCGTTGGCGAAAACCTTAAAGAAACCCTTCAGGCGCATGCGCATGAATGTGTTGGTATGGCGGCAAACATGATTGGAGTACATAAGCGCATCATTGTCGTAGCGGATCAAAACGCCACCAAGAAAACGAGCGGCAAGATTCTCTCCAAGCAAAAAGGACATACTCTTCCCGAGCCAATTCTTATGTACAATCCGGAAATAACCAAATTCAGTAAACCCTACGAAACAAAAGAGGGGTGTCTTTCTCTTTCAGGTGTTCGTAGCACCACGCGCTACGAACAAATCACTGTGCGCTACCTCGATGAACAATTCAACGAACGCACCGAGCAATTCAGCGGTTTTACTGCACAAATCATTCAACACGAAATCGACCATTGTAATGGCATTTTGATCTAGGAGATTACCATGTCTCAACCCTGCGCTACTCACTCCCAAGCCTCTCATGTAGTTCATGAAATAGCCCCTGTGTTTAATGAGTATTCTCGTGTTCTCCTGTTGGGCACCATGCCCTCACCCAAGTCACGACAGCAGGGATTTTTCTATGGACACCCACAAAATAGATTTTGGCGCGTTTTAGCTGCCTTGTTTGATGAACCGCTTCCAGAAACCATAGAGGAAAAGCGTGATTTGTGTTTACGCCACCACCTTGCCCTTTGGGATGTCCTTTCCAGTTGCAATATAAAAGGCGCTAGCGATGCGAGCATCACCAATGCTCAACCCAATGATCTGTCGCAAATTATAAAAAACGCACCCATTCAGACAATTATTACTACAGGAGTTAAAGCAGGTCAGCTTTACCACAGATTATGCGAGTCCGTAACAGGAATGCCCTGTTCTGTTTTACCTTCAACCAGTCCTGCAAATTCGAGGGTATCCTTCTCGGAGCTTTGTGAAGCTTACCGTCAGGCACTTTCCCCTTATATCGAATTCGACCCCTCTCATTTAACCCTCGATGTTCCTGAGGTGGTCAATCTTGAACAGACAATCGCCAAAACGGGCACCTCGCTTTATACCTTATGCACCGTGCTGGTAAATTCCTCGCATACGAGACTGAAAAATTCGCAAAGCAACAGAGCAAACCATCTCAGAGAATTGTTGTTTTATGCGGCCACGGCAATAACGGTGGAGATGGCTGGGTAGCAGCTGAATACTTAGCGAAAACAGGTTTTGACGTCGATCTTATTTCTTCATTAGAAGCGCAGGATATTAAAGCAGAACCAGCACATACCACGGCTTGCGAGCAAACAGAAAACCTCGAAACTTACCCTAATGCACGCATTCTAATCAACCCTACCTATGAAGAAGTAGAGCAGAGTCTATCGCAAGCTGACCTTATAATTGATGCGCTTTTAGGCACAGGATTTTCGGGCGATACCATACGCGAGCCCTTTGCAACCTGGATCACTCTTTCCGATCAAAGCAATCTTCCTATTGTTGCCGCTGATGTTCCCAGTGGATTTTCGGCGCAAACAGGCAGTGCTGCCACACCTTGTATACGAGCGGCTCACACCGTTACTATGATTGCTCTCAAAACGGGACTCACCCACCCAAACGCACAAAAATATTGCGGAACCATACGAGTTGCACCCTTGATTGATACAACTCCCTACCTCGCATAATGCGCGGTAAATCAGGTTCCGCAATTTTTACTTGTAGACAAAACTTCGAATAACGTTTCATCCCTATTGTTGTTTTGAAACTCCCAAAGTTACGGTTGGGAGTATTAGCTAAAGGTAAAGGTATTAACCATAATTGAAAGCATTAGCTATGGTTGGGAGCATTAGCTAATGTTAAGGATTTTAGCTAAGGTTGGGGGGTATTAGTCTTGAGGAAGCAACAACAGAGCAATCTGGGTTGCATTCAAGGCAGCACCCTTACGAATTTGGTCTGCTACATTCCAAAATGCAATGCCATTTTCAACCGAAGCATCCTTACGAATACGGCCCACAAAAGCACCGTCTGTGCCTGCAAGTAAACCTGGCATGGGATACACGTTGTTTGCGGTATCGTCCATTACCGTAATACCAGGTGCAGCCTCCAAAGCGGCACGTGCTTCTTCAACGCTAACTGGACCTTCGAATTCAACATTGATAGCTTCACCATGGCAGCGCAGAACGGGAACACGAACACACGTTGCTGCTACCTGAATGTTTTCATCACCCATAATTTTCTTGGTTTCAACAACCATCTTCCATTCTTCTTTGGTAGAAGCATCATCCAAGAAAACATCGATATGGGGGATGCAATTGAAAGCAATTTGATGAGCAAAAGCATCAATAGTTAATTCTTCTCCGTCAAGGAATTGACGAGTTTGAGCATAGAGCTCTTCCATTGCCTTAGCTCCTGCACCCGATGCTGCTTGGTAGGTGGAAACTACCACACGCGTAATGCGCGAAAGATCATAGAGAGGCTTAAGCGCTGCAACCATTTGAATGGTTGAACAATTAGGGTTAGCAATCACTCCGCTATGCCATGCAATATCCTGTGGATTAACCTCAGGAACAATCAGAGGTACGTCATCGTCCATGCGAAATGCGCTTGAGTTATCAATCATCACTGCGCCTGCATCGACTACCGCCTGACGGAACTGCTTTGATACCCCTGCTCCAGCACTAAACAGAGCAATGTCAACTCCTTCAAATGCTTCAGGAGTCATTTCTTGAACCGTCAGTTCACCTGCAGGAACCTTGCCGCAGCCTTTAAAAGGAAGCTTTTTACCCGCAGAGCGCTTTGATGCCAACGCACGTACTTCTGCTGCTGGGAAATCGAGATCATGCAAAACCTCGAGAAATTCATGACCAACCGCACCCGTTGCACCCGCAACTGCAACAACAGGATTAGCAGGCATTTCCTTTGTCCAGGTCATAAAAAGCTCCTTCAAGTAGGGTTATAAGATTTATTGCTACTCATATTGGCTACTCCCTAAAGAGCAACCCATGAGTATGAGGCTCATAATACTACGCTACCTCAAAGAATTGTTACAAAACAAATTCTTTGAGGTAAGCGGTAAAAAAGATTTATTTCGTTATACGTCGTTATACGCACATAAAATAACTTATCGCGCCTAGAGGTACTTCTTGCCAAATGCACACTTCTTGGTCACTTGCGAAAAGCCCCCTGTTCACATTTTTGCGTTTGAAAGCTTATGCCTTCTTTGCTTTTGCGGACTTTATACAGGCAACAAGTCCCGCCAAGAGGCCGATTACTCCATAAACAAGCATTGGCACTACACCGCACGCAAAAACGTCCTTACCAAAATAGACGATCGAACGAAGAGCATCTCCCCAATAGCGCTGAGGTGCCCAAGGATATACCCAATCACTCCAAAATGAAGGAAGCATCTCTGCAGGCAATAACACCGTTGCCATACCGAGGGCAAAAATTACAAGAAGAACAAGGATTCCTAAAGGCTTCGAAAGGTCGGCTAACCCAACGAAAAATACCATCATGCAGAAAACTGCCAACCAGAAATATAAGACCAAAGAACCAACGGGTAAATCAAGACCTCCCGTCAGAGTAATTACTCCAACAGCAAGTAGCGCGATAAGCAGAGAAAGGACCGCGCTCATCCCAAGCTGAATGCAAAATACCCACTTTTTATCCTTATGATCTGAATCTTTCTTACTCCACAACGCCACCGAAAGAATTAGCGAAGCAATTGCTGTCATAATAAAGAGGGGCAGCACTAAAAATTGAACAGCCATAAAAGATGACAAGGCACCGCCGCCAAGATCAGCCTCATTGATCAACTCTACATCAGCAGAAACTCCTGCCTGAGACATCATTGAGGTAATGGTTTGCTGCAAGATATTTGCCACCAAGGGATTCTTTCCCTGATTAATAATCACCGAAAGAGATAAGCTATCTCCCGCAGAATCAGAAGAGCCAACAGCTCCAGATCCTGCACCACTCATATCTGCTGCAGTGTTTGCGGCATTTGCCTGAAGCATCGATTCCGTAAAATCAGACGGAATAACTACCGCACCATACAGTTCATTGTTATCAAAAGCGGAATCAAGTTCTTCCTGCGATTCAAACTCAGCCCAGGAAATCGTCTGCTCATCATCCGATGCGTCTTCAGAATTATCCTCGTTTCCAGATTGAACCGCATCAGCATCCATCAGCGCAGAAAGAATGTTATCTCCTGCATTGATTGTTCCTGCAGGTGTATCGACACCCTTATCTAGATTCACAATTCCCAAAGGAAGATTATGGGGAGTTGCGTTAAGAATAGGACTGAACGCCAAACCAAAAATACAACTCACAAGGATTACCGCGACAAAGGGAATTGCATAAATCCGTTTTCCCAATTTTTCCCGCATCTCAAACTCCTTATCTCTTGATGCCCATCCAGCAACGCTATACCTGCAATCAAAAGCCTTTTCTGTTCACTTTTTATGGTAATTAGAATATATTTCTAATTAAATAGAACATTTCTTTTGATGTTTCTGATTTTGCGAGCACCTTCCCTATAAAAGATGTTCGCTTGACCTAAAAGAGATTACTCTCGTCGTAGCAGACAAATTGCATGACCAGACAAGCTGAGGAATAACATGGCACGACCAAAAGAAGGAATCGGTCCCAGCGCACAACAAAGAATCGAAGAAGCTTATTGGGCTCTTCTTGAAAGCATGCCCCATGAAAAAATAACAATCGGGCAACTCTGTACGAAAGCGCACATCAATCACAATACGTTTTATTACCACTATCAAAGCATTGACGATTTAGCTAATCAGATACTAGAGCGTTTAGTTGTCTCACCGTCTCATATATCGTTTATATCGCACCTCTTTAGAACCGATGAATTACCTTCTCTGTTTGAGCTGTTCTCGCAAGCACATATTCTTTCTCGACTAGAAAAGATTCGAATTGTTGTTGGTCCCCACGGAACGCATTGGATGAAAAAGAAATGCGAAGAGGCTGTTCTTACCATTTGGTTTAATCTGTTTAAGATTGATCAAACTAAACTTTCGCAAGAGACCCATGCTCTTCTCACCTTTCACTTAGGAGGTATTTTTGCCCTTTTCAGTTCAGAGGTTTCACCTGAAGAACTTTTTGCCTTTCTTCGAAGCGAAAAAGCCCGTGAATACGCGCAAATTCTTCTTTCTATTCTTGGGTCATGTCCCCGAAAATCCGAGCACGTACATAAAGAAAAGTAGCCAATAATCCTAAACCGTCCAAGGCTTTAATGCGCACTCACGGACAAACGCGATACCCACAAAGCTCCCCTCATCTTGTAAAAAAAGACAGAGCCACAAAAAACTTCTTGACAAATTCCTCTGCAATCGAAAAAAAGTTCATTGAAAACAACATATAACCAAACCGTTGAAGCGGAAGTAAAAGTGGCCGTGCGCGCCCAGAGAGTCCGGGATGCTGGGATCCGGATCGAACTGCAAACCACTAAATGGACCGCTGAGGGCGCACCGAACTTTTGGACTTTTAATCTTGGTAAGCTTGATTAACCCAATCTGCTACTTTAAGCGTCACGCAAGATTAAGCGCCAAGCAAAACAAGCCATCAAAGTAGGATGCGACGTAAAGACATACGTTAGTTGTCGGAGATGTGATGGCATCTCGCTAAGAGCACAAGCGAACTAAGCTTTAAGCGCTAGAAATCATTACACTCCCTGAATTCGAATTACTTGTCGGTTTCACCGCCAGAACAGCAACTAATTCTTGGAGTTTTTTATTTTCTAGACTTGTTGTTTTACCGCAAAGTGAATCAAGGTGGCACCGCGGGTGATACGAATATAACCCGTCCTTGAACGTTAAAGACGTCAGGGACGGGTTTTCCTTTTCTGGGGTCTTTCAAACACAACAACCTTAGAAAGGACCTGCATTAATGCAAAACACCCTCGAACACCTTCGGGCACTTGCTCAATCTGGTGATTATCGCCGTATTCCTATCAAGCGTGATTTGTTGGCGGATTTCATAACGCCCATTGAAGCTCTACGCGTGTTACGCGCTGCGAGCACTCACTGTTTTTTGCTCGAAAGCGCAGAAGCTGAAGAAAGATGGGGGGCGCTACACCTTTCTTGGTCTGAAACCCTCGCTGGAATTCTGCTGCTCGGGCGGTGTTGCTCGAATTCGTAAAACATAGAAACAGATCGCGAAACGTGCGAAATCTTTAAAGTCGAACATCCCAGTACCGTTATTCGCCGCATAATCGCAGAAAACAAAAGCCCCCGTCTTGAAGGGTTTCCACCCTTTGCAGGAGGCCTTGTAGGTTATTTTTCTTTTGATTACCTCTCCTACAGCGAACCTTCTCTGCGTCGCCACCATTCATCCGATAATTTTCAAGCCACTGAAAACGAATTGTTCGAAAAAGAGTTTCTTGATGTCGACCTTATGCTTTTTGAAAGCATATTGGTTTTCGATCCTACCGACAAAAAATTTCCTGCATAACCGGCGTGCGAACCGACGATCTTGAAACTTCACAGCTGGAACACTCTTACGAAAAGGCACAACAGGAGCTTGACACCTTAGAAAAGCTTCTCAGAACAGGAAAGCGAAAGAGCTTTGAGCCTTTGCGCCTTAAACATGAGCTTACTCCACGGTTTTCCGAAACGGAATATACCGAAATGGTAGATAGAGCAAAACGTTATATCTATGAAGGCGATATTTTTCAGGTGGTACTCTCCAACCCATTAACGGCGCCCGCAACAGGAAGTCTTTTCGATACGTATAGAATCCTTCGTAGCGAAAACCCCTCTCCCTATATGCTGTATTTCACGAGCGATGATGTCGAAATAGCAGGCGCTTCCCCTGAAACCCTTACCCGTTTGGAAGATTCAAAACTCTATACCTTCCCTCTTGCAGGAACGCGACCTCGCGGGAAAAGCCCTGAAGAAGATGAGCAGTTAGAGGCTGGTCTACTGAAAGACGAAAAAGAACTAGCTGAGCACAACATGCTTGTAGATCTTGGACGAAACGACTTAGGACGCGTCTGTGCCCTCGGTAGTGTTCATAGAGAAAGCTACCTTGAAGTTCTTAAGTTTTCCCGCGTTATGCATATCAGCTCTACCGTTGCAGGAACCATCGCCCCCAACAAAGACGCACTCGATGCAATAGATGCGGTTTTACCTGCTGGCACCCTATCAGGTGCTCCTAAAATTCGTGCGTGCGAAATAATTCACGAATTGGAAGGCACCTCCCGCGGCATCTATGGAGGGGCCCTAGGATACCTCGATTTATCGGGAAATATGGATATCTGTATAGCTATCCGCCTTGCCTACAAAAAGAACGATCTCGTTTGTGTACAGTCTGGCGCTGGAATAGTAGCAGACAGTGATCCTACTTCCGAATATCGCGAATGCCAGAACAAAGCAAGTGCAGTAATTGATGCCCTTAAACGCGCCGAAGGAGGTCTCGCATGATTTTGCTAATCGATAATTACGATAGCTTTTCCTACAACCTCTACCAACTTGTCGGCAGCATTAATCCCAATATAAAGGTTGTTCGCAACGATGCACTAACTGTAGACGACGTGGCAACTCTAAATCCTGAAGCTATCATCCTTTCCCCTGGACCGGGAAAACCTAAAGATGCTGGTATTTGCATACCGATAATCCAAGAGCTTTCAGGAAGAATTCCTTTGCTGGGTGTCTGTCTTGGCCATCAGGCAATTTTTAAAGCATTCGGCGGCAGCTCGATCACGCAAAACACCTCATGCATGGAAAGTCTTCCGAGATCAACATTGATAACGCTTCTCCTCTGTTCAAGGGATTGCCGCAGACTATCCAAGTTGCACGTTATCATTCCCTTTCCGCCCAGAAAAAGACCCTTCCTTCGTGTTTGCGCGTAATTGGAAGAGGTGACGATGAAGTTATGGCGATTGAGCACTGCAGCCACCCCACCTATGGCGTTCAGTTTCATCCCGAATCCATCATGACCCCCGATGGCTTGTCGATATTACGCAACTTCCTCAGCACGGCAAAGTTTTTCAAACATAACCAAGCTCAAAACACCAAAACGCCCTGACTTGGAGTTCACACGCCCTGATCCGAATCTCGCACGCTGAACCAAACCGCACTCACATCCTAGCCCGAACCTAG
>ENA-OQDF01001171-OQDF01001171.1-human-gut-metagenome-genome-assembly--contig:-NODE-1171-length-10724-cov-6.514957_pt1 | contig 10724 bp, 16 predicted proteins | sample MGYA00242769_ERZ504597 | MGnify/ENA primary metagenome ERZ504597 (study PRJEB26092, sample SAMD00036305) | human gut metagenome | host: Homo sapiens | study: EMG produced TPA metagenomics assembly of...
CTTCTCTATGCTGGTGTTGATCCAAAGACCGTCCAATACCTTGCCGGACACGAAAACAGCAAAACAACTATGGACATCTATGCAAAAGTGAAGTACAATAAACCAGAGGAGCTGTTTGGGGTAGTAAATGGTGCGTTTCATCAGGCTATTGCTGAATGAAAAAATGCCGTTTTTTATGGTCCGCACACCGGATAACTGAGAGGCAGAAAGCCGGAAAATCCCGGAGTATCAAGGGAAAACAGCTCAAAAACTCGCGCAATACGGCCTCAAAGCAGCTCGTCGCGCTCCGCAGTTCAGCAAGAGATAATCGACTGCTCAGACTATATCAAAATGGTTCAAAAAGCCCGGAAAATCAAGGCTTAATAGTGACAAGTAACTATTTTGTCGCAGAGAACCGGTGTGACCCGAAGGTCACGCCGTTTTTCTGCGTTCATAGGTTGTTTGTGTGACAATAGGCTCGGAAATAACGGGAATATCCACATCGTCCACAAAGTTGAAAAAAATCTTCACTTTCTGCTTGCGCTTGCCGCTGGACTTGTCCGGGGCATAGACAACGATCTTCTTGATATACTCGTTCACGATGGTCTGTGTCAGTTCCTCCACATCCACATATTTCTGTGTCAGGGCGATAAAGGCATCCAGACCGTCATTCATTTCTTCCCGCTGTTCCACCCATTCTTCGATAACTTCAATTTCGAGCTTTAACCGTTCCTGTTCGGCTTCATAGTCCGCAGACATCTTTCTGTATCTGTCCTGATTGAGATTTCCAAGAACATAGTCCTCGTACAGCCGGGAGATGATGACATCCAGATCGGCAAGGCGTTTCTTTGCCTGTTCCAGCTTCTTTTTGTCATCCCGGATGCTGCGCTCCTGGTCAGTCCTGCGGCATTGCAGCCATTCCTCCTGAAAACCGTCCACATCGCTTCGGATATACTCATTGACTGCCCGGATGCGTTCCAGAACGATTTCACGAAGCACATCTTCCCGGATATAGTGGGCAGTACAAGTACCACGGTTGCTCTTGTAGTTGTTGCAGACGTAGTGATCCTGCTTGCCCTCAAAGCTTTTGCTTGTGGCAAAGTGGAGCTTGCCGCCGCAATCGGCACAAAACAGAAGCCCTGAGAACAATCCCTGCCGTTCCGCTTTTGCGGGGCGGCGTTTGTTTTTCCTCAGTTCCTGCACCCTGTCAAACTGTGCCTGAGATACAATCGCTTCCTGTGTGTCCGGCAGATAAAACATATTCTCCGGCTCATTGGGAATCCGCTTTTTCAGCTTGTAGGACTTGGAATAAGTCTTGAAGTTGCAGGTACAGCCTGTGTACTCCTGCCGTTCCAAAATCCCTACAATGGACTGGTTGCTCCAGTGGTACGGTCTTTCCGGCATCGGCTTTTTCTTTCGCTTGGCATACAGAGCTTTTGCGGTCAGAATCTGCTTTTCTTCCAGAATCCTTGCAATCTGCTCCGGGCCTTTGCCGTCAATGCAAAGGTCGAAGATGAGCTTGACTACCGGAGCCGCTTCTTCATCCAGAATCCAGTGATCCTTGTCCTCCGGGTCACAGCGGTATCCGTAGGGCGGTTTGCCCATGTGCTTCCCACTGGTTCCTCTCTGCCGCAAACTGACACGGACTTTCTTGCTGGTATCACGGGGATACCACTCGTTGAACAGATTACGGATTGCGGCGAAGCCTCGCTGTCTCCCCGGTTGCTGTCTACGCCATCATTTATAGCGATAAAGCGGACATCATAACTCGGAAAGATAATATCCGTATATTGTCCAACAGTCAGATAGTCACGACCAAAGCGGCTGAGGTCTTTGACCAGCCAGCAGCCCACAAGCCCCTGCTTGACAAGCTCAAAGCCTTCCTGCACACCGGACGATTGAAGTTCGTCCCCGTATAACCGTCATCCACCAGAATTTTCAGGTTTGTATACCCGTGGTCACGGGCATATCGGGTTAAATACTCTCTCTGATTTGCGATACTGTTACTCTCGCCTTCCTGGGCATCCTCGTTGCTCAGACGGCAATAGAGAATGGTAATTTTCTGCTGATCCAACATAATATCCTCCTTCGGTGGTTGGTCAGCCGACAGTACCGTTGTGCATATTGGAATTATATCATGCTTTTGTGTCGCAGTCATTAACAAATCACCCCCTTGTCAGAAAAAATGAGCCGTTTTACCTTGTCGGTAAGTGGCTCATTTCCATCACACTCCGTTTCAATCACATACCATGTGTTTCCGATCTTGCACTCAATGGTTTTGCAGAAAGAGGACTGTGCCGCTTCCCAACGCTTGCGGCATTCTTCCAGAAAATCAATAGGCGGCTCAAAAATCGGATCGAAGCAGGAGCAAATATCAATATAGCCGATGGCATCGTTGATTTCTTCCATCGGGGCATCTTCCATAATCATCTTGTTAATTTCATCTACGGTTTTCTTCATAGGCAAATAGTTCCTTTCTTAAATTTCCATGTCCTGTCCACGATTGCGGGCAGGGTGTTTGTGTTCATACAGTTCCTTTCCCCTGGCGAGGATGGCATTGATAAAAGCCCAGACCTTTTCAGATGCAATCTCAATCGCATCCAGGAAAGGCTGGGCTTTTTGTTTCAGCTCCTCATAGTCTTTGTTCAGTTTTTCAAAACGGTCTTTCCATATCTTTGCGTTTTTATCTGCCTGCTCGAATTTCTGCTTGTATTTCAGCTTCTCAGACTTTTCCGCAAAGCTGCTGACCGCATAATCCTTTAGCGTGCGGCACTCATCCGCCGTCATGGTAACATTTCCCGTAATGGGATTTTTCTTGCCCATCGACTCAATCTCATGTGCAGTCATAGCAACAGACTTAGCAGCCTGAGTTTCCTTTTTCAGAGCTTCCAGTTTCTTTTTCTGCTTCTCCGTGGCAGCTTTGGCATCCGCTAAGCTCTGCTCGGCCTGTGCCACCTGTCCGGTCACAGCTTCCAAACGCTGCTGTTCGGCCTGTACCTTGAACTGTGTCACCGTCAGATGTTCTTCGGTGCTGCCACATTCTCCACGCTCTACATCGGTATAACCAGCGTTTCGCATGAAATTGAAAAAGTCATCCTGCAGCACACTGTAGGACGACTTCAAAATCTTTTTCCCTTTTGCGTTCAACATAGGATTTCCGTTTTCATCAAGAACGGGTTTGGATTCCCACTTCTTACTGCGGCTGACCTGTGTGATCGTTTCCTTTACCGTTCCCCGGAGGGATTCATCCTTGCATCGCTTCGACCACAGGATTTGTTTCTCCACCACCGGGATATAAACCACATGAAGGTGATAGTGGTACACATCCTCACCCAGAGCTTCCGACATTGCCCGGTTGCGCTCGTCGGCATGCATTACAGCGGAGAGGATATACTGCTCACCGCCCACGATCTCCACGGCGGCTTTATAGGCATCGGCATAAAACTGTTTTGCAAACTCATAGCCGCGTGGTTGTAGAAATAAGTGGAGTTCACATCGAAAACCAACTCGCCATATTTGACGGCATCCGGTTTCAGCCCTCTGGTGGAGATGATCTTGTCCTGCTCCATCTGCTCAAACATTTTTACATAATCGTCAGTGGGAGACTTGAAGTGAACATTCAGCGCAGTACGTTCCGGCACGATGTCCACATTGGAATAACGGTCTTTTTCACGCTCATTGTGTTCCTGTACTTTTGTCACATCATCCGGAGTTTCCAAGTCCTGATTTCTGGCTAAGGTACGATCAATTCCATCATTTCTTGCCATAGATTTTTGTCCTTTCTTTAAGATTTGCAGACAGCGGAGGGCTGAGGAACGGCACTTTTTCAAAGTGTAATAACCCACTATTACACTTTCATCCATGCTGGCTACAAAGTGCGTGGCTCTCCGAGGGCTCTCCCGAGGGGGAATGCGGTCACTGCGGTGACTCTGCTGACCAAGGCAAAATGTCTGCGCCTTTTACCTTGGTCAGCCCGTCTGCATGAAGCTGTTCTGCGGAACATTTCTTGCAGACGATGGCAGCGAAAACCGTATCTTTCACTGCCTGTCCATGGGCAGCACTGCGGTGCGCCTATGGGGACGGGAGATGCGGAGGCTGTTGCCGGGGTATCACTTCTCCCGTCTTTTCTGCCATACGATGTCGTAACCAAGCACAGCGGCAAGCTCCAATACTTCCTTGTATCGTATACTTTCCCGCTGTAATTTTGCGGACAGGTTGGAAACGCTGTCGCTCCATCCGTACTCGTCCGAGAGCAGGTCAACAACTTCCTGCATGGTCATCCCGGCACGGATGATCTGTGCCTTTATTTCGTTGCGTATATTCATATTGATAAAATCCTCCATAATTCAGTTCATGTGTCGGTGCAACCTCTGCGCTCCAAGGTGGAGTGGATGCACCGAACAGTGAAAAATCTGCAATCTCCGAAATCCGTTCAGAATTTCGCTTGTGATGTCCTGTCCATATATGACCATATCCCACTTTGCCGTTTTGTGTGGTTTGGTCTGGAACAGTGAAAACACCCATTGTTCCGTGAACAGGGTACACGGTTCAGAGAAGCACGATTTCGTGAAATAGTTTCGTCCTGCGGTCAAAAACTTTGCTGTTTCCATTACCATTGATTTTTAATGCCCGAAAACAGGTCAGCTTTGAAAGCTGCTGTTTCCTATAACGGAAGAAAACAGGGGTAAATGCTGCGTACATACGTACAGAGCATGACTGGCAAAATCAATCCCGCCAGTCCTCCGGTACGTACGTACACGGCGAAACATCGTAAAATCCATTTATATGAGGTCTTGCCACAGCTTCCACGCCCATAAAGCCCCACACCCGCCGTCCGGCAGAGTTGGTGATGTTGTTGCAATGCTCCAGATTGAATCTCCCGGCATTGGCAATCATGGCATCGCTGAATCTACGGGCTTTCAGCGGTGCAAGGGAGTTTTCCTCACACCACATCCGGTAGATTTCATAGAAATCCTTAGAGCTGATGGAAGCATCCGCTTTGTGGTAAACTCGAAGCAATTCATTTAAAGCATTTACAAGATCGGTTATATCGGAAGAAGGAAAATCTAATGTCAATTCCGCATGGGTAAATGAATGTAAAAGTGTTTGCAATTTCTGGCTTAACCGGGTTACCTCCCTACGATGAAGCAAGTAAAATGATAAAACAATAATAAGAGATAGTGTCACAATGATAGCATATATTTGAAGTACCACACTCATAACATTATCCCTCCCTGCATTATGTAATATCTCTTTTCTTGAAAATTGTTCCTATAACTCCACCAAATATAATCATATAGGCGAAGAAAATGATAATTGCGGTTGGAAGCCATTGAACTGCCATATCTATTCTTGTTTTATTGATATTACTAATTGCCCAAAAAATTGTGATGTTATATCCTAAGCCCAAAATACTTTCCAATCCATGAAGAACCAGATAACCAAAAAATATAAGCAAAGCATTAACCGCCATGCTAACTGAACTGTTTCTTATGAGAAAAACAAGTGAAATTGCGAGCGTTGATACAGCCATATGATATAATGCCTCACAGAATATGTAGGACACTATATTGCTAATGTTTGTAAAAGTAAAACCGCTTATTCCAAAAAAAATTTTATTACATAACAAACCAATTAAAAAGGCAGACACCAAAAAAAAGAATGATACAATCCAGCCAATTACCAATTTTGAAAAGAAGTAACTCCATCGTGACAGACCTTTTTCTATATAATGTTTTACAGTCCCTTGACGAAAATCATTTGAGAAATAGTAGCTGCAAAAAATAATCAAAGGAAATACAACCGGGTAATAATTAAAAAAAGAATCCCAGTAATTTGCAGAAACTTCTGTACCTACCAAATATTCCCTCATGCCAATCGTTGCTTTTTGTGCATAAGCACATAAGAATATCCATCCTGTCATCATAAGAAAACATACTTTCAAGACTTTTCCATGTATTGTTTTATAAAAATCAGCTCTAATTAAATTAAGCATTGACTATGCCTCCTCTCATTTTTTCATTAAAGTAATCTTCCAGTGACTCCTTTGTTACAGTACATTCATCAACAGAAATTCCATGATTAACCAGTAAGGAGTTTACAATTCCGGGATTGTCTACATATTCAAAAATCCGAATATTATTATCGGAAAGAATTTCGTAGTTTTTAGTATGGAGATTTTTCTCTATTAAAATAGCGGCCTGTGCAGTATCTGATGCCTTAATTTTTAAACAACATTGACATTTTTCATTTAATTCTTTTGCAGTGATTTCTTCAATCAACTTGCCATTTTTAATAATTCCGTATTTCGTTGCAATTTTTGACAATTCCCCCAAGATATGACTGGAAATCATAATGGTAATATGTTCTTCCCTATTTAGTTTTAATAAGAAATTCCTCATATCTTGTATTCCAGTCGGATCTAAGCCATTGATAGGTTCATCAAGAATCAGAAAATCAGGATTTCCCAACAAGGCAATGCCAATGGCTAAACGCTGTTTCATACCTAATGAAATTTTTTGACAATTTTATTTTCATATTGTGACAGACCCACCTGCTTTAAAATTTGTTGTACAGATTCTTTGCTTGACAGTCCATATGCTTTTCTAAATACTTCCAAATTTTGTTTTGCGGTTAATTCTGCATAAAGTGCCGGAGATTCAATTACACAACCAATACGATAACGCTCGGTCTGGGGAACAAAATTTCCAAATAGTTCAATAGAGCCTTCTGATGGTTCAACCAAACCTGCTATCATTTTCATTAAAGTAGACTTACCAGCACCATTTTTTCCAATCAAGCCATATATTTCGCCTTTTTTAATAGAAATGGATACTTTATCAACAGCATAATAATTTGTGTATTTTTTAGATACTGTGTTCGTTCTTAGTATATATTCCATGATATATCCCTCCTTGTGGTTTTAGTGTAAGGGATAAGTTTAAGTAAATTATTTTCTAAATCTAAGGATTTCATAAAGATTATATGTCCATCTTAAACCCAATTCCCCAAACCGTTTTAATATACGATTTACTATTATCTATTGCAGCAATTTTTTTGCGTAAGTTGCTGATATGAACATTGATAGCATTTTCAGTTCCCTCTAAAGCTTCATTCCATAATTGCTCATAAATCATATCTTTCGTAAATACTTGTTGCGGATGTTCCATAAGCATTTTCAATATAGCAAACTCATTTTTTGTAAGGGGCAATTTTTGATTTTTTAGAGTGGCCTCCATTCCTATTGTATCTAAATTTAAATCGCCACAACATAACAAGGAATTTGATGTATATTGATTTTCATAAATCCGTCGTAAAATCGTTTCAATCCTTGCAAGTAGCTCTTCTATATCGAAGGGTTTCGTTACATAATCATCAGCACCGTTTTTCAATAAGAAAATTTTACTTTTAGAATCTTCTTTTGCAGATAGACCGATTACAGGTACATTTTTTGTTTTCTTTATTTTTGCTAAAACTTGTTCACCAGAAAGACCGGGAAGCATTAAATCCAAAATAATCAGATTAACTTTTTGCTTTTCAAGAAAAAGAAGGGCTTCTGTTCCTGAATAAGCAGAATATGTTATATAACCATTTTTCCGAAGATATTTAACAAGCATATCATTGATAGCCATATCGTCATCAACTATTAGAATTGTGTAATTCATATAAAATACCTCTCTTTAACATTGATCAATTTGCAGAATATAATTTTATGGCATATTCGTATCAACTTTATCACAATCGTTTGCTATATTCAATCATGTGGCTATTTGATAGTGAAACAAAATACTACTTAACATCAAATTTCATTACATTCTCATAATTCAACCCGAAATGTACAATGATATAGGGTGATATGAGAATGAACCAAGATGAAATCAGGTTTGACTTTCATGGGCTCGGGCTGGCAATCAAACAAGCTAGAGAAGAAAGAGGCTGGACACAGGCCTATGTGGCGGAGCTGGTCGGCAAGACAGACCGCACGATTATGAATATTGAAAACAAGGGACAACATCCCAGCTTCAATTTATTTTTCAAACTCGTTACCATGTTCGATATTTCCGTAGACCAGTTTTTCTACCGGGAAGAACAGCGGGACGAACACAGTTGCAGAAAGCACATTGATGTACTTCTCAACTCCATGAATGAAAAGGAGCTAGTTGTCATGGAGGCCACAGCCGAAGGCTCAAGAAAGCCAGAGAAACGGAGGTTCCAGAATAAGGGCCTCTGTTTTTTGCGCCATTTTAGGGACTGCCGCTAAGTGGCAAGCAATGCCTCTGTGGCCACAAGTGCACAAAGGCGGCTTGTTGGGGCTCGCCCCAAACCCGTATCTTCGGGCCAACATGGCCCGAAGTGTCAGCGTCGCTTTGCTCCTTGTTTTCATAACCTTAACGCTCCTTTTCCTGCTTTCTTCCCGGTTCGGTGTAGCCCATCAGAGTGTCAATGTTCGCTTTGATCGTGACGATCTCCTGCATATCCCGTCGTGCCTTTTGATATTCTCCATAGAGCTGTTTTTTCTTTGCTGTGAGCTTACGGCCTTCTTCCTTCAGCACATCCATTTTGGGGAGCTTCGCCCCGCCCAGCAGAGAGCGCATTTCCGCTTGTGCAGCCCGGTACAGTTCAAGGTCGGCCTCATGCTCCGCAAGGAATTTCCGGCTGTACTTCGTCGCCTTATACTGCTCAAAGACTGGACGGGTTTTGGCATACTGAACCGTTGCGGCCTTTAGCCCGGCATTGGTTTTCATGGCCTGTTCCGTCTGCTTGATCTGCTCGGAAATGGTATGAAAACGGTCTGCTGCCTCGGTGGCTTTCTGTGCCAACTGCTCATAATCGGTCAGGCCATTGTCCTGTATATAAGCAAGAGCGGCGGCCATCTGCTTAATGTTAAATACCTTCGCCCAGCGTTCATATCCCGGTCCCTTACCGGCAGCCAGCTTTGCTTGAATATCCACCGCCAGACTGATTTTCCGCTCCGAGCGCCCGGGGCGTTTTTCTTTGCCCTCAATGGCGGACAGAACATCTTGCAAGTCGTAGCCGTCCCCCAGCGTGGAGGCACGCAGACGGGTGAAGCGTTCCTGTCCCTGCCCGGTCAGCCGGAAGCTGATACCGCCGCCCCGAACCGTCTTGACCTCATACCCGGCCCGCTTCATCAAATTGAGAAATTCGTCCAGATCAGCGGGGCGTTCCGCCAGCGCAGTATCAATAGCAAGGCGCAGTCGGTCCTGATAGGAAAGCGGCCCTTTCCGGTCTTTCTGCCACTCCCCATAGTTCCGATACTTGCCCTTGCTCCGGGGCTTCGGGTTCTCCACGATGGATAGCCCGTTTTCAAGGCACAGCCTGTCAGAGAGCCGCCGAAGGGCGAAGCTGGAGCCCCAAAAATTTCGGAATTTCCGGGTGCAGTCAAGGGTGGTGGAGTTGTAATAAATGTGACAATGGATGTGCTGCTTATCGGTGTGCGTGGTAACGATAAAAGCGTGCCGCCCCTTTGTCCAGCGCATAGCCAGCTCATAGCCGATACGGTTCGCCTCCTTCGGGGTGATCTCGCCCGGATAGAAGGATTGTCGTATCTGATAGCACAGCACATTATTTTCTTTCTTCTGTTCCCGGCCCGTCATAGCGGCATAGCTGGCCTTTGCCAAAAGGAACTCGTCCGCCACGGTGGCCGGATCACATTCATAAGCGGAGATATACTTTCCGCTTTCTGTTTTCTCCGGGTCCTTGCCATAGTCCAGACAATCCCGGATAGCCTCAGCAATCGTTTCGCCTTCGCCCGCATGGCGCTGTAACAAAGTTGTGGTAGCCAAAAATCATTCCTCCTTTCCATGAGAAAGGGGCGGCCCATTCAGACCGCCCCGACTTCGGGCCAGTATGGCCCGAGGCTGCTTAACTTGCCAGAAACCGGTACAGAGCGGATTTGCCTCCGTCCAGCGCCCAAAGAAGGGAGCCCGCCGCCGCTTGCAGTCCATACGGCGAAAGAAGGAAGGCAAGAAACAGAAATACAATCCCGCCTATGGGCGTCGGCGTGAAAAAGAGAGCGACACCCAGCACCGTCAGGATCACAGAGGCAATCGTCAGCAGGACGGCACAAATATCAAATAGGAACACCAGCAGAGCCGCCAGAAGGGACAACGCTAAAGCAAAGGGAGCAACCAATATTTTCAGCAGTATCTTCATCTTCAAAACCTCCTTTATCTATCCTTCCTACCTCTATTTTATCATGCTTGCCCGGGGACATAAATGTTGCGAAAGATTAGTAAATCCTGTCCCAAACTTTTGGGTCATACTGGCCCGAAGTGGTAAAAAAGAGCAGGGCGGCAAGCCCCGCAACGGAAGCCTGCCGCCCTCGTCTTACTTTGCCACCAGCTCGGAAAGCTCCCGCAGCACCTTTGACACCTCGCCCCACAGCTTTTCATAGTCCCGCTTCAATCCGTCGATTTCCTCCGGGTACACGCCATAGGTATGTGCGTGTATGGCAACCTGATTGAGATTGTTAGAACAGCGCCGTTGCAGAGAGATCAGCTCTTTTACGGGCGCAAGGTCGATGTGCAGGATATACATTCAGAGCCATTTTCCGTACATAAGCCCCGGCGTGGAAATGCCCGCCTCGGCATCCGTTCATGGATGGCTGCCAGCTCGTCCGGCGTACCATGACGTGCAGATGGACATTCCGCTTGCGGTTCTCCATCAGCGTTCCAGCTCCCGGCCTTTCCGGCGCTCTTTGGGTTCCTTTACCTTATCAAGCGGTT
>ENA-OQDF01001172-OQDF01001172.1-human-gut-metagenome-genome-assembly--contig:-NODE-1172-length-10722-cov-1.795186_pt1 | contig 10722 bp, 11 predicted proteins | sample MGYA00242769_ERZ504597 | MGnify/ENA primary metagenome ERZ504597 (study PRJEB26092, sample SAMD00036305) | human gut metagenome | host: Homo sapiens | study: EMG produced TPA metagenomics assembly of...
TACTATAAATATGAGGGGGGAATGAGTGATCAGGCTGCATGGCTTGAGGCAAATAACAATTTGTTTGGCTCTAACGGTGGCTTGGGTTACAATGTCTATACGGTTCCCGAAGGACAATACCTTATCGGTCAGAATGGCAAGCTTAATCCCAATGCCACATTGGGTAGAGTTGTGAATTATAAAGGACGCGACTATCTGCTTACTCCGGATGATTGGGACGATGTAGGTATGCGTACCGGTTTACGTCAGGAATATAACTTCTCAGTGAGCGCAGCTAATGAAAAATCTTCTTTCTATGTTTCTTTAGGCTATCTTGGAAATGAGGTATCACTGAAGGTTCTGACCTGAAACGTTTGACTGGCCGTTTAAAAGCCGACTATCAAGCCAAGAAGTGGTTGAAGATCGGTGGTAATATGGCATATGCGCGATTTGATTCCAATTCATTGAGTAATAATGGTTCCAGTAGTTCTCAAGGTAATGTATGGGCATTTATTACCCAAATGGCTCCCATCTATCCTGCTTACGTACGTAATGCTGATGGCAGTATCATGGTTGATAAGAATGGTATTGGAATGATGGACTACGGTAGCGGTATCAATGCAGGTATGCAACGTCCTTTCATTCCTGATGCCAATCCTATTCTGGACAACAAACTTAACACCCATAATGCTGAAGGAAATGCTATCAGTGGTAATGCTTTTGTAGACATAACTCCTATAGAAGGGTTAAAGGTGACATTCAATGGTACTTTCAACTTGGATGAGACACGCTTTACATATGTTTATAATCCTTATTATGGACAGTTCGATTCTACCGGTGGTACAGTAAGCAAGAGCCACCAGAGAACTTACGACTACAACTTGCAACAACTTGTCTCATATGCCAAATCATTCGGAAGCAATAATTTCGATATTTTTGTTAGGACATGAATATTATGACTACCGCCTTTCTTATTTGGGAGCCAGTAAGTCACAGATGTTCTCTCAGGACAATCAGGAATTGGATGGTGCCATTATAGATGGACAGAGTGCTTCTTCATATAAGAGTCGTCGTAACAACGAAGGCTTCTTTGGACGTTTGCAATACAACTATGACGAACGAATCTTCGGCTCAGCTTCCTTGCGTCGTGATGCTTCCAGCCGTTTCCATCCAGACCACCGCTGGGGTACATTCTGGTCGGCAGGTGGTGCATGGCTCATCAACAAAGAAAGCTGGTTTGATGCTTCTTGGGTGCAGGAACTGAAGTTGAAGGCTTCAATCGGTTCACAAGGTAACGATAATATCGGTGATTTCCGCTATACGGATAGATTTAATATTATTAATTCCAATAATAGTCTCGGCACTTCGTTCTACTCTAAAGGTACTAAGGACATCACTTGGGAAACCAATACCAATTTCAATATCGGTGCGGAATTCCAATTGTGGGACCGCGTTACCGGTAGCATAGAGTACTACAGACGCAAGACTTCAGATATGTTATTCTCATTCTCCGTGGCTCCTTCATTGGGTTATTCTTCTTATCTGGACAATGTTGGTAACATGGTCAATAGTGGTGTAGAAATGGATTTCAATGTGAATATCTTCGATACACGTAACTTTACGTGGGACGTAAATTTGAACATCTCAACTTTGAAGAACCGTATTACGATGCTTGATCCTGACAAGTTGATTACTACTGAGTATACAGCTGACGGAAAGGGATATAAGGGTTATTCTAACGGAAGCTTCTTCATTGGTGAAGATTTGTCTATGTTTACATGGCGTATGAAGGAATATGCCGGAGTGGACGAAGAGGGAAGAGCCTTGTATTATAAGAATGTTAAGGATGAGGCCGGCAACATCACCGGACGCGAAACGACTTGGAACCATGCTGAAGCTGACTATTACATCACAGAAGAAAGCACGATGCCCAAGGTATACGGTGGTTTCGGTACCAAACTGAAAGTATATGGTGTAGATTTCGGTATTAACTTCACTTACCAGATTGGCGGCAAGCAGTATGATGGCAACGTATGCATACTTTATGTCATCACCCAAAGGCACGGCAGGTTACAACTATCACAAGGATATCCTAAAGTCATGGACTCCCGAGAACACCAACACTGATATTCCGCGTTTCATGATGAATGACCCTTCATATCCGGCTTCATCATCTACACGTTTCTTGACCGATGCAAGTTTCTTGAATATCCAGAACATAAATGTGGGCTATACATTGCCTTCCAAGTGGACAAAGAAACTGGCTATAAGCTCTTTGCGCGTGTACATGTCGGCAGAAAATGTTTTCTACTGGTCTAAACGTAAAGGGTTCGACCCGCGTCAATCATATGACGAGACGACCAACGCTACTTTCTATTCACCGATGCGTACCATCTCCGGTGGTGTGTCATTCGAGTTCTAAAACTAAATATTATAGATAACAATGATTATGAAGAAAAATATATTCAAGTTGTTTTCAGCCATGGTGGTATCGGCTACAGTACTAACCGGCTGTATAGAAGAGGTTTTTCCCGAAGATTCTACTGCGACCTCCGAGCAAATCGGTGCGTCAGCTACGGCGCTTGAGGCTGCAGTCAGTGGCATGCCGTCACAAATGGTACAAGGCTATCTGGTATATGGTAGCCAAACCCATGAAACCGACCTTGGCTATCCTTCGCTGATGTTGGCACAGTCTGAATTGTTGGGCGATGTAGTGGACACAGACTATGGGTATGACTGGTGGTGGCCCTTCAATGCAAGCTTGCAGATGTATGACAATGGTTATTACTCATATTTGCCTTACTTTACTCTATATAAGTTTGTTAAATCGGCCAATGACGTGATTTCAGTTGTTGACGTTACCGATCCCACGATTACCGATGAGATACGTGGACTCGGCAGTATATCCCATGCTTTCCGTGCGTTTAGCTATTATACGCTGATGGTGCTTTTCGAGCCAGTAGAGAATATCTATACTGATTGTAGCAAGGTGTTGGGACTGACAGTGCCCATTGTAACTGAGGAAACAACTAATGACATTGCGAAGAGCAATCCGCGTGCGACTCACGAAGAAATGGTGAACTTATCCTTTCTGACCTTGACAAAGCAGAGATAGGTTTGGAGTCTTATATACCTACTAGCAAGAATTTTCCCGACTTGGCTGTAGTATATGGTCTGAAGGCTAAGGTATATATGTGGGATGGCCAATTTGATAAAGCTGCCGAGTATGCCCGCAAGGCTATTGATAAGTCGGGTGCAACTCCTATGAACGAAGCACAGTGGCATAACCCCACTACAGGTTTCAATACGGCTACTTCTGCATGGATGTGGTATCTTCACCCCACAGCTTCCAACATGGGTAACCTTGCTAATTTCATCGGTCACATTTCCAATGAAGCGGATTGGGGATATGCTTCTTTGTCTAAACTCCAATGGCACGTTCACTTTATGACGCGATTCCTACTACCGATTTCCGCAAATATTCTTACCTTGACCCGGACAGATCTGTTTACGCTTACCAGTCTGTGAGAGGCAATGAGTGGTTGGACGAACAGCCGGATTATATGTCATTGAAGTTCCGTCCCGTGGGCGGTGACTATAGCACTTATTCTGTGGGTGCGGCTGCTGATATTCCCGTGATGCGTGTGGAAGAGATGTATCTCATAGAGGCTGAAGCTGTAGGTGCCAGCCAGAGTGTGGCAGCAGGTGTACAACTGTTGAATAACTTTATGAAGCAAAATCGTCAGTCTGATTACAGTTTTAACGCAGGCGATTTGCGCAGTTTCCAACTTGAGGTCTTGAAGCAGATGCGTATCGAGTTTTGGGGAGAGGGGGTTGCATTCCCTACTGCCAAGCGTTTGAAACCGGATGTTATTCAGCACTATGAGGGTACCAATTTTAAAGAAGATAACTTCAAGATCAACTGTAAAGGTGTGAAGCCTAACTGGACGCTGATGATCCCCAAGACCGAGGTGGATTCAAATATCGCGCTTCAAGGAATGAACAATCCGGACCCGACCGGTGCTATTCCTAAGCGTCCTACTCCGATAGGAGAGTTTGCGCCTGGTAACAATTAAATTAAATGAACTAACTTTATAATTGAATTTGTATATGAATAAGATATTTAATAAACTGTTTTGGGTCATGGCTGTATGCGGCTTGACAATGACGGCTTGTTCAGACGATATTGACTGGAATCCCGGTGCTGCTGCCGATGGACAAGGGGTCTTCTTCCCTTCGAGTCAATCAAGCAGTATAACGCTGACCGAGACGTCTGGTTCTTTCGAGGTAAGTGTATTTCGTACAGTAAGTTCAGGAGCCTCCACCACACAAATAACTGTTACTCCCGGTGAGAATGCTGCTGGCATTTTTACAGTTCCTACCGAAGTAAGCTTTGCTGATGGTGTGACAGAGGCAAAAATAACGGTGACTTACCAGAATATGAAGCGTGATGTCCCCTATACTTTGACCCTCTCTGCAGTGGACGGCACTCCGTATGGCATTATTGACTTGACGATCAGTGCCATTTGTCCATTAGTTTGGGAAGTGGTAAGTACTAATGCCACATTGATAGACAATATGTTTGAGGCATTTGGTGCTACCGGTGTTAAACTGACCGGTATTACGGTGGAAAAGCATCCCGAACTTAACAAATATCGTTTTAAGAGTCCTTATGACAATTCTTATTTTAACTCTTTGTTTGGCATAGGAACTCTTCTTCCTGATGATTTTAAACTTCCTTATATTGAGTTGGACGGTAATACTTATCCGGGTGGATATTATATCACTGTTACAAAATTGGGATGGAAAATGGTAAATGGTGTAGGTCCTGAGGCCAATAGCGATTGGGGAACTTTCGGTTCTGTTTATGGAAATCTTTCCGAAGACCTTGGTACTTATCCATTGGGAAGCTACAACGATGCTGAGAAGGTATTTGATTTGGGAGCTCTCTTCTTTTGTATAGATGACAGTGGCTCTGAATTAAATTATCCTCTTAAGGGTACAACTTTGCTGTATTTGAACAACTGATTTTTGTTTGTATTCCGTGTGATACGGAACTTATGAATGTGGAGGGTGAATTATAATAGAATTCATCCTCCCTTTATTTTATCTCCCTTTCTAAGGAGCTTCCGCTAAAATTATATATATTTGCTGCCCGAACCAACAATATATATAATAAGGTATAGAAACTATGAAAGAATTTGTAATCTCCGAAGTGCGGGCAGAAACAGCGGTATTGGTAGGTCTTGTCACGAAGACTCAGGATGAGCGTAAGACCAACGAATACCTAGACGAGCTTGCATTCTTGGCTGAGACAGCGGGGCGGAAGTAGTAAAGCGGTTTACCCAAAGCTGGACCAGGCGCATTCCGTGACCTACGTCGGCAAGGGCAAGCTGGAAGAAATCAGAGAGTATATCCGGAATGAAGAAGAAGCCGAACGTGAAGTCGGCATGGTGATTTTTGACGATGAACTTCTGCCAAACAGATACGTAACATTGAAGCGGAGTTGAAGATTAAGATATTGGACCGTACTTCGCTCATTCTCGATATTTTTGCCATGCGTGCCCAGACTGCCAATGCAAAAACGCAGGTGGAGCTGGCTCAATACAAGTATATGCTTCCTCGTCTGCAACGTTTGTGGACCCACTTGGAACGCCAGGGTGGTGGCTCCGGTGCCGGTGGAGGTAAAGGTTCCGTGGGACTTCGCGGTCCGGGTGAAACGCAGCTGGAAATGGACCGCCGTATCATTTTGAACCGTATGTCATTATTGAAGGAACGCTTGGCTGAGATTGACAAGCAGAAGTCTACCCAGCGGAAGAACCGCGGACGCTTGATTCGTGTGGCATTGGTGGGATATACCAATGTAGGAAAATCCACATTGATGACTTTGCTTTCGAAAAGTGAAGTCTTTGCCGAGAATAAGCTGTTTGCCACGTTGGATACTACGGTGCGTAAGGTGATTATTGAGAACCTGCCGTTCCTACTATCCGATACGGTGGGCTTTATCCGTAAATTGCCGACGGATTTGGTAGACTCCTTCAAGTCTACTCTGGATGAGGTACGCGAGGCGGACTTGCTGTTGCATATCGTAGACATCTCTCATCCGGATTTTGAAGAACAGATAGAAGTTGTGAACAAGACGTTGGCAGATATCGGTGCCGCCGGTAAGCCCATGATTCTTGTATTCAATAAGATAGACGCTTATACTTATATAGAGAAAGCGGCTGACGACCTTACCCCCAGAACCAAGGAAAACTTGACACTCGAAGAACTGATGAAGACGTGGATGGCTAAGATGGAGGATAACTGCCTCTTTATTTCTGCCCGCGAAAAATCAATATGGAGGAACTGAAGAGTGTAGTTTATCAGCGTGTGAAGGAATTGCACGTGCAGAAGTACCCCTATAATGACTTTCTTTATCAGACCTACGAAGAAGAAGTTTAATTTTAGTTATGAGTTATAAGTTATGAGTTATTTGCTGGCAGCGGTTTGAATCGGTAGTGCCGGCAAAGGCAATAACTTATACTCATAACTCATAACTCGTTATAAGGATGAATTACAGAAGACTGACCGAAGATGAAATTCTCCGGTTGAAGAGCCAGTCATGTCTGGCTGATGATTGGGGGAAAGTAACCGTTGCAGAAGAGTTCTCAACGGAATTTGTGCATCATACCCGTTTTTCGGGTGAGGTGTGTTTGGGAGTGTTCCATTCAGAATTTATGTTGCCGGGAGGAATCAGGAAGCATTCCGGTTTGCGGCATGTGACGCTGCATAATGTAACGGTGGGAGATAACTGTTGCATTGAGAATATCCAGAACTACATTGCCAATTATGAAATAGGGCATGACACCTTCATTGAGAATGTGGATATTATTCTGGTAGACGGTGTGTCGAAGTTCGGTAACGGGGTAGAAGTGTCTGTCCTGAATGAGACGGGAGGCCGTGAGGTGCTGATTAATGATAAACTCTCCGCACACCAAGCCTATATTCTGGCGCTTTACCGCCATCGCCCGGAGCTGATTGCACGGATGAAGGAAATCACGGATTTTTATTCCAACAAACATGCTTCTGCTGTAGGAAGCATCGGGAACCATGTAATGATATTGAACACCGGTTCCATAAAGAATGTGCGCATCGGTGATTATTGCCGCATCTGTGGTACATGCCGTCTGTATAACGGAAGCATCAACAGCAACGAGGTGGCGCCGGTACACATCGGGCATGGGGTGATTTGTGATGATTTCATCATCTCTACCGGGTCTCATGTAGATGACGGAGCTATGCTGAGCCGCTGCTTCGTGGGGCAGGCATGCAAGTTGGGACACAACTACTCTGCCTCGGATTCTTTGTTTTTCAGCAACTGCCAGGGAGAGAACGGGGAGGCGTGCGCTATTTTTGCCGGACCTTATACGGTGACACACCATAAATCCACGTTGCTGATTGCCGGTATGTTTTCCTTTATGAATGCCGGTTCGGGGTCCAATCAGAGCAACCATATGTATAAGTTAGGGCCTATCCATCAAGGCACTTTGGAGCGTGGTGCCAAGACGACTTCCGATTCGTACATCTTGTGGCCTGCAAGGGTGGGAGCGTTTTCCTTGGTAATGGGGCGCCATGTCAACCATTCTGATACTTCGAACCTGCCGTTCTCTTACTTGATAGAGCAGAATAATACGACTTATCTCGTGCCCGGTGTCAACCTGCGTAGTGTGGGTACCATCCGCGATGCCCAGAAGTGGCCGAAACGTGACGGGCGTACCGACCGAACAACTGGATTACATCAACTATAATCTTCTCAGCCCCTACACGGTGCAGAAAATGTTCAAGGGACGGGAAACGTTGCAGAATCTGCGTCATGCCAGTGGCGAGCTTTCGGACATCTATTCTTTCCATAGCGCGAAGATACGTAACTCGGCTTTGGTGAAAGGCATCCGCTTCTATGAAATAGCCATTCATAAGTTTCTCGGAAACTCTGTCATCAAGCGCTTGGAAGGCATTGACTTCCGGAGCAATGAAGAAATACGTGCCCGTTTGAAGCCCGATACGGTCATTGGCAGCGGCGAATGGGTGGATATTTCCGGATTGATAGCCCCAAAGAGTGAGATAGATGCGCTGATAGACGGTATTGAGTCCGGCAAAGTCAATCGCTTGAAGTCTATCAATGCCGAGTTTGAGAAGATGCACAGCAACTACTACACCTACGAATGGACCTGGGCGTATGAGAAGCTGGAAGAGTTCTATGGTATCAGGCCGGAAGGTATGACGGCAGAAGACGTCATACATATTGTCGAAAAATGGAAAGAAGCAGTAGTTGGCCTCGACCGCATGGTGTATGAGGATGCTAAGAAAGAATTTTCACTGGCTTCCATGACGGGCTTTGGAGCTGACGGCTCACGCTTGGAAAAGGAACTCGATTTTGAGCAGGTACGCGGCGACTTTGAAAGCAATCCGTTTGTAATGGCTGTGCTGAAACACATTGAGGTGAAGACGGCGCTGGGCGATGAACTGATAGGGCGGATGCAGCGGGTGTCAGAAAATTAATTATGATTTGTTGCGTTTTTACTCTAATTAAAGAATTATTTCAATAATAGTTTTTACCTTTGCTCGGTAAAGGCGGTTTTGTGCTGCCTTTGCTACCCGAATCACTTTTAAACATTAAATATACGAGTAATTATGGCAACAACACCTCCGTTCAAGTATCAGCATGTTCGAGAAGGGGAAAGATACTACTGAGTATTATCTGCTTACAAAAGATTACGTGTCAGTAAGCGAGTTTGAAGGAAAACCTATCCTGAAGATTGAAAAAGAAGGTTTGACGGCAATGGCCAATGCGGCTTTCCGTGATGTATCGTTCATGTTGCGTCGTTCGCACAACGAGCAGGTTGCTAAGATTCTGAGTGACCCCGAAGCCAGCGATAACGATAAATACGTGCACTCACCTTCCTGCGCAATGCAGAGGTAGCATCCAAGGGGGTACTTCCTTTCGTGCCAGGATACGGGTACGGCAATCATTCACGGCGAAAAGGGAACAACAAGTATGGACCGGCTACTGTGATGAAGAAGCTCTCTCACTGGGTGTTTACAAGACTTATACCGAAGAGAACCTGCGCTATTCGCAGAATGCTCCCCTCACCATGTACGATGAGGTGAATACGAAGTGCAACCTTCCCGCACAGATTGACATCGAAGCTACGGAAGGTATGGAGTACGAGTTCCTCTGCGTAACCAAGGGTGGTGGCTCTGCCAACAAGACTTATCTCTACCAGGAGACAAAGGCTATCCTCAACCCCGAAACATTGGTTCCCTTCCTTATCTCAAAAATCAAGACTTTGGGTACGGCAGCTTGTCCTCCCTATCACATCGCATTCGTTATCGGCGGTACCTCTGCCGAAAAGAACTTGCTGACAGTGAAACTGGCTTCCACCCACTTCTACGATAACCTACCCACTACCGGCAATGAGTTCGGCCGCGCTTTCCGCGATGTGGAACTGGAGAAGCTGGTACTGGAAGAAGCTCATAAGATTGGCCTCGGTGCCCAGTTCGGCGGCAAGTATCTGGCTCACGACATCCGCATCATCCGCCTGCCGCGTCACGGTGCGTCCTGCCCCGTGGGTCTGGGTGTTTCCTGCTCTGCCGACCGTAACATCAAGTGTAAAATCAATAAAGAAGGTATCTGGATTGAAAAGCTCGACAGCAATCCGGGTGAACTGATTCCCGAAGAACTCCGTAAGGCCGGTGAAGGCGACGTGGTGAAGATTGACTTGAACCAGCCGATGGCCGATATTCTGAAGGAACTGACCAAGTATCCGGTTTCCACCCGTTTGTCTCTGAATGGAACCATTATCGTAGGCCGTGACATCGCACACGCCAAGCTGAAAGAACGTCTGGACCGTGGCGAAGACCTGCCGCAGTACATCAAAGACCATCCCATCTACTACGCCGGTCCTGCCAAGACTCCTCAAGGCATGGCTTGCGGCTCCATGGGCCCGACTACTGCCGGACGTATGGACCGTACGTTGATCTGTTCCAGAGCCACGGAGGAAGTATGATCATGTTGGCGAAGGGTAACCGCAGCCAGGCTGTAACTGATGCTTGTAAGAAGCATGGAGGTTTCTATCTGGGTTCTATCGGTGGTCCGGCTGCTATCCTGGCACAGAACAACATCAAGAGCATTGAATGTGTTGAATATCCGGAACTGGGTATGGAAGCTATCTGGAAGATCGAAGTGGAAGACTTCCCGGCATTCATCCTGGTAGACAACAAGGGTAATGATTTCTTCAAGCAGATCAAACCCCGTTGCGCTGGAAACTGCAAGTAAATCCTTTTGTCTGAAGTTGCGTCAGGGCAGCTTCAGACGGATACATAAAAAGAGAAGCGCCTATCTTGAAGCAATGAAAGATAGGCGCTTTTATTGTAATTATCTTTGCCTAAGCTTTCCATTGAGAGGCCGTTGAAACAAGATAAGTTCTATATAATGTAAGCCGACAGGAAGTTATCAGAAAAATACATTATTATAAAGTCTATTATAAAGGGACTTTTTGTCGCGGTTTGTTGATGACTTTATTATTGGGTATTTTTGCTTATTCCGGATTTTATTTATGCATTGTCTTTTATTTTGGCGGTATTATTGGTGCTAATATTGTGTGAGAACTTATGCAATTATATGAAACTTAAGAGGATGCATCACGTATGTGAACTGCACCCTCTTAAGTTTATAACAGATTTCTGCCCGGAATGTAGAGG
>ENA-OQDF01001173-OQDF01001173.1-human-gut-metagenome-genome-assembly--contig:-NODE-1173-length-10719-cov-2.624339_pt1 | contig 10719 bp, 13 predicted proteins | sample MGYA00242769_ERZ504597 | MGnify/ENA primary metagenome ERZ504597 (study PRJEB26092, sample SAMD00036305) | human gut metagenome | host: Homo sapiens | study: EMG produced TPA metagenomics assembly of...
CTGACACCGAAAGGAGTTATTCACAATTATGAAAATCATATGTACAAAATCTAATTTAGTGCATGCTGTTTCCATTGTTTCAAAAGCAGTATCAAATAATACGACTCTTCCAATTTTGAAATGTATCTTAATTGAGGCAGTTGCAGGAAATATCAGATTAACAGCAAATGATATGGAACTTGGAATTGAAACAACCATTGATGGTCATATTGATGCACCTGGTAAAATTGCAATTGAAGCAAAACTTTTTTCTGAAATTGTACGAAAATTACCAGATAATGATGTAATGATAGAAACTGATGATCAGTATAAAGCAACGATTACTTGTGAAAAAGCATGTTTTCAGATTATGGGACAGGAAGGAGAAGAATTTCCTTCTTTACCAGAGATTGAGAAAAATCAAAGCATCACTTTGTCACAGTTTTCATTAAAAGAAGTAATTCGTCAAACAATTTTTTCAATTTCTGACAATGAAAATACAAAATTAATGACTGGTGAATTATTTGAAGTAAAAGATGACCAATTAAGTGTTGTATCTTTGGATGGTCATCGAATTTCTATTCGACATATTGAACTAAAAGATCATTATGATCCGTTTAAAGTTGTTGTTCCTGGTAAAACTTTACAGGAAATTGTTAAGATCATTTCCGGAGAAATGGACGAAAATGTTTCAATTTATGTAACTTCAAAACATATTTTATTTGAATTTGATAATACAAGAGTTGTTTCAAGATTGCTAGAAGGGGAATATTATAAGATAAGTCAGATGTTATCCAGCGATTATGAAACAAAAATCACAATTAACAAAAAAGAATTTTTAAATTGTATCGACAGAGCGAGTCTTTTGATTCGTGAATCTGATAAAAACCAATAATTATCAATATTACGGATCATTCATTAAAATTAAATATCAATTCTTTCTTTGGATCAATGGAAGAAGAAATTTTGATCCAAAAGAAGGAAGAGATCTCTTAATTGGCTTTAATCCTAAGTTTTTAATGGATGTTCTTCGAGTAATCGATGATGAAGAAATCAATATTTATCTTGTAAATCCGAAAGCACCTTGTTATATCAAAGATGATGCCGGAACATATAATTATCTGATTCTTCCGGTTAATTTTAATCATTAGAAAGGATTTTTTAGATGGAAATTAAACTTAAAGATGAATTTATTAAACTTGGTCAGGCATTAAAAGCTGCTGGACTGGTAGATTCTGGAGTTGTAGCAAAAATTGTCATTCAGGATGGAGAAGTTCTTGTAAACGGAGAAGTTGAAAAAAGAAGAGGAAAAAAATTATATGGCGGTGAAGTTGTGTCTTTTGATGGACAGGAAATTCGCATTGTAAAATAGTGTGGGAGTAGTATGATTATTAAATCTTTGGAATTAAAAAATTATCGGAATTATGATGAACTTTCCATGAATTTTGCGAGTGGAACCAATTTATTGTATGGAGATAATGCCCAGGGAAAGACTAATATTCTGGAATCTATTTATCTGAGCGCAACAACCAAATCGCATCGAGGAAACAAGGATCGAGAGTTAATAAAGTTTGAAGAAAATGAAGCTCACATAAGAATTCATTTTGAAAAGCAGGGAATCGACCATCAGTTGGATATGCATCTTAAGAAAAATAAAGCAAAAGGTGTGGCAATTGACAAGATTCCGATCAGAAGATCAAGTGATCTACTTGGGCAGATTCCGGTAATTTTGTTTTCTCCAGAAGATTTAAAGATCGTAAAAAGTGGTCCTAGTGAGAGAAGAAAATTTCTGGATATTGAATTGTCGCAGATGGAACGTCTGTATTTGTATCAACTGACAAATTATAATAAGATTTTGATACAGAGAAATAATTTATTAAAACAAATACGTTTTCAGAATAATCTGATAGATACGTTAGAAGCATGGGATATTCAACTTGTAAAATATGGTTCGGAAGTTATTAAATATCGTGAAAAATTTATCAAACATTTGGGTAAAATCTGTCAAAAAATTCACAATAAATTAACTGGTGGAAAAGAACAAATTTTACTGGAATATGATCGCAATGTAGGGTATGATAGTTATTTAACGGAACTTAAAAAAAGAGACAAAAAGATTTAAAATATTTTACAACGACTGTGGGACCGCATCGTGATGATATTAGTTTTGTTGTAAATGGAATCGATATCAGAAAATATGGTTCACAGGGGCAGCAAAGGACAGCAGCATTATCTTTAAAGCTGGCGCAGATTCAATTGATGCGTGAAGTGATGAAAGAATCACCGATCTTGCTGCTTGACGATGTTTTGTCGGAGCTTGATAGTAATCGTAAGACGTATCTTTTGGAGAGTATTAAAGATACACAGACGATTATTACATGTACGGGCTTAGATGAATTTATTAGTAAACACCTGCCAATTCAACGTATGTTTCAAATAAAAGCAGGAAAAATTGTAAAAGAAAATTAGGAGGAAACTATGGGTACACAAAAAATGGAGAATATGGAGCTGATCAGATCCAGATTCTGGAAGGGTTAGAAGCTGTGCGTAAAAGACCCGGAATGTACATTGGTAGTACATCAGAAAAAGGACTTCATCATCTGGTATACGAAATTGTAGATAATGCCGTAGATGAATCTCTGGTGGATTCTGTGATACGATCATCGTAACACTGAACAAAGACGGCTCTGTTACAGTCGAGGATAACGGGCGTGGAATTCCGGTTGGGATCAATAAGAAAAAAGGTGTATCCAGCGTTGAAGTTGTATTTACGATCCTTCATGCAGGAGGTAAGTTCGGCGGTGAGGATACAAAGTATCTGGAGGACTTCATGGTGTAGGTTCTTCCGTTGTAAATGCTTTATCTGACTGGCTGGAAGTCACAGTCTGCAAAGAAGGACATGTTCATAAACAGCGTTATGAGAGAGGAAAGGTATGCTATCCGCTGAAGTTCTCGGTGATACAGACAAGACTGGAACAACCGTTACATTTTATCCGGATGCAACGATTTTTGAGACGATTGATTTTGATTACAATACATTGAAGAGACGATTAAGAGAGACAGCTTTCTTAACAAAGAACTTAAAGATCGTTTTAACAGATGACCGTGGGGAAGAACAGGTTTCAGAGACATTCCACTATGAAGGTGGTATCAAGGAATTCGTTGATTACCTGAATAAGGGAAAAGAAGCACTCTATCCAGAAGTTATTTATTGTGAGGGTGAGAAAGACGGAGTGTATGTTGAAGTTGCATTCCAGCATAATGATTCTTACAATGAGACATCCCTAAGTTTCGTAAATAATATTATTACGCCAGAAGGTGGAACACATTTATCAGGGTTTAAGACGGCTTTAACAACTACTTCAATGATTATGCAAGAAAGAATAACCTTCTGAAAGAGAAAGAAGATAACTTAAGTGGTGAAGATATCCGTGAAGGATTGACTTCAGTTATCAGTATCAAGATCGGGGAACCACAGTTTGAAGGTCAGACAAAACAGAAGTTAGGAAACAGCGAGGCCAGAGGTGCTGTTAACAGCGTTTTATCTGAGCAGCTGAAATATTTCTTAGAGCAGAATCCTCAGGTTGCGAAAGTAATCTGTGAGAAGGCTGTGCTTGCACAGAGAGCAAGAGATGCAGCAAGAAAGGCTCGTGATCTTACAAGAAGAAAGACTGCTCTTGACGGTATGAGTCTTCCAGGAAAACTTGCAGACTGTTCTGACAAGAATCCAGAGAATTGTGAAATCTATATCGTTGAGGGAGATTCTGCGGGTGGTTCAGCAAAGACAGCTCGTTCGCGTGCGACACAGGCAATCCTGCCTCTTCGTGGTAAGATCTTGAACGTTGAGAAGGCAAGACTTGATAAGGTTCTTGTGAACAAAGAGATCCAGGCGATGATCACAGCGTTTGGTACGGGAATTCATGAAGATTTTGATATTGAGAAATTAAGATACCATAAGATCATCATCATGACGGATGCCGATGTCGATGGAGCACATATCGCAACATTGCTTCTGACGTTCATATACCGCTTTATGCCGGAATTGATCAAGCGAGGGTATGTATACCTTGCCCAGCCGCCTCTTTACCGTGTAGAGAAGAATAAGAAGTTCTGGTACGCTTACAGTGATGAAGAATTGAACAACATTCTTCAGGAAATCGGACGAGATAACAATAACAAGATTCAGCGTTACAAAGGTCTTGGAGAGATGGATGCAGAGCAGTTATGGGATACAACCATGGATCCTGAGAAGAGAATTTTATTAAGAGTAAACCTTGATGAAGATTCTGCTTCAGAGATCGATCTGACATTTACAACACTGATGGGTGATCAGGTAGAGCCAAGACGAGAATTTATCGAAGCAAACGCAAAATATGTGCAGAATCTTGATATTTAGGAAGGGAGAAACAAATGGACGAGAATACAATTTTTGATAAAGTTCATGACATTGATCTGAAAAAACAATGGAGAATTCATATATTGACTATGCCATGAGCGTTATCGCTTCCAGAGCTCTTCCAGATGTGCGTGACGGTTTGAAACCGGTACAGAGAAGAATTCTTTATGCGATGATCGAATTAAATAACGGACCTGATAAACCACATCGTAAATGTGCCCGTATCGTTGGTGATACCATGGGTAAATATCATCCACATGGTGACAGCTCTATCTATGGGGCGTTAGTTAATATGGCGCAGGAATGGTCTACAAGATATCCATTGGTAGATGGACATGGAAACTTCGGTTCTGTCGATGGTGATGGTGCAGCTGCCATGCGTTATACAGAAGCAAGATTAGCAAGATTCCATGGAACTTCTGGCTGATATTAACAAGAATACAGTTGATTTCAGACAAAACTTTGACGAGACAGAGAAAGAACCAGCAGTACTTCCTTCTCGATTTCCAAATCTGTTAGTGAATGGTACACAGGGAATCGCGGTTGGTATGGCAACGAATATTCCACCTCATAACCTTAGAGAAGTGATCAATGCGGTGATCAAGATCATTGATAATCAGGTTGAGGAAGATCGTGAGACAACGATCGAAGAATTATTAGAGATAATTAAAGGACCAGATTTCCCTACAGGTGCGACAATCCTTTGGGGCGTTCTGGTATCGATCAGGCTTATCGTACAGGCCGTGGAAAGATCAAAGTGCGTGCTGTTACAGATATTGAGGCAATGGCAAATGGAAAGCAGCGTATTATCGTAACAGAGCTTCCATACATGGTAAATAAAGCAAGACTGATCGAGAAGATTGCGGCTTTAGTAAGAGAAAAGAAAGTGGAAGGAATTACAGAGCTTCGTGATGAATCTGACAGAAGTGGTATGCGTATCTGCATCGAACTTCGTCGTGATGCAAATGCGAACGTAATCCTGAATCAGTTATATAAACATACACAGCTTCAGGATACATTTGGTGTGATCATGCTGGCACTTGTTGATGGACAGCCAAAGACAATGAACCTGCACGAGATGCTGGATTATTATCTGGAACACCAGAAAGATGTCGTGACAAGAAGAACACGCTATGAATTAAACAAAGCGGAAGAACGAGCACATATCTTAGAAGGATTACTGATCGCTCAGGATAACATCGATGAAGTGATCAAGATCATTCGTGGAGCAGAGAACATTCAGGCAGCCAAGCTTGATTGATGGAACGTTTTGGACTTTCAGATGCACAGGCACAGGCAATCGTTGATATGCGTCTGAGAGCACTGAATGGTTTGGAACGTGCTAAACTTGAAAAAGAATACAAAGAATTGATGGAGCGTATCGGTGAATTGAAGGCGATTCTAGCAGACGAAAAGAAATTACTTGGAGTTATCAAAGATGAATCGCACTGATCCGTGACAAATATGGAGATGAAAGAAGAACACAGATCGGATTTGATGTTGATGACATTTCCATGGAAGATCTGATTCCTAGAGAAAATACTGTAATCACGATGACAAAACTTGGATATATCAAGAGAATGACTGTTGATAATTTCAAGAGTCAGAATCGTGGTGGTAAAGGTATCAAGGGAATGCAGACGATCGATGAGGATTACATCGAAGAACTGTTTATGACAACGACACATCACTATATCATGTTCTTTACAAATACAGGACGTGTATATCGTCTGAAAGCATATGAGATTCCTGAGAGTGGAAGAACAGCACGAGGAAGTGCAATCGTTAATCTGCTTCAGTTACAGCCAGGAGAGAAGATTACAGCAGTGATTCCACTTGTAGATTACGAAGAAGGAAAATATCTGTTAATGGCAACGAAATATGGTGTTGTTAAGAAATCTTCTATCATGGAATATGCAAATATCCGTAAGACAGGATTAGCAGCGATCACATTAAAAGATGATGACCAGCTGATCGAAGTTAAATATACAGAAGATGATGAGGATGTATTCCTTGTAACAAAGAATGGACAGTGTATCCGCTTCCATGAAAGCGATGTCAGATGTATCGGACGTACTTCTATGGGTGTTCGTGGAATCAATCTGACAGGTGATGATGAAGTTATTGGAATGCAGCTTGACAGTCAGGGTGAAGCGTTGCTGATCGTATCTGCAAATGGTATGGGTAAACGTACACTGACTTCAGAGTTTACAGCACAGCATCGTGGTGGTAAAGGTATTAAGTGCTACAAGATCACAGAAAAGACAGGTGATGTTGTAGGTGTGAAAGCAGTCAATGACGATAATGAGATCATGATGATCACAACAGAGGGAATCATTATCCGTACAGCAGTAGCCTCCATTTCCATGCTTGGAAGAAATACTTCTGGAGTAAAAGTTATGAATGTTGGTGAAAATGTTGAAGTAGCTAGCATTGCAAAAGTCCGTGAAGAGAAGCTTGAAGACGAAATGGAAAAAAATACAACAGAAGAATAAAAATAAAAATCAGGGCGTAGATGAATTGTCTATGTCCTGATTTCGTTATATAATAAAACAATGATACCAAGGTCAAAATCTGATGCAGCTTTATTTGCAGGAAAATTTATGATATTTTGGCAGTGACAATAAAATATTTTTGGAGGAAAACATGAGAACGATTCATACAGATGAGATCATCAAGAATATAAAAGAGATGTGTATCGAGGCAAACTTATCTTTGACAGAGGATATGAAATGCCGTTTTAAGAATGCAACAGAAAGCGAAAAGAGTCCGTTAGGAAAACAGATTTTAAATCAATTGCAGGAGAATATGGAAATTGCGGCAGCAGATCAGATTCCAATTTGTCAGGATACAGGAATGGCAATCGTATTTTTAAATATTGGACAGGACGTTCATATTGAGGGTATGGATTTACACGATGCAGTGAATGAGGGAGTTCGTCAGGGATATACAGAAGGATATCTTAGAAAGTCTGTTGTAAAAGATCCTTTAATCCGCGAGAATACAAAAGATAATACACCTGCGATCGTGCATATAGATATTGTTCCAGGGGAGAATCTTGAAATCTTAGTAGCTCCAAAAGGATTCGGAAGTGAAAATATGAGTCGTATCTTTATGTTAAAACCAGCAGACGGAGAAGAAGGTGTGAAGAAATCTGTCATTCAGGCGGTCAAAGATGCGGGTCCCAATGCTTGTCCACCAATGGTTGTAGGAGTTGGACTTGGAGGAAGTTTTGAAAAAGCAGCATTTCTTGCAAAGAAAGCTTTGACAAGGAATTTAGATACACCTTCTGATAAACCTCATATTGCGAAATTAGAGAAAGAATTGTTAGAAGAGATCAATCAGCTGGGAATCGGTCCTGGGGGGCTTGGAGGTTCTACAACTGCGTTAGGACTTAATATTGAGACTTACCCTACACATATTGCGGGAATGCCATTAGCAGTGAATATTTGTTGTCATGTAAATCGTCATGCACATAGAGTACTGTAAAGAATTCGATATTATTTTGGATGAGTATTTAAAAATACAAGGAGTAGAAGATTATGGAGAAACATTTAAATGTTCCAGCGAAAACAGAAGAGCTTTCAGAACTTAAATCAGGAGATTATGTATATTTGACAGGAACAATCTATACAGCCAGAGATGCGGCACATAAAAGAATGTATGAAACTTACTAGATGGAAAAGAATTACCAGTAGATGTTTCCGGACAATTTATTTATTATCTTGGGCCAACGCCAGCGAGAGAAGGACAGGTCATTGGATCAGCAGGACCAACAACGAGCAGCAGAATGGATAAGTATACACCAATGATGCTTAATCAGGGATTAAAAGGAATGATAGGTAAAGGAAAGCGTTCACCAGAAGTTATTGAATCTATTAAAAAGAATGGTGCAGTATATTTTGCGGCTGTAGGAGGGGCCGGAGCTTTGCTTTCAAAATGTATCAAAGAAGCGGAAGTGATTGCGTATGATGATCTTGGAACAGAAGCTATCCGCAAATTAAGAGTTGAAAACTTCCCAGTTATCGTTGTGATTGACAGTAATGGAAACAATTTATATGAGACCGCAGTAGAAAATTTTAAAAAATTAAAATAATCAATAAAAATCTATTGACAAAAGTCAAATCCTTTGGTAAGATATTCAAGTGTCATGTGAATGACGAATGCAATTAAATATTTTAATATTTAGGCATTTGCAGAAGTACTCAAGTGGCTGAAGAGGTGCCCCTGCTAAGGGTATAGACCGTTTACGCGGTGCGAGGGTTCAAATCCCTCCTTCTGCGTTATTAAATCTTCCAAATTGGAAGATTTAATTTTTTGACAAAAGATATTGACATGAATGTTGAAATGTGATATCTTATAGAAGTTGCACTGCTTATGGCAGAGTGAAGAATATCGTTTGTGGAATGACGGAAAGAAATGTTTGTTTACTCAGAATATTGGACGGAGAGCGATCACAACATTCTGAAAAAATAAATAAAAGTTCTTGACAGAAATAAAAATAAAATGATATGATATAAAAGTTGCCGCAGTTCTTATAAAGAACGGGCCAACAAAATAAATTAAAAAAAGTTCTTGACAAGCTAAGAACTAAGTGATATAATGATAAAGCTTCTTATACGAAGCGGATCACAAAAAGATCTTTGACAACTGAACAATAAGACAACCTTGAAAATTCTAATGAATTTTTCAGATGATTTTAGAAAAAATCAACGAACGTTCTTTATAAGAACAGTAATAACAAGGATAAAGAAGCTAGTGCTTCTTGAACTTGGATCAACATTGAACATGAGAGTTTGATCCTGGCTCAGGATGAACGCTGGCGGCGTGCTTAACACATGCAAGTCGAACGAAGCGCCTTATTTGATTTTCTTCGGAACTGAAGATTTGGTGACTGAGTGGCGGACGGGTGAGTAACGCGTGGGTAACCTGCCCTGTACAGGGGGATAACAATCAGAAATGACTGCTAATACCGCATAAGACCACAGCACCGCATGGTGCAGGGGTAAAAACTCCGGTGGTACAGGATGGACCCGCGTCTGATTAGCTGGTTGGTGAGGTAACGGCTCACCAAGGCGACGATCAGTAGCCGGCTTGAGAGAGTGAACGGCCACATTGGGACTGAGACACGGCCCAAACTCCTACGGGAGGCAGCAGTGGGGAATATTGCACAATGGGGGAAACCCTGATGCAGCGACGCCGCGTGAGTGAAGAAGTATTTCGGTATGTAAAGCTCTATCAGCAGGGAAGAAAATGACGGTACCTGACTAAGAAGCCCCGGCTAACTACGTGCCAGCAGCCGCGGTAATACGTAGGGGGCAAGCGTTATCCGGAATTACTGGGTGTAAAGGGTGCGTAGGTGGTATGGCAAGTCAGAAGTGAAAACCCAGGGCTTAACTCTGGGACTGCTTTTGAAACTGTCAGACTGGAGTGCAGGAGAGGTAAGCGGAATTCCTAGTGTAGCGGTGAAATGCGTAGATATTAGGAGGAACATCAGTGGCGAAGGCGGCTTACTGGACTGAAACTGACACTGAGGCACGAAAGCGTGGGGAGCAAACAGGATTAGATACCTGGTAGTCCACGCCGTAAACGATGAATACTAGGTGTCGGGGCCGTAGAGGCTTCGGTGCCGCAGCCAACGCAATAAGTATTCCACCTGGGGAGTACGTTCGCAAGAATGAAACTCAAAGGAATTGACGGGGACCCGCACAAGCGGTGGAGCATGTGGTTTAATTCGAAGCAACGCGAAGAACCTTACCTGGTCTTGACATCCTTCTGACCGGTCCTTAACCGGACCTTTCCTTCGGGACAGGAGTGACAGGTGGTGCATGGTTGTCGTCAGCTCGTGTCGTGAGATGTTGGGTTAAGTCCCGCAACGAGCGCAACCCCTATCTTTAGTAGCCAGCAATTCGGATGGGCACTCTAGAGAGACTGCCAGGGATAACCTGGAGGAAGGTGGGGACGACGTCAAATCATCATGCCCCTTATGACCAGGGCTACACACGTGCTACAATGGCGTAAACAGAGGGAAGCAGCCTCGTGAGAGTGAGCAAATCCCAAAAATAACGTCTCAGTTCGGATTGTAGTCTGCAACTCGACTACATGAAGCTGGAATCGCTAGTAATCGCGAATCAGAATGTCGCGGTGAATACGTTCCCGGGTCTTGTACACACCGCCCGTCACACCATGGGAGTCAGTAACGCCCGAAGTCAGTGACCCAACCGTAAGGAGGGAGCTGCCGAAGGGCGGGACCGATAACTGGGGTGAAGTCGTAACAAGGTAGCCGTATCGGAAGGTGCGGCTGGATCACCTCCTTTCTAAGGAAGAAGAAGTAAAGGTTGTTT
>ENA-OQDF01001174-OQDF01001174.1-human-gut-metagenome-genome-assembly--contig:-NODE-1174-length-10718-cov-2.389293_pt1 | contig 10718 bp, 19 predicted proteins | sample MGYA00242769_ERZ504597 | MGnify/ENA primary metagenome ERZ504597 (study PRJEB26092, sample SAMD00036305) | human gut metagenome | host: Homo sapiens | study: EMG produced TPA metagenomics assembly of...
TAAGTGACTCCGAGGGAATCGAACCCTGATTCCAGCGTGAGAGGCTAGCGTCTTGACCGCTTGACCACGGAGCCATATTACTTGCCTGTACTTTCTTTCGTCACAAGCAAGTATGATTATATTAGTTAACTTTTTTTTAAAATGCAAGCTTACTTTTTTCATTTTTTTTAATATTTTTAAAAAATTTCTTCAATTCAGTTTATATTGGTATATTTTCTGAAATTTCTTCCTTTTCAGCTCGATACTATCCTCTGCTTTATTCTGTACCTTTTTTCTCGGAGACATCCTCAATGACTTCCGGCTTTACCATGATCTCAAGTGCTTTCTGACAGTCTTTTACCACTACTTCTTCATGCACTCCGCCAAATTCACCATCCAACGTCCATGGAATTTCCTCTTCTGTCTCAAAATGAACCTCATTTGTCTTAAAAGAGTACATCCGCTTCGGGTTGATCTTTCTCAGTGCCACGCCCCCAGGATCTCGTTCAGTTCCATTGGATTCCTTGGTGTCTTGAACAGTGTTACTTCAATTTCCCATCATCAAAGACTACATTCTTTCCTGTAATTCCTTTAAATCCCCCCACCGAACGGGAGTTGGTTACCATTCCGTAAATAAATTCATCTTCAATGGTCTCTCCGTCATGGGTCACTTTGATCCGATAAGAAGGAATATTAAAAATACGTTTCGTTCCCTCTAATATGTATGCCAGATGTCCCAGCACATTTTTCATACTCTGCTTCGTCTCATAAGAAACATCTGTAAATAGTCCAAATGCTGCAATATAGACAAAGTAATCTTCATTAAACTCTCCCACATCACACGCAAACGGCACTCCATTCACAACTGTATCTGCCGCTTCCAGCATATTTTTGGAAATATGAAGACTGCTTGCAAAGTCATTCGTTGTTCCGGCCGGGATATATCCGATCGGTACTTTGTCCTCCCGCTTCATCATCCCCGTAACAACTTCATCCAGCGTTCCGTCTCCTCCACTGCATGCCACAAGATCATACTGCTCCTCGTATTCTGCCATCTTTCTTACGGCATCATGATATTTCTGGGTCGGATAGACCGTTACTTCATATCCGCCTTTCACAAAAATATCCAGCACATCTGAGAGCTTCGGCTTCAGAAGCCCCATGCCTGAATTAGGATTATAAATAAATAACATCTTCTTCATACTCACAGACCTCCAAATTTAAGATAAAAGAAGGCTGCACTTTCCAGCACAACCCTCTTAACTTCTCTTCTATCAGGAACTTATCCTACTGTTGCAAAAAAGATTTGATTCCCTCTGCTGCTTTTTCCTCATCTTCCCCTTCTGTCACGACAGTGATCTCCTCACCACCGATCAGGTTCAGACTCATCATCCCCATAATACTTTTCGCATTGATATGCTTTTCTCCAACCTGAATATACACTGTACTTGCATACTGGCTTGCTTCCTGTACAAGAAGTGCGATTGGACGTCCATCAAATCCAGGGTCAGCTTTTACTACAACAGATTCTTTAATCATAATAATCCTCCTTGTTCTTGCCTCACTTTATCTGCCAGTTCACTCAGCTTACGCAGTCGATGGTTGATACCGGACTTTCCGACAGGGGGATTCAGAATAGCTCCCAGCTCTTTTAATGTCAGATCAGGGTTTGCAAGGCGGGCAAGAGCAGCCTCCACAAGCCCTTCCGGCAGATTCTCAAAACCAATTGTTTCCTTCAGATATGTAATATCCTCAACCTGCTTGACTGCCGCTGATACAGTCTTATTGATATTGGCAGTTTCGCAATTCACTTTTCTGTTTACTGTATTACGCATCTCTTTTAAGATCCTGACATTTTCAAGTTCCATCAGAGAAACGTGTGCTTCCATGATATTCAATATATCTACGATCTGCGATCCCTCTTTCAGATAAACTACATAAGACTTCTTCCTCAGAACCGTCTTTGCATCCATTGAAAAACTCTGCATCAGAGTACAGACCTGCTTTCCCATCTCTTCTGTAGAACAGACAATCTCAAAATGATAAGATTTATTCGGATCACTCATGGAGCCCGATGCCTGAAAGGCACCTCTCAAAAATGCTCTCTTACAACAGGTCTGCTGTACGATCAGCGGATCTACCGCATGAATACTCTCTCCATTATCCTCATATTCTTCCGTCATCTTTGTTGCCTGCAGAATCCTCAGTGCATCTTCATGCCTGCGGATCACAACTGCATAGGACACAGTCTGCTTACTGATATTCCTTCTTACAGAGGCATCAGCTTTATATTAAAGGTTTTTTGGATCAATGTAAAGACTTTTCTTGCCACAAGTAAATTTTCTGTATGGATTCTTATGCTGTACTGGTCAAAACTGTTGATTGCAACCGTTCCGCACATTCCTATAAACGCAGCCAGTTCTGCGATCCGGCAATGTCTTGCCGGACTGATATTTCCTGCCAGTTCTTCTTTTACTTTACCGGAAAATGACATTTTTCCCACCTTTTACTTTCTTTTCGTGATGCTGTCTTTCCCGATATCACGATGTTCGATACGCACCCCATAACTTTCTTCCTGATCCAGAAGCTGGTAAAGTGCATTCGCCAGTGTAACTGATCTGTGCTTTCCTCCGGTACATCCGATTGCGATCACAAGCTGATTCTTTCCCTCAAGAATATAATTGGGGATCAGAAATTCCATCATGTCTTTCAGCTTGTCAAGGAAAATCCTTCCTTTATCATTCTGCATCACATAATCCTGCACTTCCGCCTCATTCCCGGTCTTCTCCCGCAATGTATCAATATAATACGGATTCGGCAGAAAACGCACATCAAAGACAAGATCCGCATCCTGCGGAATCCCATATTTGAACCCAAACGACATAACCGTAATATAAAGATTGCAGAAACTCTGTCCATCCACAAAGATCTTTTCCAACTCGATCCGAAGCTCTCTGGTCAGCATTTTACTGGTATCTAAAATATAAGTCGCCTTCATCTTCAGGAAAAGAATCTTTTCTCTTTCTTTCGCAATTCCTGTATCTACTCTTCCCGATCCGCTTAACGGATGCTGTCTCCTTGTCTCTTTATAACGCTTCACAAGTACTGCATCGTTCGCATCAAGAAAAAGGATCTCATATCCAACCCGGTTCCGATCCATCTCTTCCAGATTTTCACGAAGTCCGGTCAAATCCTGTCCACTCCGCACATCCAGACCCAATGCGACTTTTTCATCTCTGTATCTGTATTCTGCAACATCTGGACAAATCCCGGAAGAAGCGGGATCGGCAGATTGTCCACGCAAAAATATCCCATATCCTCAAGCATCTTCAGAGCCGTAGACTTTCCGGCTCCCGACATTCCCGTAACGACAACAAAACGCATCCTAAAACTCTCCTATCCTTTTCACTTCCGGCTCCAGCGTTACTCCGGAAGTCTCTTTCACTTTCTTTACAACTTCCTGCATCAGCTCGCAGACCTGGGCTGCTGTCGCATTCCCTCTGTTGATAACAAATCCGCAGTGTCTTTCAGAACCTGCGCTCGTCCCGATACGGAATCCCCGCAGTCCCGCATCCTCGATCAGCTTTCCTGCAAAATAGCCTTCCGGACGCTTAAATGTGCTGCCTGCACTTCCAAATTCCAGTGGCTGCTTTGTCACTCTCCGCTGCTTCAGATCATCCATCACCTCACGGATTGCTGCCTGATCGCCCTTTTTCAGTCTGAGTGTTGCCTCCACCACAACATAATCTTTCTTTTCTACCACACTGGTACGGTAAGCAAGTCCCAGTTCTTCCACCGGGATCGTCAGAAGTTCTCCTCCTGCGTCAGGACAACTGCACTTTCCAACACCTGCTTCATCTCGCCTCCATAAGCACCTGCATTCATCCTTACCGCACCACCCAGTGTACCGGGGATCCCTGCTGCAAATTCAAACCGGTCAATGACGCATTATATGCTGCACTTGCCACCTTTGACAAAAGCACTCCCGCCTGAGCAGTCACCCTTTCGCCCTCTACCCGGACGTCATTCATCTTTTTAAAAATCTGAAGAACAACTCCCCGGAATCCACCGTCACCAACAAGAAGATTGCTTCCATTTCCTACAATATAATAAGGAACATTCTCTTTCCGGCATACTGCGAGTATCCCCCGGATCTCTTCCACTGACTGTGGTGTGACAAAATAATCTGCCGGTCCGCCCACACGGAAAGTCGTATGTCTGCACATCGGCTCATCTCTCAAAATATTTTCTTCCTTCGTAATCGTACACAGACTGCTGTATAAATCCATATATTTTTACTCCATTTCTTTTCTGTTAAGTGCTGTAAACATCATACACCACGCCACATTTAAAGTAAAGCCACCCTTTTCATAAAACAGGCTGAGAAAAGCGACTCAAAGCAGAATCTGCATCATTTTGTAAAAGCAGCAGATCCAAAATAACAGTTCACACTCGCCGGACTGTGCCGCCACTTGCAAATCACCTGAAAAAAGTGTATACTAATCGAGTATATCTAAATTGACTTTTATCATACAAAAGGAGTGATTATTTCAAGTGGACGCGAGTGACACTTTCCAACTGATTATATTGATTATCCTGCTGATTCTTTCAGCATTTTTTCATCTAATGAGACAGCACTGATGGCGGTGAATAAGATCCGTCTCCGTTCCCTTGCAGACGAGGGAAACAAGCGTGCTGCCATGGTTCTTGATATTACGGAGAATCATACCCAGAAGATGCTCAGTGCCATACTGATCGGCAACAATATCGTGAACATCTCTGCCTCTTCGCTTGCTACTTCACTTGCCTATCATTTTGGCGGTTATATGGTCAGTATCGCAACCGCTGTACTGACTGTTGCGATCCTCGTATTCGGAGAGATTACCCCGAAGAATTATGCAACGCTCAACGCAGAAAAGGTCACGCTACGTTATATTCCATTTTTCAAGTTTTTTATGACGGTCATGACACCTTTCATCTTCATCATTAATTTATTCTCCCGTGTGATCATGCTGATCATGCATGTTGATCCTGATGCCGTGAATAATGCAATGACTGAAGAAGAGCTTCGTACAATCGTAGATGTCAGCCACGAGGATGGCGTGATTGAATCCGATGAAAAGGAAATGATCTACAATGTATTTGATCTGGGAGATGCCAATGCCAAAGATATCATGGTTCCAAAAGTCCATGTCACCTTTGCCAGTGTAGACAATACTTATGAAGAACTGATCGATATTTTCCGTGAAGATAAGTTTACCCGTCTTCCGGTCTACGAGGGAACGCAGGACAACATCGTCGGTATCATTAATATGAAGGATCTGCTTCTTTATGATGCAAATACCGAGTTTCATATGAGAGATTTTCTTCGTGAGCCGCATTTCACTTACGAATATAAAAATATTTCTGAATTACTCGTTGAGATGAGGGATTCTACCTTTAATATTGCCATCGTGTGGATGAATATGGCGAAACGGCAGGACTCATCACACTGGAGGATATCCTGGAAGAGATCGTTGGTGAGATCCACGACGAGTATGATGAAAAAGAAGATGAACTGGTTCAGCAGATTTCTGACCGGGAATATATCATTGAAGGTTCTATGAGCCTGGATGATGTGAACGATCATCTGAATACAAGGCTGGAGTCCGAAGATTATGATTCTCTCGGCGGATTTATTATCGAACATCTTGATCGTCTCCCGGCGACCGGAGATGAAGTGATGACGGAGGATGGCATCCGGCTCGTCGTTGAAAAACTGGATAAGAACCGCGTAGAAAGCGTTCATATTTATTTACCGGAATCCGATGTAACTGCTTCTGATACGCATACAGAGACTGCAGCCGTTTCTTCTGATGATTCTTCTGAGCAGAAAGTTTCTTCCGAACATGAAGTGTAAGCCTCTGATATAAAAATACGGCACCTGTAGTGGATTTATTTCCACCAGGTGCTGTATTTTATTACCAAAGTATGCAAGAGAAGCTGCCTGCGGCAGATTCTCTGAATTACGCGATGACTCGCAAAGCATCTTTCTTATAGTTCTGCCAGTTCTTTCAGTGCCTCTACTGCTGTCAGAATTTCCTTCTCTGTATTATAGTGGGAAAAGCTGAACCGTACCGCTCCCTGTCCCACTGTCCCCAGTGCCTCATGCATGAGCGGTGCACAGTGAACTCCCGGTCTTGTTGAAATCCCATACTCTGTGAATAAGGCATCACTGAGTTCTGCCGAACCAACATCCTCAAAATTAAGTGTCACGATGGGACAGCGTTCTTTCCCGGAAAAATCGCCATATACGATCACCCCTGGAATTTTTCTGACTTTTTCATAAAATTCCCACATCAATGCCTGTTCTTTTTCACGGATCGTATCAATCCCGGTTTCCGTCAGATAATCCAGTGCTGCGTGCAGACCTGCGATCCCATGTGCATTTAATGTCCCTGCCTCTAAAGCAGTGGGCATCTGCCGGGGATGCCTTTTACTATATGACTGTACTCCACTTCCGCCACTTTTCAACGGACGGATCTCAATCCCCTTTTTACATAAAGTCCACCTGTTCCCTGCGGTCCAAGCAGTCCTTTATGACCGGTAAAGCAGAGAACATCGATCTGCATCTGCTTTACGTTGATTGGAAATACTCCTGCTGTCTGAGACGCATCCACGATAAAGAGTAGTCCATGCCTCTTTGCTATTTTTCCGATTTTCGTCAGATCCAGCAGATTCCCGGTCACATTTGAGCCATGCGTGCAAATGATCGCCCGGGTATTTTCACGGATCGCATTTTCCATCTCTTCATAAGAAATGCATCCCTTTTCATCACTCTTCAGAATTGTCAGTTCTGTTCCTTTTTCTTCCATTTCATACAAGGGACGCAGAACCGAGTTATGTTCCAGTGCTGTTGTGATAATATGATCGCCCGGATAAAAGAGTCCTTTGATGGCAAGATTCAGGCTTTCTGTTGAATTGCAGTAAACGCGACCTGCTCCGCATGGTCTCCGCCAAAACTCTACCAGTTACTCTTGTATCATAGATGATCCGGGATGCATCCAAAGACGCATGATATGCCCCTCTTCCTGCATTTCCTATTGATTCCAGTGCTTTCACCACAGCCTGCACTACCTGTGGTGGTTTCCGCATCGTAGTTGCCGCATTATCCAAGTAAATCATTTCCGCATCTCCCTTCCTGTTGGATTTTATTTTAATATGTATTTCCCACAAAATCCATAGGTTTTTGAAAACTCTTTCCTTGTATTCGATCAGCTTTTTCTTCTGCCAGCACTTTTCCTTTCATTCTGTCAGTTCCTTTCCTCACCGGCTTTGACCTTTTCTGCCTGTTTTTCATATAATATATAGAAAAGATCCATCAACGGAGAAATAACTATGCCTTATTCTATTATGCTTGATGCAGGACATGGAGGTCGTGATCCGGGTGCTGTGTATAATGGCCGTCAGGAAAAGACGTGCACTTGCCCTGACACTCGCCATCGGTGAACTGCTTCAGGAAAGAGGAATTGATATTCTTTATACCCGTACCACTGATATTTATGAATCCCCTTATCAGAAAGCCATGGAGGCAAATATCGCAGGGTTGATTTTTTATTTCCATTCACCGCAATTCTTATCCAACTGACAATACTGTTTCCGGTGTGGAATCTCTGATCTATGATAAATCCGGTATCAAATATAAAATGGCTCAAAATATCAACGATCAGCTTGAATCCGTCGGTTTTGTCAACTTAGGAGTCAAGGAACGTCCCGGACTGGTCGTTCTCCGCCGTACCCAGATGCCTGCAGTTCTTGTCGAGGTCGGATTCATTAATTCTGATGTTGATAATCAGATTTTTGATAATAATTTTAATGATATTGCTCTCGCCATCACCCAGGGGATTCTCGATACACTGGATCTTGGAGGCGAAATTGATAACGATGTGATACAGCCTTTTTATTCTGTTCAGACCGGAGCTTTCCGCAACCGGACTTATGCCAACCGCCTGCTGGGAGAACTTCGATCCCAGGATTTTCCTGCAGAACTTTTAGAAGGGAATGACCTGTACCGAGTGAATGTCGGTTCTTTTGAGACACTGGATGAAGCTGTTGCTATGGAACGAAGGCTGAAAAGAGCGGGGTATCAGACCGTGATCGTGATACTGTAAATTGAACCTTCCGAAAAAACCGAGCGTACTCTTGATTTTTATTAATGACAGTATTATAATATCGGCATAGAAACGCTACGGTCTTCAACCGCAAGAGGAATGGAGGATTTAATACAATGGAAAAAAAGAACATTGACTGGAGTAATTTAGGTTTCGGTTATGTACCAACAGACAAACGATTTGTTGCAAATTTTAAAAATGGAAGCTGGGACGAGGGAGCCCTGACAGAAGATTCTAATATTGTGATGAGTGAGTGTGCAGGAGTTCTTCAGTATGCTCAGACAGTTTTCGAAGGAATGAAAGCTTATACAACAGAAGACGGACGTACTGTTATCTTTCGCCCGGACCTGAATGCATCCCGTTTCGCAGATTCTGCAAAGCGTCTTGAGATGCCTGCATTCCCGGAAGATAAATTCGTTGAAGCAGTTGTCGATACTGTAAAGGCCAATGCAGCCTATGTACCGCCTTACGGATCAGGTGCTTCACTTTATATCAGACCTTATATGTTCGGTATCAGCCCGGTTATCGGAGTAAAGCCTGCAGAAGAATATCAGTTCCGTGTATTTACTACACCGGTTGGTCCTTATTTCAAAGGCGGTGTTAAGCCTCTGACCATCTGCGTGTCTGATTTTGACCGTGCTGCTCCGCACGGAACAGGTCATATCAAAGCCGGACTGAACTATGCTATGAGCCTTCATGCCATCGTAACAGCCCATGCAAATGGATTTGATGAGAATATGTACCTTGATTCTGCTACGAGAACTAAAGTAGAGGAAACTGGCGGAGCTAACTTCCTGTTCGTCACAAAAGACGGTACAGTTGTTACACCTCACTCCTCAACAATTCTTCCTTCTATCACAAGACGTTCTCTGATGTATGTGGCAGAGCATTATCTTGGATTGAAAGTAGAAGAGAGAGATGTATACTTGATGAGGTAAAAGATTTCGCAGAATGTGGACTTTGCGGAACTGCTGCCGTAATCTCTCCTGTAGGAAAAGTTGTAAACCACGGTGAAGAGATCTGCTTCCCAAGCGGAATGGAGAAAATGGGACCAGTTACCCAGAAACTTTATGATACTCTCAGAGGCATCCAGATGGGACAGATCGAAGCTCCTGAAGGATGGCTGAAAGTCGTAGATGTAGAGTAATCTCCCCATCTTATTACCTGTATAACCCAAAGCGGATAACCTGTTCTCAACAGATCAGGTATCCGCTTTTTCAGTCTTTTCAGTCTTCTTTTCAATCTTCTATTCCGTCTTTCGGAACTCATCCCATGCTGCATTCAGAATCTCCGGCTTTGTCACAAGCTGCCATGCTCCCTCGGCCATACATTCAGCCGCATAGAACATACCTTTCTGCCCGATACTCATTCCCACCTGTGCAGTAGCTGCCCAGTGGTGAAGCGGTGTTCCTTTACACATGGCTGCCGCACTGAGCATGATCGTCGGAACAGTATGGCTCACATCTGACACGTCCGTTCCGATTGCCAGTGGAACTGGCTGATCCTCCAGCGGTTCAAGGCCGGCGAAATATTCCCCATGATTTTCAAATCCGGCTTCCTTTGATATTTCAGCCGCAAATGCAATCTCATCTTCCGTATAAACCGGTGTCGGGATCTTTTTCATTTCCTCATAAAAGGTTTCCGCAAGCACACGGTTCGTCTTCATCTCTTTATTGCAGGTGACACGCTCAATCTCCACTCGCGTCCCGGTCATCAGTGCTGCTCCCTTTGCACAGTTATCCACACGCTCCGACGCATCTTTCGTCTTTTTCCACAGACATGAGCGGATAAAATAATTCGTTGAGGCAAAAGGTGGAACAATATTTGCCGGACCATCTGTATTTGTATACGTATAATGCATTCTTACATCATCTGCCACATGTTCCCGCAGATAATTCACTCCCACATTCATCAGTTCAGCCGCATCCAAAGCACTTCTTCCTTTTTCAGGAATCTTGCCGCATGTGCCGCTATCCCGTAAAACTTATAATTTTTAATATCCTGGGCCTGCCAGATATCATAACTGACACGGTTTCTGTCAAATGGATGCCATGTAACTGTAGCAGACAGCTCATCGAATACCCCCTGCTCATTCATACGGATCTTTCCGATGACGATTTCTTCCGCAGGGCAGCCATAGACACGAACCGTTCCTGAAATCTGTTCTCTTTCCATCCGTTCCTTCAGTGCCACTGCCGCACCGGCACACGCCGTACCTAAAAGATTATGTCCACAACCATGTCCCGGACCTTCTTTTGGACAATGCCGGCTCACCGGCTCCTGTGCAAGCCCCGGAAGTGCATCATACTCCGCAAGGAAACCAATGATCGGCTGCCCCGATCCCCACTCAGCTACAAAAGCGGTCCTGAAACCTGCCAGTTCCCACTTACAGTAAATCCTTCCTGTTCCAGAAAATCAGCTAAAGCACGAGAAGACTGCTCCTCGTGCTTCGATAATTCCGGATGCTGAAAAATATAATCTGAAACTTCTGTCATCTTATCTTTAAGCTTATCTCTCATCATCCCGGTTATTCACATAATCCTTCCTGTTCAAAGATCTTAACCACACCATCAACATATTTTTCACAGA
>ENA-OQDF01001175-OQDF01001175.1-human-gut-metagenome-genome-assembly--contig:-NODE-1175-length-10712-cov-1.735475_pt1 | contig 10712 bp, 13 predicted proteins | sample MGYA00242769_ERZ504597 | MGnify/ENA primary metagenome ERZ504597 (study PRJEB26092, sample SAMD00036305) | human gut metagenome | host: Homo sapiens | study: EMG produced TPA metagenomics assembly of...
CCGTGATCGGGGCGGGAACGTATGCGGATAATAACAGTTGCGCCGTCTCCTGTACGGGGCATGGCGAGTATTTTATCCGTCATGCGGTAGCGTTTCGATGTGTGTGCCCGCTATAAATACCTTAAGGAAAGCGTAGAGAAAGCGGCAGATTATATCATCCATACGGAATTGAATACGACGCCGGCAACGGCGGCTTGATCGCCGTGGATAAACTAGGAAATATCGCCATGCCTTATAACAGTGGCGGTATGTTCCGCGGATTCTTGTATAAGGAGAAAGGTAGCCCGGAAATTAAGAAGGGCTGCGGTATCGGAAAGAAGATCGTTGTAGTAGGGGAAAGTAGTTTTTGTATCTTTACGCCAAATTCAAGATAGAATGGCGAAAACAAAAACCGTATATGTCTGCTCTAACTGTGGCGCTGATTCCCCGAAATGGCTGGGTAAATGCCCGAATTGTGGGGAGTGGAACACCTATGTAGAGGAGATCGTAACAAAGGAGCCTGCCGTGAAGCGGCCGGTTCCCGGTATTATGGAGGGCAATAAGATCCGTCCGGTGTTATTGCGTGATATAACGACGGAAGAGGAGGCCCGTATCGATTTAAAAGATGATGAATTAAATAGGGTCCTCGGCGGAGGCTTGGTGAAGGGCTCTTTGGTCTTGATCGGTGGAGAGCCGGGAATCGGAAAATCTACCTTGGTCTTGCAAACCGTGTTGGGCTTGACAGGCTTGAAAACCCTATATGTCTCGGGCGAGGAGAGCAGTCGCCAGTTGAAACTCCGGGCGGACCGATTATCGCATGATAATCCGAACTGTTTCATCCTATGCGAGACGCATCTGGAACAGATTTTTACGCAAGCGGCCAATATCCAGCCGGACTTGATGATCATAGATTCCATACAAACCATCTTTACGGAAGTCGTGGAATCTTCCCCGGCAGTGTTTCCCAAGTACGTGAGTGTAGTGCCGCTATCTTGAAATACGCCAAGGAAAGCGGTGTCCCGGTCTTATTGATCGGCCATATCAATAAGGAAGGCAGTATCGCCGGTCCGAAGGTATTGGAGCATATCGTGGATACGGTGTTGCAGTTTGAGGGCGATCAGCATTATATGTATCGTATCCTGCGGAGCATCAAGAACCGTTTTGGCAGTACGGCGGAACTAGGGATTTACGAGATGCGCCAGAACGGGCTTCGTGAGGTCAGCAATCCATCCGAGTTATTATTAACCCAGAATCATGAGGGACTGAGCGGTGTCGCCATCGCCGCCGCTATCGAGGGGGTACGTCCTTTCTTGATCGAGACGCAAGCCTTGGTCAGCTCGGCGGTTTACGGTACGCCGCAACGTAGCGCCACCGGATTCGATTTACGCCGAATGAATATGTTATTGGCAGTATTGGAGAAAAGGGCGGGTTTTAAGTTGATCCAGAAAGATGTTTTCCTGAATATCGCCGGAGGTTTGAAAGTGAATGATCCGGCTATCGATTTGGCGGTAATCAGTTCCATCCTTTCTTCTAGCTTGGATATCAGCATCGAGCCGGGTGTTTGTATGGCTGGCGAGGTGGGCTTGTCCGGAGAGATCCGTCCGGTCAACCGTATTGAGCAACGTATCTTGGAGGCGGAGAAGCTGGGTTTCTCCCGGATTATCATTCCGCATAATAATCTAAAAGGTTTCGATACGGCGAAGAGCAAGATTCAAATCGTACAGGTAAAGAAAGTGGAGGAAGCCTTTCGGCAACTATTCGGTTAATATATAATAAACAATGATAAAAGAATTACAACTCAGGATATTGCCGGAAGAGGCTGTTAATGAGCAATCGCTAAGGCAAGTAGTAGCCCGTGAGACGGGTGAGGCTCCGAAAAATATCCGGGCCGTACGTGTATTGAAACGTTCGATAGACGCACGCCAGCGAACGATATTTGTCAACGTGAAACTGCGTGTTTTCATGAACGAGATGCCTAGCGAGCCGGAATATCAATTGATAGAGTATAAAGATGTCTCGGCAGGGAAACCTGTGATCGTCGTAGGAGCCGGTCCGGGAGGTCTGTTCGCCGCCTTGCGCTTGATAGAGTTAGGTTTGCGCCCCATCATCGTCGAGCGAGGTAAGGACGTGCGGGAACGCAAGAAAGATATCGCCTTGATCAGTCGTGAGCATAAGGTGAACGGAGAATCAAATTATAGTTTTGGTGAGGGCGGTGCCGGCGCTTATTCTGATGGAAAGCTGTATACCCGTAGCAAGAAAAGAGGCTCGGTAGATAAGATACTGAATATCTTTTGCCAGTTTGGGGCAAGTCCCTCTATCTTGGCGGATGCCATCCGCATATCGGAACCGATAAGCTCCCCCGTGTGATCGAGAATATCCGGGAGCAAATCAAGCGATGCGGAGGTGAGGTACATTTCGAGACCCGTATGGATGCTTTTATCATGAAAGAGAACGAGGTGATCGGCATCGAGACGAATACGGGAAAGAGCTTTTACGGGCCTGTTATCTTAGCTACCGGCCATTCCGCCCGTGATGTCTATAACTATTTATACGAACGCCAGATCCAGATCGAGGCGAAAGGGATCGCAGTCGGTGTTCGTCTGGAACATCCTCAGGAATTGATCGACCAAATCCAGTATCATCGGAAAGAAGGTCGTGGGAAATATCTTCCTGCGGCAGAGTATAGTTTTGTGACGCAAGCGAATAACCGGGGCGTCTATTCCTTCTGTATGTGTCCGGGAGGTTTCGTAGTTCCTGCGGCGAGCGGACCTAAGCAGGTCGTGGTAAATGGAATGTCGCCTTCTAACCGGGGTTCCCGCTGGTCTAACTCAGGGATGGTGGTAGAGATCCGTCCGGAAGATTATTCCGAACTGGTAGGGCAGGAGGAGCTTTATCTTCGGAATGGCGAGAAGGTGGATGCGGACTCCCCATTAGCGTTGATGGCCTTTCAGGAACGTCTGGAAGAGGTCTGTTGGTTGAATGGAGGCATGAAGCAAACGGCTCCCGCCCAGCGCATGAATGATTTCATGCGGAAGAAGAACTCTTTCGATTTACCGGTTTCCTCGTATACGCCGGGTCTGCTGGCCTCTCCGTTGCATTTTTGGATGCCGGAATTCGTGACCAGTCGCCTGCGGGAAGGTTTCCGTTATTTCGGTAAGGTCTCTAGAGGCTTCTTGACCAACGAGGCAACCATGATCGGCGTAGAGACCGTACATCCGCTCCGGTTCGTATCGTCCGTGATCGGGATACCTATCAACACGTCACGGTAAAAGGTCTTTTCCCTTGCGGTGAGGGAGCGGGGTATGCGGAGGAATCGTATCCGCTGCCATCGACGGGGAACGTTGTGCGGAAGGAGTGTATAATTTAGAATCCAATAAATAAGAAAAATGAAAAGTGGTATGAAAATAGGAATATCCCTTTGTCTGGGAGTTCTTATGTGTTTGAATGCGGGTTGTACGGGAAAGAAGTCTGCTGCGGAAGAGCCGGAATTAACGTACAGTAATCCTTTGTCGGTCCAGTTTGGCGATCCATACGTATTGTTGGCCTCGGACGGACGTTATTATATGTATGGTACCGGTGCCGGGGCTGTAGACGGTTTTTGCGCCTATTCTTCCGATGATTTGATCCATTGGAAGTCGGAAGGGCAGGTTTATCGGGGCAATACGCCCGATTCTTGGGCAATCGCTAATTTCTGGGCGCCGGAAGTGTACGAGCGTGACGGGAAGTTCTATATGTTCTTCAGTGCGGATTGGCGGAAGAATCCGACCAACGAGGAGGAAAATTTCCGTATCGGCGTAGCTGTGTCGGATAAGCCGACCGGACCATTTAAGGAATTGGCCGATGCTCCTTTGTTTGATCCGGGATATCCTGTAATCGACGGAAACTTGATCGAGGATGAGGATGGCCGTACCTATCTCTATTATTCCCGTTGTTGCTATAAGCATCCGGTAGAAAGCGAGATCGCCGATGAGGCAAAGAAGAAAGGCATGTTCGACTCCGTTGAGGAAAGCTGGATTACGGGGTGGAGGTCGCTCCGGATCTTACGCACGTAATTGGGGAACCGTACTTCTGCTGCGTCCACCCGTAAAATTGGATGATGCGCAAGTGAGTGGGAAGTCGCTCGGTTACCAAAGGGGAGGTCGGACGTCGTTGGACGGAAGGCTCTTTCATGCTACGTCACAACGGCTTGTATTATATGATGTATTCCGCTAATTATTTTGGCGGGGCAAATTATGCGGTGGGATATGCCGTGTCCGAACATCCGTTAGGACCGTTTGAGAAGGCATCTAATAATCCGGTGCTGGAGAAGAACGTGGAAAAAGGCGGTATCGTCACGGGTACCGGACATAATAGCGTTACTTGGTCGAAGGACGGAAAACAAATGTATTGCGTTTACCACGGGCGTACCCAGAAGACAGGGGATGAGCGGGTCGTATTCATCGATAAAATGCGAATCAATGAGAATGGCCTTCTAGTCGTGGAAGGCCCTACCACCGATCCGCAATCTATTCAATAGTTATTTATCTCTTCCAGCAACGCCACTCGTTCCAACGAGAACGTAGTGTCGTTGCGTTGGATATATTCCAATAGCTCTTTCGCTCTTGCCCGGAGTTTTTTACCTTGCGCCTCCGGCAAAAGGAAACTTCTTCCAGCAAGGTCTTGCTCGCCAGCTCCATGCGTTGGAGGCCGCACGAATCATCACCGTCCAGATAAGTGCGGATACCGTCGATAGGCGTGTTCAGCAAGAAATCGTTATCCAGTTTTAAGAATGTGTAGACGGATTGGATTAACTCGGGGTTCTTGCGTGCCCCATCGTTGGAATTACGATTGAAGATGATCTGGGCGATCACTTTGCCCAGTTCCTCGATCTGTACCATGATGAAATCTCTCTTTAACATAGGAGTGGTGAATTATTCGATCGTTATACTTTGGATGCGGATGTCTTTCTTCGGACGGTCATTCTGGTCTTTCGGCTGGGTGGCGATCTGATCCAACGTCGAATCCCTCCGTCAGCTCCCCGAAGATCGTATAGGTGCCGTCCAGATGATGGCAACCGCCTACGGTGGTATAAGCCTTCCGTTGCTCGTCCGTAAATAGCAAATGCCCGGGAGTTGCTTGAATAACGGAGTCTATCTGGGCGTTGATCGCTCTCAATCGCTTCTGGTACTCCCGTTTGTTACTCATCTTTATCATATTCAGCTCCGCACGTACCGGCGCATAAAACTCCTTCAGGGCCTTTTGCCGGGCCGGATAGTTGGCGGTACGCTCTAACGTATCCAGTTCGGTTTCCCTATAGACCTTCCCCTGCACGATAAAGAATTGCGACATATCCGATTTCTTTTGCGGGTTGATATCGTCCGGTTGGCGGGGAGCGGCCAAGGCTCCTTTCTTATGGAAATATTTCTCGTTGATCTCGGGCGGTATCTCGGCGGAAGGATCGCCAAAGCCGCATTTAGCACCGGCGGGAGCGTTCTTGGAATCCGGGGCTCCTCCTTGGATCATAAACTCCGGCAGGACACGGGTGAATAAGGTCCCGTTGAAATCCCCCCGTTTTGCCCGTTCGATGAAAGTACGGGTGTGATTAGGCACATCATCGTACAGGATGGCCTTCATAGTACCTACATTGGTTTTAATAACTACCGTTTTTCCAGCTTCTTGCGCCGAGGTGGCTACCACGCAAAGGAACAATGCTGATAAAATGTAATATATCTTTTTCATGAGATTTTAATTTAAAAGGTAAATATAGGTGTTATGTTGTAAAACACAAAGTAAATGCCTAACTTCGCGTCTTTATTAATAGGTAATAAGATTTTTAAAGATTTTAGCATGGATTGGATAAACGACTTATTATGGGGAGAAGGTATCGGGCATTCTATCCTTTTACTATCTTTCGTGATTGCCGCCGGCATTCAGTTGGGAAAGATAAAGGTGTTTGGGATTTCGCTTGGGATTACCTTGGTGTTGTTTGTAGGTATTATTTTAGGGCATTTTGGGTTTACGGTTAACCACAATGTGATTCTATTCTTAAGGAATTTGGATTGATCTTATTTGTTTATTCGGTAGGTATGCAAGTCGGGCCGGGTTTCTTCTCGTCTTTTAGGCAGGGGGGAATCACGTTTGAATATGCTAGCTTGTGGAATTGTCTTCCTTGGCGTGGCTACGGCTTTGGTATTGCATTTCGTGACAGGTATTCCGATGCTACGATGGTGGGTATTTTATCGGGGGCGGTGACGAATACCCCCGGATTAGGTGCGGCTCAGCAGGCTTATTCCGATATGTACGGGGTTTCAGATAATACGATCGCCTTGGGTTACGCCGTGGCTTATCCGCTGGGCGTGATCGGTATTATTCTTTCGATCATTTTCGTACGTTACGTATTCCGTGTGAATTTCGATAAGGAGAATGACGATTTGAATAAGGAGGATGCCTCGCATACGAATGAGGCGAAACCGATCTCGCTGGTCGTAAAGAACCCGGCGGTTTTCGGTAAGACGGTAGGGGAGTTATCCGGTTTGATGGATCATCTGGATTTCGTGATTTCCCGTGTATGGCGTAATGATAACAAGCAGATCGAGATCGCTTCCGCCGGTACGATCTTGAATGAGGATGATAAGATTTCGTGATCACGACCGATCAAGATGCCGAGTCCGTAAAGACATTCATTGGCGAGGAGATCGATATGGAGCGCAAGCAATGGATTCGTATGGAGAGCCAGTTTATCAACCGCCGTATCTTGATCACGAAACCGGAGTTGAACGGCAAGAAGCTGGGACAGTTGAAACTGCGTAAATTATATGGTATCAATATCACCCGTATCAACGTGCGGGCGTGGACTTGGTAGCTACGCCGGGTCTGACGTTGCAGGTGGGCGACCGTGTGAATGTGGTGGGTACCGAGACGGCTGTCTCGAATGTAGAAAAGGTATTGGGTAACTCCTTGAAACGCTTGAACGAGCCGAACTTGATCACGATCTTTATCGCATTGCCCTCGGTATTGTCTTGGGGAGTATTCCTATCACGTTCCCGGGCATTCCGCAACCGGTTAAGTTAGGTTTGGCGGGAGGTCCGTTGATCGTGGCGATCTTGATTAGCCGTTTTGGTTACCGTTATAAGCTGGTTACCTATACGACCCAGAGCGCTAACTTGATGTTGCGTGAGATCGGTATCACCCTCTTCCTCGCTTGTGTGGGTATCAGTGCCGGCGATGGTTTTGTGGATACGATCGTGAACAATGGTGGATTCGCTTGGATCGGTTACGGTTTCATTATCACAACGATTCCTTTGCTGATCATCGGTTGTGTTAGCCGTTATTTCTATAAGATCAATTATTTCACCTTAATGGGCTTGATCGCCGGTAGTACGACGGATCCGCCCGCTTTGGCTTACTCGAACGCTACGGCTGGAAACGACGCTCCTTCCGTAGGTTACGCTACGGTATACCCCTTGACCATGTTCTTGAGGGTACTTACGGCGCAATTATTGATCTTGTTCTTGCTTGATGCGGTAGTTATAATGGTGCCGTCTTACACGTATATCGCATTGCCTCACACGTATATCGACGTTGGCCTATGCGAGCGTAGGCGTGAGGCGATGTCGGTATACGTGCTGGATGGAGTTGACGCCGGGGAAAATAAAAAGCATAGATGTATTAAATTTATCAGTTTAAAAGGTGATGTTATTCGTAACATTGCCTTTTGTTAGCTTTGTGGGAGTATAATCTAATTAATATCGTGGAAAGAATGAGTGTAGAGAAGAAAAACGCTTATATCGGAGTGGATTTAGGGGGGACGAATATGCGTGCCGGCCGTATCGTAGGGGATCGATTAGTGGCTCAGGGGAGCGCCCCGACTCCCAAGGACGCCGCGGATTGCGAGGAGACATTGGAGGCTTTGATAGAGGTGATCCGTTCCGTGTGGGACGAGAGTGTGGTAGCTATCGGTATCGGTGTGCCGAGCGTGGTGGATCGTGAGAAGGGGATCGTATATAACGTGGTGAATATCCCGCATTGGGAGGAGGTACATTTGAAGGAGATCTTGGAGCTTGCTTCTCCGTGCCGGTTTATGTGGATAACGACGCGAATTGCTTCGCTCTGGGTGAGCGTATCTTTGGCGAAGGAAAGACGGTTGATAACTTCGTGGGCCTCACCTTGGGTACGGGCTTGGGGGGTGGAATTATCCAGAATGGCAAGCTGTTGGCCGACGCTAATTGTGGCTCGGGAGAATTTGGCATGATTCCCTACCAAGGACAGATCTTGGAATATTTCTGTAGCGGTTCCTATTTCATGAACGTATGGGGCGTGGATGGGAAGGAGATGTACACCCGTGCGATGCGGAAGGACGAGCAGGCGCTGGAGGCTTACCGGCAGTTGGGCGTACATGTGGCCGCCGCTATCAAGATCGTGGTATTGACGGTAGATCCGGAGATGATCGTCTTCGGAGGCTCGGTGACCGCCGCCCATGAGTTGTTTGAGGAGAGCATGTATGAGGACTTGAAGGATTTCGCTTATCCGAACTCTATCAAGAACTTGAAGATACGTTTCTCTAAGCTGGAGAATCCGGGGCTATTCGGTGCCGCTTCCCTTTGTTATGATAAATAAAGACGGATAATTTATAGTTTACTTAAATCTTATTCATATCATGAGACATGTATTTTGTAGGAAGATCGTTTTCCTTTTGGCCGCTTTATTGGTTGTATGTGGCATGTCGCCCGTAAGCCGATCAAGACGTTATTAATAACAGGGCAGAATAACCATAATTGGCAGGTGAGCCATGTGGTGCTTAAACAGATATTGGAGAACTCGGGACGCTTCTCCGTGGATTTTGCGGTCTCTCCGGAGGCGGGGAAGGATATGTCCGGCTTTGTCTTGGATTTCAGTCCTTACGAGCTGGTGGTGCTGGATTATAATGGGGATGCTTGGCCGGAGGAGACGAACCGTCGTTTCTTGGAGTATGTGCAAGGGGGTGGAGGTGTCGTGATCTATCATGCCGCTGATAACGCCTTCGTGAACTGGCCGGAATACAATAAGATTTGTGCCTTGGGCGGTTGGGAGAACCGGGATGAGAAAGCGGGACCCTATGTATATTGGAGCGATGGTAAGTTGATAAAGGATAGCTCGGCGGGCGTGGGTGGCTCTCATGGCAAGCAGCATGAGTATGTGCTGAATGCCCGGAACCATGAGCATCCGATCATGAAGGGGCTGCCGAATAAATGGAAACATGCGCAGGATGAGTTATATGATCGTATGCGTGGCCCGGGAAATATAAAGGATTGCTTGTATACGGCTTATTCGGATAAGGAGACCGGAGGTTCCGGCCGTGAGGAGCCGTTGATCTTTACGGTTGATTATGGGAATGCCCGTATATTTCATACGATGTTAGGGCACGCGGGGGAAACGGTAGAGAATTGTCCGGCTATGCAATGCGCCGGCTTCCAGATTACCTTGTTAAGAGGTGCGGAATGGGCCGCTACCGGCAAGGTAACCCAAAAGGTTCCCGCTGATTTCCCGAACGGAAAAACAAGTATCTAATCGGAGTAATTATAAGCGGTGATACATGGTTTATTAGAATGCCCATTGTAAGCTCCTTATGATGGGCATTCTAGCAAGCTAACAATGGGCATTCTAAGGAGCTTACGATGGGCATCGTGCTATTTTGCTGAATCCTCGTGCGATAGACAGCCGTCGCTTAATGTGAATTGGGGATCTTGATCCGCCAGAAAGCGGATGGCCGTGAGGATTTTCTCTTGAGGGAAAGGTAATTTCTCAATAAGTTCTTTCACGGGGATAGGGGATTCCCCGGCCAATATCTTTATGAGACTTTCCCGGATAGCGTTGAATTCCCAATTCATAAGCTGTGATTCATGCTTCGATAGGCATACGTCGCAACAGCCACAAGGGGCGGAATCTTCCTCGCCGAAATAGGATAGGAGCATGCGGCTACGGCATACCCGCTCCTCGTTGATATATTCCAGCACCTTCTCGATCCGTTTCCCGAAACGCTCCTTGCGTTCCTCATACGCCGAGCGGGGTATGGAAAGGTACCGCTGTTCCTCCCGGGTCTGGGTATAGATAATCAACGGGGTTTTCTTATGCGGGATGTAGTTTACGATCCGGTATCTGGATAAACCTACCAAGCTCTCATACACCTCGTGAGGTGTCACTCTCGCACGGGTGGCGATTACGCTCTCATCTATATAAACATAATCTGCGAATAACCCGGTGTAAGAACGCAAGATTGTCTGAATCACCTCATCCGTTCGCTTGTTCTCACTTAAATACCTGTAAAGCTCGTCACGGGTAGCTGTGAACATCAGGCGGGAAGCGTTGTCTACCTCCTCCGTATATTCGATATAGCCCGATAGCCCAAGGATCTTCAAGGCATGATGCGCTTGCAATAAAGAGAACTTATAAGCGGAACAGAAATCCGTCAATGAGAAATCGTGTACCGTATCTAGCCCGTACCCTACGGCGATCTGGTAATAATTACCCAACGCCTCATAGACCCGATAGATAAACTCCTTGTCCGGAAACTCATCCGCCAGCCGTTTCTTTAGCTTGGCGCTATCCGTGGAGGAACAAAGAGCCACGGCGAAGGCTTTCTTCTCATCACGCCCCCCGCGTCCGGCCTCTTGATAATATTCCTCCAACGATCCCGGCATATCCATATGCACGACCAACTCGCACGTCCGGCCTTATCGATACCCATACCCAAAAGCGTTGGTCGATACGATTTACCC
>ENA-OQDF01001176-OQDF01001176.1-human-gut-metagenome-genome-assembly--contig:-NODE-1176-length-10707-cov-2.046314_pt1 | contig 10707 bp, 15 predicted proteins | sample MGYA00242769_ERZ504597 | MGnify/ENA primary metagenome ERZ504597 (study PRJEB26092, sample SAMD00036305) | human gut metagenome | host: Homo sapiens | study: EMG produced TPA metagenomics assembly of...
CTGAATACTTACATAAACGCTTTGAAACAAACAGCCAGTTTAAATAGGTACCAATTGCAAGACCAATAGCGGTCCACATCGCATCTGAAGCGCCCGTAAAGTACGCAACACCTGGAAGACCCATCAAGAGCCAGCCAGACATATCTGACGCCTCAGCAGAAAGGGCCGTTAACCAAGGACCTAGTCTGCGGCCACCCAAAAAGTAAGCTTCAGTGGACTGATTGGATTTCTTGGCATAGATAAAGCCAATTACTACAACAACCACAAAATAGATGAGCATTGCAAGCAATACCCAAAAATCATGAGAAACCATATCGATCGCTTTCTAATACTAACTAGTGCTGACAACTTCCCGCAAAGTTACAAGAGCCTTTTTCTGTAGCCCACTTTCACACGAACCGCTAGGGATAACAAATAATCACCAGGCGAAACAGATAGAAGCACCTGCCCACAATCAATCCCTTATACATAAGACAGGTTCGCCAGAAAATAAGCTGCACGCTATTGGGCGCTTTACTATACAGGAGTGGGGGAATTATACGGCAAAGTACGGTTTCATGGAGGTTAAAGCTGCCGCAGCGTTTCGCTTACAAGGTTAAGCGGAACCAATCGAGCTTTTAGCTATCCCTCAAAACACGCCATTTCCACCCTCTCTCCTAGCGATGGCGTGTTTCTTGTTTTGCGGTTAAACGGCCAACCAGCATGACACTTTTTCTCTAAAAACATCGCAATCGCCAACCCTCAAACAACTTAAAAAATGAGATATACATCAGGAGTAGATGGCATTCGATCTTTCAAATTCCCCTTGAAACTAACCGCAAACTTATTCCCACAAAATTTATAAATTGGGTAAATATCTAATTGAATAATTTATTAATTTTACGAATATCAAACAAGCAATTTGAACGTAAAATCACGTCGCTTTATGGCCTTAAATCCTTGAGTTATTTATTTAAACAACGATCAACTCCAACACAAAACATTGGAGTTGCATCAGTGAACCTTGATAGCTCAATAAGGAATAATCTAAGGCTAAAGGAATAGATTTACCGATTGTTGCCCTTTTCCCGACAATAGCGATCCACTACCTCTATGAAGCTAGCAACCGCTTGAGCTGTCGGATGTGAGCCTTAGAACACAAGTACATCTGATGGAAGTCTTCAGGCGCTTCTTCGATTTCTACCAATTAATATCATCATGATAGGAATCAAGAAGCCAAGAGCGACATGCAATTGCCATAATGTCCGGACTTCCTGAAACGATAGAAGCGAGAGTAATCTCATCGGTGTAGAGATAATCAATGAGCAAGCAATAGCCTTTGACTAGATCAGTAAGCTCAGATGCAAGCGGACCCGTCAGACTGTAGGAGATTAAATAATGATCTTTCAATTCTTCAAGCGATAACTTATCACGTTTAGCAAAAGGATGAAGACGGTTCACCACCAGAACGGCACGTTGGCTCCAGACAGGTTTAAAGGAAATCTCTGAGTCGTCACCCATAGTTCCACAAAAAGCAACATCGACAAGACCATTCTTAATATCTTTAAGTAATTCTGATGTCGTCGACTGCTTAACATTTAAGCGAACATTTCCATGGGTTTGAACCCTAAAACGGCTAATGATTTCTGACCAGTCTTTGTCCTGGACCGAAAAAACTGTTCCGATGGTAATTTCGCTTTGAGACTGCCCCCCCCGTTTCGTTCTTGCAGAATTTTTATTCCGCCATCTACAAAACGAAGGGCCGTGGCAATGTACTCATAAAAAACTTGACCGTCGGTTGTTAAGCTTACCGACCCTCTCTTTTTATCAAGTAACGATGTATTGAGTTCTCGCTCTAACTTAGCGATTGCCAGCGATAAGGTGGAAGGAGTGATGGCGAGTTTTTCTGCCGTAGCACTACGGCTTTTCGTCTCTACAAGAGTCTTGAAATAATAAAGATGATCAAGATTCATCTCACTTCTCCTCATCTTCTCAATACACACTTTGCATGAGTGTGTTACCAAATAATCATAGAAATGGTAACGCGAGGATTGTATTGTCGCAACGCTGGCATTATCTATTCCGCCAACTGCTTTAGCGCTTTGCCGTATTTGCCCAGAGATCAGATTCGACAAAGCAAGAAGATTTCCCGAACTTCCTATTCTCAAAAGCATCACTTAAGCAGCCTTTTCAATATTCCTTAAAGAGCTTCAAGGTTCTCTGAATGCGTTTTACGCAAACCCTACTTGTTTTGCATGAGGGGTTTTAAAGCAAGCAAGTAAAAAAGGAGGATTTATGAAGGGACTCGAAGGAATCAAAGTTATCGATCTAACCAGTTACGTCGCAGCACCTGCTAGCCCTCGCATTCTTGGCGAAATGGGAGCAACCGTTTACAAGATAGAACCTGCAACGGGCGACGAATACCGCACCAATGCTCCAGGCTTTGGTATGAAAAAAACTGATATCGATGACCCCTCTTTTGACTTCGCCTCAATGAACAAAATATTTGTAAGTATTAATTTGAAAAGCGAAGAAGGTCACGAACTTATCGAAAAGATGCTCGCTGATGCCGACATTTTGATTACAAGCTTCCGCGATAAGGCTCTTGTCAAACTTGGCCTTGATTGGGAATCAGTACATGAGCGTCATCCTCATCTGGTTTGGGCACAAATGCGTGGTTACGGCGAATATGGACCCGACAAAAATACCAAGGGATTCGACGCCACTGCCTATGCCGCACGAGGTGGATGGTTTGCATGTTTACCGCAAGCTGGCGAACACTACCAACCCATTAACTGGCCTGCTGCTATGGGAGATTGGAATGCCTCTTTAGCACTTACTGCGGGCGTTTTAGCAGCTCTTGCGCGCAAAGATCGCACCGGTGAAGGCGACAAGGTTACCGTTACGCTCCATCATGCAGCACTCTGGCCAATGCAAATGATGCTTGGGGGAACTCAGTTTGGAGATAAGTGGCCAAAATCGCGTTATAACGTCACCTGCCCTACTAACAACACCTATCAAACCAAAGATGGTGTCTGGTTCATCATCTGCTATGGCAGTTACGACATTTTCTATGACCACACCATGCGCACTATTGGCCTAGACGATATGTTGGCAACGAACGCTACAACAAAAATGCTGAAATCAATGATGGTTCAGGACGAAATGAAGAAGTAGTCCGCATCATGGAAAAACAATTCCTAACTAAAACATGGGCAGAATGGGAACCAATCTTTAAAGCGAACGAAATTCCCTATGAAAAACTCTACTTGCCTGAAGATATCCTGGCGGACGAAGAAGTTTATGCAAGCGATATTCTGCGCAAAGTTCATTACGACGCATTTGGCGAAAAAGCGATTCCTACCTCACCCATTCGTTTAGACAGTATGGGGGATCCTGTTCTTCATAAGAGTCGTCCTATTGGGTACGACACCGCTGAAGTAATGCACGAATACGGCTATTCAGACGAAGATATTCAACGCATGGATGGCGATTCTGTTACGTGCTATCACGGTCCCGATCTTCCCGATTCCGTTTTTGAGCCAAGCTACGGTCCGCGTTCAAAGCGCGACTAAGCAAACAGGTGCCGTGGGTCCACCCAATTCCCACACATCCCCCACGGCACCCCCTTAATTCTTCATTAATCCCTAATGGGTCATTCCGGCTAGCGAGTTTGCTAATGGGGGAAGCTTTATAAGCTGCAGCTTGCTAGCCGATGACGATATATACAACACAAGGAGGAGGAAAAATGTCAGCACAAAAAATTGCGCGACAAGGCCTTACCTGGAGGCATGTTGGCGTTGTTATTACGATGTGTTTAACGCTGTTTACGGCTGTTGGCATTATCTTTACTGCCGCAGGTCTTTGCTATCGTCCCGTTGCTGAACACTTTGGCGTACAGACGTCGCAAGTATCACTCTACATTACCTTCGTATACCTAGGTCAATGTATTGGTGCAGCACCTATGGCAAGTTCTTCGACAAATTCAGCGCTAAGTCAGTTTGTGTAGTTGCAGCACTGATGGTAGCTATCCCTTACATGGGCTTCACTGTCTATCCCGCAATTTGGTGCTACTGGGTAGCAGGCTTCATTATTGGTCTGGGCTTGGTATGCATCGAGTTCACCATGACAGCAGGTATTTTGAGCCGCTGGTTCCACACCAACTACGGCACCGTTACTGGTCTCTGCTTTGCTTTCACTGGTATCGGCGGTATGGTTTGGAATATCGTTGGTCAGTTCGTTCTTGGTCCTGACCTGCTTGGTTGGCGCACCCTTTACATGGTGTTCGGCATCGCAATCTGCATCGGCACCATTCCTTTCATTGCTTTCTTCGTAAAGCGCACCCCTCAGGAATGCGGAACGCTTCCTTACGGTATGCCTCTCGATGCAGCTGCAATGGAAGAAGAACTTGCTGCTGAAGCAGAGCAGAAGGCAATTGTTGAACCTGGTTGGCTGGGTTCCGAAATTATCCGCAAGCCTTTCTTCTGGACATTAGTTTTAGGTGCAGGTCTTCTCAATACCCTCACCACAATGACTCAGCTCTTTGCTACTTATGTACAGTTCCTCGGTCATGATGGCTGGGGCGGTCAGGCAATCGTAGGCCTCTTGCTTCTCTCCGGTACTCTTGAAGCATTCACCAGTGGTGGTCAGGCTGGCGGTAAAGTTATCGTTGGTTTCATCGAATCTCGCACTCTTATTGGCGCACAATTGCTTGGCTACTTCGGTGGCGTAATTGGCCTTTTGATGATGTGGTGGATTCCTCAGATCTTTGGCGAAGCAGGCATTTGGCTATGTTCTTCGGCGGCTTATTCTTCGGTTTGACCTACGCCTGTTCAACCGCAATGTTGCCGTTCCTCTGTCGTCAGATTGCTGGCGGTCGAGAATTCGACAAGATTTACTCTTGGATGATCACGATCTTCAACGGTATTGGCGCTATCGGCGCAACTGGTTGGGCTGTTGTATCTGAACAGCTTGGCTGGACGGGCTTCTTCGTAGGCGGTCTCATCGTTTTGACCATCACCTTCGGTCTTCTTATCTACACTTGGCTGGCTGGCGACAAAGCTCGTAAAGCTGCTTGGTATAAGAGCGACGAAGAGTTGGCTAAAGAAGCTGCTGAAGCTCACATCCACGCAAAGGCGTAAACTTTTCTGAGTTTGCAAGTGCATCCCCCTAATTTGTAGTCACTCACACAAAACGCACCTCCCAATCAAATTGGTTTGGGAGGTGCGGGATAAGGAAAGCCATGGGCGACAAAATTGATTTCAGTCTTTTAGCAGTAGTACTCAATGCCGGTGTTTCCGTAATTCTATTAGGCGGACTTATTTTAGGTATTAATCCTGCGCAGCTCATCATGATTGGTGTTCTTGGTTATGGTATGAGCATTTTATTCCGTCGCATCGGACGCAATCAGGCAGGCATTGCGCCAAAGAGCAAATCTAAAAGACGTTAACTACATCCCCCATTAGATAACCCGAATTTTCTCATTTGCAATGTTTTTAGCACTTTTTTAAGGGTGCCTTTGAAACGTGTGCTCTTTTTCGCCCTATTTTAAAGGAGTTACTCATGCAAAAACCTTTCGAAAATCTGGTTGTTGTTGATCTTTCTCGCTATCTATTAGGTGCTTACGTAAGCTTATATTTCGCAGATTTAGGCGCACGCGTTATCAAAGTGGAAGACACCAAGACTGGCGATTTAGTCCGAGGAGAACACCCTCAAGTTAACGGCGAAAGCTACTATCACTATGCCCTAAATCGCAACAAGGAAAGTGTTTCTTTTAATCTCAAAGATCCTGAAGTACAAGCACGCTTCTATGACCTTATTAAGAAAGCAGATGTTTTAGTAGAAAACTATCGTCCTGGAGTCGCTAAACGTCTGGGAATAGATTTCGAAACACTTCATGAAATTAATCCAAAACTGGTATATGTGTCATTTTCCGCTTATGGACAAAATGACCCTCGCAGTCTTGATGCCCTTCATGACATTAATATCGTTGCAAAAACTGGTTATTACGATCTCACGAAAGGTGCCGTAGCGCTTCTGCAACCAGCCGATCTTTCAGCTGCAATGGTTGGATTACAAGGAGCTCTCACGGGGCTTATCGCCAGAGATGAAGCAGGCGGAACTCATATCGATGTTTCAATGTATGACTCTCTCATCTGGTGGAACGCCATGCTTGATAGCCGTTGGTTTTTCTATGGTAAAAAACTTACTTCCGAAATGCGTGAATATCCCTCAGTGGGCTACAACATCTACTACACCAAGGATGGCCGCATGATGTCCTTCGGGTTGTACGAACATAATTATTGGAACCAATTCTGCGACGACATCAATCGACCAGATTTGTACAATATGCTCAAAGATACCCCCGAGGAAAATCCTACCGCCTACGAAGCTATTGTTGATTGGTAAAGTCAAAACCTATGACGAATGGATTGACTGGCTTGCCGATAAACCCTACGCAATTGCTCCTTGCCTCAACAAAACAGAAGCAATCGAACTTGCCATGGAAACCAATCCTCATATGTTAAATTACGTAGATTTCCCTCGTTTCGGAACAGCACTTCAAACCAACACACCTCATGCAATTGGGGAAATGCGCTCGAATCTTCAAGAGGCAAAAGAGCCTGCTGAATTGGGCGAGTCCACTCGCAGTGTACTTACCTGGCTAGGCGCAAGTGAGGAAGAAATCGCAGCAATGATAGAGCGAGGCGCCGTCAAGGTTAATAAATAAATACAACACAAACCGACTCCCTGCGACAACCCGTCGCATCCTCAAAGCAGAAACACGCCATTTCCACCCTCTCTCCTAGCGATGGCGTGTTTCTTGTTTTGCGGTTAAAGCGCTCAACACCTATACTAACTAGGTATGCATATCGGGACGAAGGACGTACCTATGCGTGCTCTTTCACCCCTTAGGAAATAGCGAAAGGAAGCAGAATGCCCACGTACGCGGAAATGGGAAAAGAAGAGCTCACAACGCTCAAAACTGCACTCACCGAAGAATACGAAACCTATCGTGCTCAGGTTTATCCCTCAATATGGCTCGTGGTAAGCCTGGTGCTGATCAGCTTGATTTAAGCATGCCTCTACTAGACATCCTTCCCTCAACCGATGACTGCAAAGCAGCAGACGGAACTGATATTCGCAACTACGGCGTTGTCGACGGTCTGCCTGAGGCTAAAGAACTTATGGCAACCATGCTTGACGACAAACCAGAAAACACCATTGTCTTTGGTAATTCTAGCCTCAACATCATGTATGACACCGTTATGCGCTGCTGGGTGTTCGGAACTCTAGGATCTACCCTTGGAGCAAACTTGATTCCGTTAAGTTTGTTTGCCCTGTCCCAGGTTATGATCGCCACTTTGGAGTAACGGAAGCTTTTGGCATTGAAATGGTTACGGTGCCCATGGATGAAAATGGCCCCGACATGGATGCCGTAGAAGAGTTAGTCGCTAACGATTCATCATTTAAGGGCATTTGGTGCGTGCCTAAGTATTCCAATCCTGGCGGTGTTACTTACTCTGACGAAGTTGTTCGTCGCCTTGCTTCAATGAAGTGTGCAGCTGAAGATTTCCGTATTTTCTGGGATAACGCTTATACGGTTCATCACCTTTACGACAATCCCGCCGAGCAAGACCAGCTGCTTGATATTGCAGCCGCCTGCGTAGAGGCAGGAAACCCTAACCGCTACTTCAAATTTGCTTCCACCTCAAAGGTTACATTCCCTGGTGCTGGCCTTGCGGCAATGGCAGCAAGCGCAGAAAACATTGCTGAAATCAAAAAACGCATGGGCGTTCAAACTATTGGTCATGACAAGCTCAATCAACTCCGTCACGTTCGCTTCCTGAAAGATGCAGAAGGCATTGCAGCTCATATGGCAAAACATGCCGCAATTCTTCGTCCAAAGTTCGAACTAGTTTTGAAGCTTTTATCCGAAAACCTCGAAGGTACGGGTTGCGGTTCTTGGAGCAATCCTCGTGGTGGATATTTCATTTCTTTCGATGCGCCCGAAGGCACCGCAAAACGAATTGTCTCCCTTGCAAAAGAGGCTGGCGTAACCATGACTGGCGCAGGCGCAACCTATCCGTATAAAAACGACCCCAAGGATTCAAACATTCGAATTGCTCCTACCCTTCCTCCTCTCGATGAACTCGAAGCAGCTATGAAGGTATTTGTTTGTTGCGTAAAACTTGCTGCTGTTGAAAAACTGCTTGAAGCTTAAAGCATCCTTCGATATAAAAACTGATCAAAACTCATTCGTACCTCCCTCTTAAAGAGGGAGGTACGCGATTTTAAGAAGGTCTTCCTGTGTATATTGATTGCGAACAAGCAAAACATACCTTTTGAGCTACGCCACTCCTACGACACAATGAATCCTCGTATAGCGCTCAAGCTTGACCACTCTCTACGTGTAGCTCAAGTGTGTAGACGGATTGCTCAAAGTGAAGGTTTTTCAGGACAGGATTGCAATCTTGCGTGGCTGGTAGGACTTCTTCATGATATTGGACGCTTTGAACAACTACGGCGCTGGAACACCTTTTCCGATGCGCAATCAACCAGTCACGCAGACCTGAGTGTCGATGTATTATTTAATGGATCTAAGTCGTGCTTTTTGCGTTCTTTTGTCAAGAATTCCCAAGAAGATGAGCTCATCCGAACAGCAATACAACTCCATAGTGCTTTTTGCTTACCCGACAATCTTCCAAAACGTACCAACACGTATTGCACCATAGTCCGCGATGCCGACAAGTTGGACATCATGAACACGATGCAAACCAGCACCCCTGAGACCATCATGAATTCAACCTTAGCAGAGCTTGCCCAGAGCAAAATATCTCCCGAGGTCAAGGAAGCATTTCTCAAACATCGATGCGTAAAAAGAGAAGAGCGGCAATACCCCGCCGACTATGTCATAGGTTTTATCTGCTTTGTATTCGAGCTCAATTTCCCCGAAAGCTACCGCATTGCCTTAGAAAACAAAGATGCGCTAAAGCTTGCTAGCTCACCTTTCGGTCTCCAAGGAGGATTCACCGATCCAGATACCCAAGATTTCTTCGAAAAAATGAAACGAGAATTAAAAGATTATTTAGCAAGCAGAGCCTCATAGAGAACTGCTCCCTCGCAATCTGCAATCAGACCATACGTTCCAGCAATTAAGCTCTGCGTGATCTAACAATCAAGACCTAAATTTCTTGCTTGTTGATAGCATAGAGAGCTTTGATTTTGTCTTTTGTACAGCCTGCACCAACTTGATAAAGATAACCTAAACGAAACCAAACCACCTCAAGTTGCGAAATAGACAAAGCATCTGCTTGAGAACAGGCGGAAAGGAGGGCAAAACATCGCTTCATATCTCCTGGCTGCGCTTTATGAATCTGCCATTTTGACCACAAAACAAAAGCGAGATACTTCCCCGTTTCAACATCTTTCCCATATATGTCGCAAACTCGCCTCAAACACAATTCCGCCTGAAGAAGAAACGGAAAGCTTGCACCCTGAGCATACGAGAGGTAGCACCAAATTCCCAATTCCTTATAAAGTAAACGCTCACGTGACTTATGACGTACGTACGGTGTAACGTCGGAATTGGCACCTTCTTGGTTTTTATAAGTTCGCTTTTGTTCAGCCAACACACCTGCGAGCGCCTTTACCAATAAAAGTGAAAAAGAAAGACCGATGACACCACGTCGTTCACGCGCAAACATGACAAGCTCATCAATGTTTTCAAGGGTATTCGACTCAAGAGAAGGTATATATTTTGGTTCTTCCACTTTTGATACCCCCTCAATACATAAAAAGACCGTTTCTTATCTCACGCTGCTCGTTTCATCATTGCGGGTTCAAATCGCTCAAGGCGTTCCATACCAGCTGCTGCGCATCCCGACAAAATAATTGCATTAAAACGCGAATTTCATTAAGTGTCAGCGTCCCTGGATTTTGTTCTTTACTAAGATATTCGTTCGCTGATTGAAACAAAGCCTGGCAACAATCTTCAACAGTAAGACCAGATAGAATTCGAGCTTGTTCGAGCCAGCTTTGCATTTCTCACCTACCCTAACACTTTTTTACCAGTTTAACTGGTAAATAGAGCGTGTCAATTGTTTTACCAGTTCATTTGGTAGAATTTCCGTGAGGTGGACAATGCAAAACTTCATTGGTAACAACATACATGCGCTTCGTGTCAATAAAGGCCTATCACAAACTGAATTTGCCAAAATTACGGGTGTTAGCCAAAGTGCAATTTCTGCATGGGAACGAGGAGAAAGCACTCCTCATGCACAGCACGTACAAGCCCTCATCGAAGCAATCCCCGAGCTTGTTCCTGACGATATCATGAGCGAAGAATTAGGATATGCGAAAAAGATCCTTCTTCATCCCAATACACGCAAAGAAGACGTTATCGATGTTCCCCTTTTTGGTTCAATTGCAGCGGGCGAACCTTTGGAAATGCTTACAACCGACGAACAGTATCCACTCCCGGTATCGATTCATCAGAAACATCCGCACGCTTTTTCCTTAAAGTGGAAGGTGAATCAATGAATCGTACTCTTCCCAATGAAGCTACGCTCTGATCGATCCCACTTTAAAAGAAATCCATGAAGGAAAAGTATACGCGGTTAGTGTAGATAACAGTGCCGCAACGATAAAAAGGATTCATGTACGCAATGATGGCATAACTTGATGCCCGACTCTTTTGATCCCACTTTCGAGCCTTCAATCTTTACT
>ENA-OQDF01001177-OQDF01001177.1-human-gut-metagenome-genome-assembly--contig:-NODE-1177-length-10706-cov-1.713867_pt1 | contig 10706 bp, 14 predicted proteins | sample MGYA00242769_ERZ504597 | MGnify/ENA primary metagenome ERZ504597 (study PRJEB26092, sample SAMD00036305) | human gut metagenome | host: Homo sapiens | study: EMG produced TPA metagenomics assembly of...
CAGCAGAGACTCGCTTTCCCGCCAAGTTCCGGCACGATCGCCACCCCTTTGAAATAATCTCAAAAGCGCTCCTCGGACACCGCTTGATCCTGCGCATGAAAACGGGACAAGAGGTCTTGCCCTAGCGCATCGGGAAGACGGACTTCCAGTTTCTCCCCCCCCTTCGGCTTCGGTTTAAATGAGCAGACCGCCAAAGCTCGGAGCGTAAGAGACACTGCTATTATTATATAAATACCCGTTATCGTTTAAGACGATCTTCTCCGTTAGCTGATAAATCGAGAGGGTTTGTTGGAGGGTCGTGTCTCCTACAAAGCGACGTCGAAAGCGAGAGACAGGACTAGCGAGTCCAGTACGACCGTCTCGTCCGGATCAGTCCCATAGCTAGGTCTTTCATAAGCGATAAAGCTATGCGACGAGACGACTCCCCATAATGAATGTTTGTACCGGCCTACCAAAGCGACGTTCTTACCAGATGTCTCCAACGAGTCGATCAATACCGAGGTCACTACGACCGTGCTGGTATCTATACGAACGTTACGGAAAGCGGAGTCCACCAGATCGCTGCCATACGTACCGTTCTCGTCATAACAGGAAAACAGTCCCAGACAGAGCATCAAGCCCCCAAAGCAAAGAATGTTCTAACCATACTTCTTATTTAATAAGCGAATAATCTTTTATCAATCCGATGGCAAAGAACGTATTTAGTGCAAAACCCGGCAAGATAAACCCATGAACCCACCGGTTTCCTCTGTAAACGGCCCGATACTGAAGATGAAACCGATTTCAAAACCATTCGAGGCCCTAACCTATCAATCCGGCTTATTCACCGATAAAAACCGTATGTTTACCGATTTAATTTGTGGGTCTCGTAAAACCCTCGTTCTTTTGCTTCCGTAAAAACAAAATACGTAGTTAGAATGATACACAAAAGGATTCTTGTATTCTTGATCGCTTTTCTTCCTGTCATCATCAGCGCTTGCAGTGATGACGATGACGATGATTTGATCGGTAAGTGGTACCGTGTCTCTGACATGGACGGATTGGCGCGAAATTACGCCTCCTCTTTCACGATCGGTAACAAAGGATATCTGATTTGCGGAAACGACGGAAAAAATCGTTTATCGGATTGTTGGGAATATGATATGGAACGAGATACTTGGACGCAAAAGGCGGACTTTCCCGGAACCGCCCGCAATTCGGCCGTAGCTATGGCGGTAGATGAAAAGGGATATCTGGAACCGGATACGACGGTACCAATTACTTGAACGACTTCTGGGAATTTAACCCGACCACCAATACGTGGGCACAGAAAGCGGATTTCCCCGGCTCGGCCGATATGGAGCCGTGGCCTTCGGGGTAAACGGTAAAGCGTATATCGGATGCGGATACGACGGGAATTACCTAAAAGACTTTTATGCCTTTAATCCGGTGGCAAATAGCTGGACGCAAACGATCAGTATCGGCGGGACAAAGCGTCAGGGCGCTACCAGCTTCGTGATAAATGGAATCGCTTATGTATGTTGCGGACAAAATAACGGCGAATATGTAGACGATTTCTGGAAATTCGATCCCAGCACGGAATCATGGACCCAACTTAGGGATATATCGGATTCCTCGGACGAGGATTATGACGATGATTATACGATCACACGTACGAACGGGGTTGCTTTCGTGATTGATGGAGCCGCTTATCTGACTTGCGGTGAGAGCGGAAGCCTACGTAGCGACACTTGGAAATATTATCCGGCCACCGATCTATGGGAAAACGTAGCTAAATTCAAGGGAACTGCCCGTACGGCGACAGCATCTTTCTCCTCTGGCGAGAAAGGATTCGTAGTATCCGGCAAAAGTGGTACCACTCAATTTGATGATATTTGGGAATTTCACCCGAATGAATATGACGATGATGAATACTAAGAAAGGACGGGCTTGGTTCGTACCGGGCCTAGTGGTACTGCCGGTATTACTGTTTTATTTATCTTTTTTCCGGGGTGAAGAAATGGGGTCTTCTCCCGGGCGCAACTGGAGTTGCAAACATTTCAATCGGGGGATGGCTGGGGGTACCAGATTAGGATGAACGGAAAGGTGTTGATTTACCAACCCACCATTCCCTCTATTGATACGGTAATTGCGTTCCCGGATAAGGAAAGCGCAGAAAACATAGGCACACTCGTATTAAATAAATTGGCCGGGAACAGGAACTTCTCGGTCTCTAGAGAAGAGATACAACATTCACTCTCTTATTTAGGGCAATAGATTTATAATCATTAAATGTTTGGAGCAGGCTGGCTATTGATTAGTAGGTTTGCTTCGTTTTTTCCACTAAAAAGAAAAAGGGAGTCCACCTTGATAGGTGAACTCCCCCATTTCTCAAGCAAATAATGAAAATTACTTCTTATAAGTCTTATAACCATAAACAGCCAAGGAACCCAATTCCTCCTCGATACGAAGCAACTGGTTGTATTTCGCCATACGATCGGAACGGCTTAAGGAGCCGGTCTTGATTTGTCCGCTGTTGGTAGCTACGGCGATATCGGCGATCGTAGCATCCTCTGTCTCACCGGAACGGTGGGAAGTCACGGATGTATAGCCATTACGGTGGGCCATCTCGATAGCGTCTAATGTCTCGCTCAATGTACCGATCTGGTTTACCTTGATCAAGATGGAGTTCGCGCAACCCTTCTCGATACCTTTCTTCAAGAACTCTACGTTTGTAACGAATAGGTCATCACCTACCAACTGGCATTTTCCGCCTAGCGTGGAGGTTAGCATTTGCCAACCGGCCCAGTCATTCTCGTCCATACCATCCTCGATAGAATCAATCGGGTATTTGTTCACCAACTCACTCAGATAAGCGACTTGTTGCTGGGCGTTACGCTTAGCGCCTTTCTCACCCTCGAATTCCGTATAATCATAAACACCATCGTGATAAAACTCGGAAGCAGCGCAATCCATGGCTATCGTCACATCCTTGCCCGGCTCATATCCAGCGGCTTTGATAGCGGCCATAATAGAATTCAAGGCATCTTCCGTACCATCCAATGCCGGAGCGAAACCGCCCTCATCACCTACAGCCGTGCTCAAGCCACGATCGTTGCAATACTTTCTTAACCGCATGGAAAACCTCTCGCGCCCATACGAAGCCCCTCACGGAAACTCTTCGCACCTACCGGACGAATCATGAATTCCTGAAAAGCGATCGGAGCGTCGGAGTGAGAACCTCCATTGATAATGTTCATCATAGGAACCGGCAACACGTAGGTATTTGTTCCACCGATATAACGATATAAAGGCAGATCCAGATAATTAGCCGCTGCCTTCGCTACGGCAAGCGATACACCTAACATAGCGTTAGCTCCTAGATTTGATTTTGTCTTTGTACCATCCAAATCCAGCAACTTATGGTCTATCTCTCTTTGATTCAAGGCGCTCATTCCTAAAATGGCGGGAGCGATTACCTTATTTACATTATCCACGGCACGGAGAACGCCTTTGCCACCGTAGCGATTCTTATCGCCATCGCGTAACTCGATAGCCTCGTTCTCACCGGTAGAGGCGCCAGAAGGTACAGCCGCACGACCGAATGCGCCGGAAGCCAAATGTACGTCTACTTCTACTGTCGGGTTACCACGTGAATCAAGTATCTCTCTACCTACTACTTTTACAATTTCCATATTACTATATTTGTTTTATTAGTTGTTCAATGATGTCTTACTTTTCTTTTTCACAAATATAACAATAGCCAAGCAAGGAATGTTTGCGGAAGCCTATCGAGTTTTTCAATCTTTTAATAGATGATTTTTACTATTTGCCTAAACCTTTCAAAAAAGCTTTTGTTGTTTATGAAAGAATATACTCATACTAAGATGAAAAAGGTACTTACCACTATTGACTCTTCTAGATTTATTCCTGCTGTTTGGCAAAGGGGAGTTCATTTATGCGGATACCGCATCTGTCCCTCCGGAATATAAAGCTTGCCTGTGCTCTTCTTGTGAAGATCATATTGATGATAATCACCATACCGGATACTCTTTTGATCAAGAGGATGGAGAAGTCATCGCAAAAGGGCTTTCCACTGAACCGGATAATTTCTTACCGCAACGTCTGAATTTGTACAACGCTTTCGAGACGAAAGATTATGATAATGGCATACAACAAACCTCTGGATTTTTCAACACGCCTAATGGAAAGTTCATTTGGCAAGATTATTTATACCAAGACCGCTTATTAAATGCGACTCAGCAATATGAACCATCTTTAGAGAATCTCTCAAAAGCAGTGAAACTAGCCGAATACTATCGTTATCTGGGCTATTTCTATTACCTCAAAAAGATCTGGACAATTCAAAAATATACTGGAATAAGGTCTTAGAGATCGATCCTTCTAATAAGGTAGCGCAGGAGGCTCTTCAAAGCATACAATAAAAACAATTATAAACTTCATATTTCTTTACACTGCTATATTTGCACTATACCTCAACAAAAAAGCGATCCGTGTGTACGAATCGCTTTTCTTATATGATTATAAAAAACTTGCTTATTCAGCTGCTTTTTCCTCGCTAGCTGCTTCAGCTGTAGGAGCTTCTGCAACCGATGCTGTTGCTTTTTTACGAGAACGTCTTGTTTTAGGAGCTTTCTTAGCGGCTGTATCCTTCAACATATTTTCGTTATAGTCTACTAACTCAATAAAGCACATAGCTGCGTTGTCACCTAAACGGTTACCAGTCTTGATAATTCTGGTATAACCACCCGGACGATCACCGATCTTCTGAGCAATTTCCTTGAACAACTCTGTTACAGCAAATTTGTCTTGCAAATTGCTAAATACCACACGTCTAGAGTGAGTTGTATCCTCCTTAGACTTCGTGATAAGTGGTTCTACATACTTACGTAGCGCTTTTGCCTTTGCTGTCGTAGTAAAGATTCTCTTATGCTTGATCAAAGAACAAGCCATATTCGAAAGCATTGCGTCACGGTGAGTATTTGTACGACCTAAATGATTGAATTTCTTATTATGTCTCATCGTTTACTTACTCTTTATCTAATTTATATTTTGTGATATCCATACCGAATGAAAGGTTCAAGCTCTCAAGCAGTTCATCAAGTTCAGTGAGCGACTTTTTACCGAAGTTACGGAATTTCAACAAATCATTCTTATTGAACTTAACCAACTCACCTAGTGTTTCAACATCTGCGGCCTTTAAGCAATTCAATGCACGAACGGAAAGGTCCATATCAGCCAGCTTGCTCTTAAGCAACTGACGCATATGAAGTACTTCTTCATCGAACTCTTCATTGCCTTCAGTATCCGCTGTCTCGATCGCAATCTTTTCATCTGAGAACAACATGAAATGATGAATCAGAATCTTCGCTGCTTCCTTCAACGCTTCCTTCGGATGAATAGAACCATCTGTGGCTATTTCAAGAACCAACTTCTCGTAGTCCGTCTTCTGTTCAACACGGAAGTTCTCGATTGAATATTTTACGTTACGTATCGGAGTGAAGATAGAGTCGATAGCGATCACATGTATATCTGCGTTCGGGTCTCTGTTCTCATCTGCGGGTACATAACCGCGACCTTTATTAATAGTCAATTCAATCTGGAAACTTGCGGTCGGATCCAAGCGGCAAATAACCAAATCAGGATTCAATATCTCGAATCCAGTCAGTTGCTTACCAATATCACCGGCTTTGAACACTTCCGAACCCGAAACAGTAATACTCACTTTTTCATTCTCGATGTCGTCTACGATATGCTTGAAACGAACTTGCTTCAGATTCAAGATAATGTTTGTCACATCCTCGATAACACCCGGGATTGTACCAAATTCATGGTCAACCCCGTCGATCTTAATGGATGTAATAGCAAAACCTTCAAGTGACGACAGGAGAATACGACGTAAAGCATTACCTATTGTAATACCATAGCCGGGTTCCAACGGACGAAATTCAAACTTTCCGAAGAAATTGTCCGCTTCCAACATTAATACTTTATCAGGTTTTTGAAATGCTAATATCGCCATGGAAATCAATTATTATTTAGAATACAATTCTACGATCAACTGCTCTTTAATGTTTTCAGGAATGTCAGCTCTTTCCGGCAGATGCAGTAATTTTCCGCTCATTGAGGACTGATCCCACTCAATCCAAGGATATTTGCTGTGATTGAAACCTGACAATGCGTCGGCAATAACCTCCATGGATTTAGATTTTTCTCTAACACCAATAACCTGACCGGGTTTTACAGAGTAAGAAGGAATGTTTACAACACTTCCGTCTACTGTAATGTGACGATGAGAAACCAACTGACGAGCTGCGGCTCTTGTCGGGGCTATACCCAAACGATAAACCACATTGTCAAGACGGCCTTCTAACAATTGAAGAAGCACCTCACCGGTAATACCTTTAGAGCGTGAAGCTTTTTCGAATAAGTTTCTAAATTGCTTCTCCAATACGCCATAAGTGTATTTTGCTTTTTGCTTCTCACGAAGCTGGATACCGTATTCAGAAGTCTTTCTTTTTCTGGAGTTACCATGTTGTCCAGGAGGATAGTTCTTCTTAGAAAGAACTTTATCCGCACCGAATATTGCCTCACCAAACTTACGGGCAATTCTTGTTCTTGGTCCAGTATATCTTGCCATTTTTTATTTTTTAAATGTTCTGTTTGAATCTGGAACCGTGCAGCCGCGATTACAGAGAGGATAAGGTCAATATGCAATCTATTCACAATTCCGGATTCAATGTTTAAGAAACTATAATTAATTATACTCTTCTCTTTTTCGGAGGACGACATCCGTTATGAGGAAGCGGTGTAACATCAACGATTTCTGTTACCTCGATACCTGCGCCATGGATCGTTCTGATAGCAGACTCACGACCGTTACCCGGACCCTTAACGAATACTTCACCTTTCTTAAACCAAGATCATAAGCTACTTTAGCGCAATCCTGTGCTGCCATCTGAGCTGCATAAGGAGTATTCTTCTTAGAGCTTCTGAATCCCATCTTACCAGCGGAAGACCAGCTGATTACTTGTCCTTCGCTATTCGCTAAAGACACAATAATGTTGTTAAAAGAAGAATGAATATGAGCTTGACCGTAAGCGTCACTTTTACGTTTCTCTTCTTTGCTGCGACTGTTTTCTTTGCCATATTAACTCTTATTATTTAGTAGCTTTTTTCTTATTTGCGACAAGTTTTCTTCTTACCCTTACGAGTACGAGCGTTGTTCTTTGTGCTTTGGCCTCTCAAAGGCAGACCAACACGGTGACGAACACCTCTGTAGCAACCAATATCCATCAGACGCTTGATGTTCAACTGAACTTCTGAACGAAGGTCACCTTCAACCTTGTACTCAGCGCCAATGACTTCACGAACTTTTGCGGCTTGATCGTCTGTCCAATCCTTAACTTTGATATCACGATCAACCCCAGCCTTATCTAATACGGATTTTGCAGCGCTACGACCAATACCATAGATATAAGTCAAAGCGATTTCTCCTCTTTTATTTTGTGGCAAGTCTACACCAACTATTCTTATAGCCATATTACTTACTTAGATTATTTTGCAAAAATAATAAATTATCCTTGACGTTGTTTATACTTAGGATTTTTCTTGTTAATTACGTATAAGCGACCCTTTCTTCTTACTATCTTGCACTCAGGTGTACGCTTCTTTAAAGATGCTCTTACTTTCATATCGTGTTTAATTTTATTTGTATCTAAAAGCAATTCTACCTTTCGATAGATCATACGGAGACATTTCTACTCTTACCTTATCCCCCGGAAGGATCTTAATGTAATGCATACGCATCTTTCCTGAGATATGAGCGGTAATTTCATGTCCGTTCTCCAATTCTACACGAAACATCGCGTTTGACAATGCTTCTACAATTACTCCATCTTTCTCTATTGCTGATTGTTTAGCCATATAAATCCAATTAAATTGCGTTTTCTCCTAGAACTTCCTCTAAAAACTTAAATGAAGATAAGATCTGGGGACCATCCGGACGTATAGCGATACAATGCTCGAAATGAGCAGAAGGCTTTCTGTCCTTTGTGCGAACCGTCCATCCGTCTTTCTCAAATGCAACGTTCTTGCTTCCCATGTTGATCATCGGCTCGATGCAGATACACATTCCGTTACGCAATAACGGTCCGCATCCACGTCTGCCATAATTAGGCACTTCCGGTTCCTCATGCATTTTCCGACCTATACCATGTCCCACCAGCTCTCTTACGACAGAGTAACCTTGAGACTCGCAATAAGTCTGAATCGCATTACTGATATCACCCAAACGGTGACCTTCAACAGCACATTGGATACCTAAATAAAGTGAATCCTTCGTCGCTTTCAACAATTTCTTCACTTCCGGCGCAACCTCACCTACACAGAAAGTGTAAGCGGAGTCACCGACAAAACCATTCAATATCGTCCCACAATCCACAGAGATCACGTCACCCTCTTTCAAGATCATCTTAGAAGAAGGAATACCATGCACCACCTGATCATTCACTGAGGCACATATTGAATTAGGGAAACCACCATATCCCAAAAAAGCCGGAACAGCACCATTATCTCTAATGAACTCTTCCGCAATCTTATCAAGTTGAAGTGTGGAGACTCCGGGGACAATATGCTTAGCTACCTCGCCAAGTGTCTTACCTACCAGTTGATTAGCCTCACGCATCAACTCAATCTCTTCATCTGTCTTTAAATAGATCATTCTATTAATAAGCGGCAACAGAGCCTGTACGGCCTTTAATTCTTCCTGACTTCAACAAACCGTCATAATGACGCATTAGCAAATGACTTTCAACTTGCTGCAATGTATCCAACACCACACCAACCAAAATCAACAAAGATGTACCACCAAAGAATTGGGAGAACTCCATACTTACACCGGCAATTCTAGCGAAAGCGGGCATGATAGCAACCAACGCAAGGAAAAAAGCACCCGGCAAAGTAATACGGTCCATAATGGTATCCAGATAGTCTTTGGTATTCTTACCCGGTTTCACACCCGGAATAAAACCATTGTTTCTCTTCAAATCATCTGACATCTGGGTCGGATTGATCGTAATAGCCGTATAGAAATACGTAAACAGGATAATCAACACCGCAAACACGAAGTTGTACCAAAATCCCGTATTATCCATGAAAGCAGCCCAAAAACCGCTCTGCTCTCCCGTACTAGAGAAACCTACAATTGAGATAGGAATAAACATGATCGCCTGAGCGAAGATGATAGGCATTACGTTAGCGGCATTCACCTTCAGAGGGATATACTGACGCGCGCCACCATATTGTTTATTACCGATAATTCTTTTCGCATATTGCACGGGGACCTTACGAGTACCTTGTACCAATAAGATCGCACCAGCGATAACAAGCAAAAGGAACAACATCTCAAATAAGAACATAACCAGACCACCGGTTTTCTCACTTGTTCTAGAAACGAATTCTTGGAACAAAGAGTGCGGCAGACGGGCTATAATACCAACTAAAATGATAAATGAAATACCATTTCCAACACCTTTATCTGTAATTCTTTCACCTAGCCATAAGATAAACATACTTCCCGCAGCCAAGATGATCGTAGAGAGATCGTGAACCAAATACCACCCGGTAAAGCAGCGCCGGCAGCCTTAAGCTGAACGCTTAAATTCACCAAGTAAGTAGGACCTTGGAATAACAAGATCGCTATCGTCAAGTAACGAGTCCACTGATTGATTTTTCTACGGCCACTCTCACCCTCTCTCTGGCAATTTTGGAAAGAAGGAACTGCGAGGCTAACAACTGCATAACAATTGAAGCGGAGATATATGGCATGATTCCCAACGCAAAAATAGATGCGTTAGAAAAAGGCTCCACCTGAGAACATATCCAACAGTGCAAGCAATCCGCCTCTTGTCTGCTCCTGTAAAGCGGTTAACGCTTTGGGATCGATACCCGGAAGCACTACATACGTACCAAAACGGTATATAGCCACCAATAAAAGAGTGGTGAGGATCCGATTTCTCAGATCCTCAATCTTCCAGATATTCTTGATTGTTTCAACAGCTCTCATGACTTAGAGTTTAACGACTGTTCCACCTGCGGCTTGGATAGCTGCCTCTGCGCTCTTAGAGAAAGCGTGAGCCTCAACCTCTAACTTAGCGGTCAAGCTACCGTTACCAAGAATTTTAACCACTTGAGAAGAAGAGATGAAACCAGCCTCCATCAATTCATTAATACCAATCTTAGTCAATTGCTTAGCCTCTGCCATTTGTTGCAAAGTATCGATATTAATAGCTTTATATTCTACACGGTTAATATTCTTGAAACCGAATTTAGGCAAACGTCTTTGAATAGGCATCTGACCACCTTCGAAACCAATCTTGTTCTTGTAGCCAGATCTAGACTTGGCACCTTTATGACCTCTTGTTGAAGTTCCGCCTAATCCTGAACCCGGACCACGTCCGATTCTTTTTCTGGTCTTGGTAGATCCTTCAGCCGGTTTTAAATTTGATAAATTCATATCGTATAATTTATTTTTTCAACCAATTATTACTTTTCTACAGAAACCAAATGTTTCACTTTCTCAACCATACCTAAGATCGCCGGATTAGCTTCATGCTCTACAATCTGGTTCATCTTTCTCAGCTAGTGCGTCAAGCGTTCTCTTTTGGTCTTTCGGGCATTTAATTCTACTTTAACTTGCTTTACTT
>ENA-OQDF01001178-OQDF01001178.1-human-gut-metagenome-genome-assembly--contig:-NODE-1178-length-10705-cov-1.803555_pt1 | contig 10705 bp, 19 predicted proteins | sample MGYA00242769_ERZ504597 | MGnify/ENA primary metagenome ERZ504597 (study PRJEB26092, sample SAMD00036305) | human gut metagenome | host: Homo sapiens | study: EMG produced TPA metagenomics assembly of...
GTGGATATCATGACCCGGTACTACATTCGTGAGGTTCCGGAAAGCGAAGCGAACTAGATAAGGACGAGTTCTACGATACTACGGTATACATAGAGATAGAGCAAGAATACGAACCGGTTCGTGCCTTACGCACTTATTTCATGACAAAAGATCGTAAATTCTACGAACTGACGCTGGAGTTATCCACCTTAGAACAAGAAGATATGATCGAGACGATTATCTGGAGCATGGCCGTCTTATATATCGCATTGATAAGTTGCATCTTATTCGTGATCCATCGAGGATTCAAAGAAGCTTTAAGCCTTTATATAGCTATTAAGCTGGCTGAAAAGTTTTCAAGTAGGCAAATATAATCCTCCATTAAACAACCCTACACCCATCGAGGAATTTAAGATATTAAACGAGACCGTTCAAGAAAGCGTCAACCAGAGCGACAAGCTATACAACAAACAAAGACATTTCGTAGAGAATGCCGCCCACGAGTTACAAACTCCATTGGCCGTATGCATGAACAAATTAGAATTATTAAGCGAACATCCAGATTGCACAGAAGATCAACTGAAAGAGATCGCTGGCTTGCATCAAGCGTTGAACGGCATCATCCGGTTGAATAAATCCCTCCTATTACTTTCTCGGATAGATAACAAACAATTCCCCGAGACCCGGGATATTTGCCTAAATCATCTTATCCATAAGATATTAGAAGGAATTAATGACATATACGAAAGAAAAGCTCTCCACTTACGAGTTTCAGAAAAAGAGAGTTTGGTATGCACCATGAATGAATCGCTGGCCACTACGTTAATCACCAATCTCATTAAAAACGCCTATGTCCATAATTACGAGAAAGGGGATATAGGAATCACGATCTCTCGTCGTATGCTTACAATCGCAAATACGGGAATCGACAAAACCCTTGATAAGGAATTATTATTTGCCCGTTTTGCCAGCCAAAGCAAACAACAAGAATCGACGGGCCTTGGGTTGGCCATTGTCAAATCAATAGTCGATCTATATTCGATCCGGATAGATTACCAATACGCAAATGGCATGCATACATTCACATTATTATTCTATTAACGGCCGAAATTCCCAATTTTTTCCAAAATGCATCCTTTTCTTTGCGGTATAATAAAAAACAAGGCATATGAAAAGGATCAATTATTTACTGATAGTCTTATCATTATTATCTGTCATGGCTTGTGCCGGCAACGATAAGATCACGAGTGACACCAACATATTGCCGGTTTCCAGCCGCCAATTCATATCGGATCATTTTAAAGACATCCCAGTATCGCATATCCAAATAGAGAAAAATCTGATCCGGATTAGCAGTTACGACGTGATCCTCACGGACGGGACCAATGTTGAGTTTAACCATAAAGGAGAATGGAAAGAGATTAAACGGCATGGGCTCCCTATCCCGCCAGCGATCATTCCGGAGGTAATACAAGACCTTATCAAGAAAAACTATTCATCGAATAAGGTTGTTAAAATAGAAAAAGAGATACGGGATTATGAGATAAAGCTAGATAACGGTCTTGAGATGACATTCGACTTAAAAGGGAACTTGATTGATATCGATGACTAATAGACACTCTAAGATAAGTATTAATATATTTTTAATTAAAATCAATCGTATGAAAACAAAAGCATTCATAATGGCAACTTTGGTTTGCAGCTCATTCGTATTCATGTCATGTGATGACGATGATGACAAATTCACACCTGAGAGTATTGTAACAAAAGCCTTTGACACAAAATATCCGGATGCGCAACGTGTCAGTTGGGAGAACGAGGCAGGCTATGTCAAAGCAGAATTTTACACCGGTTCATATGAGGCTGAAGCGTGGTTTGATCCGCAAGGCAACTGGATGCTGACAGAGACCGATCTTCCTTACAACGCTTTGCCCCAAACCGTAAAAACAGTTTCGAGGCAAGCCTATACGCTAAATGGAAGATAGACGATGTAGATATGCTAGAACGTCCGGACGCTGGTACCATTTACGTTCTCGACGTTGAAAATGGCGAGCAAGATGCAGACCTACATTATACGGAAGGTGGTATTCTCATCAAGGAAGTAACCGATGGTAACGGCGACAACGAGCATCGTCCTCTGTTACCCCCAGCGCTATTAAGGAACTCATTTCAGAGATGTATCCGGGAGCGACAATCCTTGAGATAGATACGGAGACAAAAGGTACCGAGGTGGATATCCTTCATGAGAATATCCATAAGGAAGTTTGGCTGGATACCCAGAACAAATGGTTATATACGGAGTGGGAAATACGCTCTTCCCAAGTACGATATCGTGATGACCGCATTCAAGGCCTCCGCATATGCCTCTTATCAAATCGATGATATCCATGTCATTCAAAAAGCGGAAGGACTCTCTTATGAGTTCGAGCTGGAGCAAGGAGACCGAGATATAACAATTCTTTTTAATGAAGAAGGGATCTTAGTCTCTCCTACCCATTAAAAAAAGACTCTTTATCGCAGTACTACTGCAACCCACGTGCAGTATTGCCGCAACCGCCGTGCAGTAGTACCGCAAAAAAACCTCTTGAACTATATCGGAGTGGATGGATAAGGAAAGAATTACTGAAAATGATATTTCTGCCACGTATAGACTTTCGGTTCAATGAGATACGGCTCTATTTTCTCACGAGCCTCTTGGCTCAGATATTGAGGAGTCGTATAAATGGCAGTCAAAGTCTGATCATCCGGACTCAATCGATATTGAATTAAATCCATATCCAAATGTGAGGCGGCCTCTTGATAGGCTTCGTCTTTCTTATCTATTCCCTGCTTGATATACCAATCGGAAGTTGGCTGCGTGAATAAATCGGATGTTGCCAAAGGCTCCCAATTGGTCGTGAAAAACTCGATACGGCTATCCGGAACCGGGCCGTTTACCGTAGAGATCATACAAACCACGTAGGTATTGTTTACCAAGGGAAGTAATTTCATCTCTACCGTGCTACGCTCCGTAGTCTGTAGCAAAAGGTAATCGTTCGTTAGCTTTTGCAAGGTAGAAAAGCCATTCATCGTATTTTTCAGCCGGGATTCTTTTCCTGAAGTATAAAGATCCACCAAATCCTTTCGCCAAGCGTGCTCCAATTGAGGAATGTATTGGTCTGGCATTGCGTGAACACACTTGTCATATCTTGTGCGTTCATTCCCAACGCAAAGACACAGATCAACAACGTAACTATAACTCGTCTCATTATCTAATTTTCTATTTTGTCCCCAAATATAGGAATATCATTCCTAACAACACAAGGAATAAGTCGATCGCCTTGTTCTTTAAGTTTTTTCATGGAAGAAGATGGCTCCCGCAAGAATGTCACCAATACGTTACTCCGACGTACCATCGATACGATCGAGATCATAGAATCCGGGAATGTCAAGCATAAAAGTACACCCAATCCGCCACGCATAAGAATACGGAGATAAAGATGATATTCCATCGCCATTGGAAAGGCGTGCTCTTTTTCCGGTTCGGATACCATAGAAACAACAGGATAAATGACATGATAACACATTGATAGACATTAAACCAGACTTGTACCGTCATTACATCCATACTACGCATCAAATGCTTATCATACAATCCGCTCATCGCTCCGGTCAAGATAGACAGGACCGTGAAGAAGATCCATTTATTATGGGCAAAATGAATCCCCTCTTTCTTCCCCGATGAGGAAAGGAGATAAAAGGAAGCGATAGAAAGCAAGACTCCGACCCATTGAAATAGATTCAGCCGTTCCCCGAACAGAAGCATCGCACCCAGTAATGTAAGCACGGGCTGGCTGGCCTTGATCGGCCCGGTTATCGTCAGCGGCAAATGTTTCAAGGCAAAATACCCCGATATCCAAGAGGATAAGACGATCACCGCCTTTATCAATACCTTCAGATGGTCCTCCAAAGAGGCACGGTACATACACCATCGTCCCGTCCAAGCAATCCGTATAAAAAGAGAGCAAGATGAACGGGACGAAAATCAAACTGCTTATGAGCGTATTGAAGAATAAAACGGGAATAACGGCATTCCCATTTAACGACATTTTCTTATTGACCTCGTAACAACCTAACAAGAAGGCGGAGAGGAAGGCTAGAGCTAACCACATGGTTTAATCCTCCACTGGAAAGAGTTCTTCCGGGTACGTGACGTCTACCAAGAACAGGGCGTGTCCCGGCACGGAGGTTCCGGCCTTGCAACGATCCTTTGCCTCAATCACGTTTCGGAAGCCGTCTATCGTTAAACGTCCTCTTCCGACTTCCAATAAAGTACCAACGATCGCACGCACCATATTACGAAGGAAACGGTCTGCACGGATCGTAAACACCCAAATATCCCCTTCTTGCGTCCAACCCGCATGTTGGATATGGCAATTATTCGTCTTTACATCCGTATGCAACTTACTGAAACTCGTAAAATCGATATAATCGAATAAGACCTTACACGCCTCGTTCATCGCCTCGAAATCCAAACGACCGGGAAGCTTATAAACCAGCTCGTGATTAAACGGGTCTTTCTTTGTCGTAACATAATATTTATAGGTTCGCGAGGTAGCGTCGAAGCGGGCATGCGCCTCCGGTACGACCGGCACGATCTTATAAACGGCGATATCTTTGGGCAGGAGCCTATTCAATTTTTCCGCGAGGAATACCAAATCCCCGATCGGTTCCTCTCAATCAAAATGTGCGATCATCAAGTGGGCATGTACGCCGGCATCGGTACGGCCGGCCCCCACAATAGGCACGGGCGTACGCATCAAGATGGCCAAGGCCTCCTCTATAGATTGCTGCACCGTCATACCATTCGGCTGGATCTGCCAGCCCCGAAAATTCTTTCCGTTATATCCCAGATATATAAAATATCGTCTCACGCTTATGCTCTTTACTTTCTCTTTTCTAAAATATGGCACAAAGGTACAGAAATCCTGCCAAGCCGTTGCCCGAATGGGCTAAAAAGTTTAATTTTGCATCTTTAAACAGCTTCACTTCAAAACTATCAGACATGTTTGAAACATTACTTCAGTCTTCTTATTTTGCCCTGTTTCTGATCATAGCGCTTGGATTCATGCTAGGCCGGATACAGATCAAAGGTCTTTCGCTAGATGTATCGGCAGTTATTTTCATCGCCCTGTTATTCGGTCATTTTGGGGTTATCATACCCAAGGAATTAGGGAATATGGGGTTGGTGTTATTCATCTTTACCATTGGTATCCAAGCGGGCCCCGGATTTTTCGACTCCTTCCGTTCCAAAGGCAAGACACTCATTATCCTGACGTTATTAATTGTCGGTTCGGCATGCTTGACAGGAATCTTATTCAAGTATATCTTGGATATCGATACCCCGAGTACTCGTCGGTCTGATCGCCGGGGCATTGACGAGTACGCCCGGTTTGGCGGTAGCGATCGACTCCACGCAATCATCCGCAGCATCCATCGCCTATGGCATCGCTTATCCGTTCGGCGTAATCGGCGTGATCCTTTTCGTGAAACTATTGCCCAAAATGCTTCGCAAGGATTTGATAGCCGAGGCTAAAGCGCTGGAAGCCCAACGGAAAAGCCAATATCCTACATTACATACCGCCGCATTTAAAGTCACGAATAAAAACATCTGCGGAAAGAGTTTGGCACAATTGCAGGTACGGGCCATGACCGGAGCGGTAGTCTCCCGTATAAAACACGACAATGTCATATCTATGCCAACTCCCCATACCACGCTTAACGAGGGAGATTTACTGAAGGCCGTAGGTAACGACAAAGCCTTGGAGCAACTGACATTATTGTTGGGAGAACGTATCGAGGGAGATCTGCCGTTAAGTGGCGGACAGACCTTGCAATCCCTGTTACTGACCAATAAGAGCATTATCAATAAATCGCTAGGCCATTTAAATTTACAAGGAACTTTCGGTTGTACGGTAACCCGTGTACGTCGAAGCGGAATCGACCTTTCCCCGGAACCTAATTTGGTGTTGAAGTTTGGAGATAAGTTGATGGTCGCCGGCGAGAAAGAAAGCGTAAATGAACTCGCCCAATTCATTGGCAATGATGAGAAACGTCTTTCGGATACAGACTTTTTCCCGATCGCTATGGGTATCGTATTAGGCGTATTGTTTGGAAAATTAATATATCCTTCTCGGATTCCTTCTCATTCTCTCCGGGACTAACCGGCGGTATCCTTATGGTTGCCTTGGTATTAAGCGCCATCGGAAAAACAGGTCCGATCATCTGGTCAATGTCCGGTTCCGCTAATAACCTGCTTCGCCAATTGGGATATTGCTATTCCTCTCCGAGGTCGGGACATCCGCCGGTGTAAATCTGGTTTCCACTTTCCAATCAAGCGGTTTAACTTTATTCGGAGTCGGTATCGCTATAACAATGATCCCTATGATTATAGCCGTATTAGCTGGATATTATTTCTTTAAGATCAACATTCTCGATTTAGTCGGAACAATCGCCGGTGGTATGACCAGTACCCCGGGACTTGCCGCCGCAGATTCTATGACAGACAGCCCAGCCCCAAGCGTGGCTTATGCGACGGTTTATCCGATAGCGATGGTATTCCTGATCTTGTTTATACAGATGATAGCGAATTTGATTGTCTAAATCTTTATTTATTGAAAAACATAGAATATGAGAAGAAAGAACATGAAAAAAACCGCGGCTTTATTCCTCTTAAGTGTAGGTGTAAACTGCATGACCGCACAAGACATCGTTCCTGTCCATGAGTTTGACATCGATATACAGAAGTAGGCTCGCCTATCCAGTCAACCATGTATGGAATCTTCTTCGAGGATATCAATTTCGGGGCAGATGGAGGATTGTATGCGGAGCTAATCAAGAACCGCTCCTTCGAGTTTGAGAATCCATGGGGAGGTTGGGAGCCTTTCGGCGATGTAAGTATAGCTGAGAAGAATCCCTGTTTCAACAAAAACCCCCATTACGCACACCTGACTTATACCGGGCAAATCACCGGAACCGGTCTGGAGAACGAAGGCTTCAAAGGTATCGGTATAAAGGCTGACGAAAATTACGACTTTTCCTTATATGCCCGTACCGAGACCAATAACCCGATCAAACTACGTATTGAATTAGTAAACAGGGATAACGATATTTATGAGACACAACACCTAGAGATAAAAGGAAAAGACTGGAAGAAATATTCCGTTATCTTGTCTCCCAAAGCTAACCGACGCTAAATCACGCCTACGCATCACGATGGAAACGGCAGGTACTTTGGATAATGGAACATATCTCCCTTTCCCGGAAAAACATTCAACAATCGCACGAACGGCCTACGCCGCGATCTGGCACAAGCGTTGAAAGATCTAAAGCCGGGAATCTTTCGTTTCCCGGGTGGATGTATCGTTGAGGGTACAACCATCGCCACACGCTACCAATGGAAAAATACGGTAGGCCCCGTAGAGAACCGGCCTATCAATATCAGCCGATGGAATTATACATTTCCTCACAAGAAATTCCCGGATTATTATCAATCTTACGGTTTGGGATTCTTTGAGTATTTCCAATTAAGCGAAGATATCGGAGCCGAGCCCCTGCCTGTATTGAATTGCGGGCTGTCATGCCAGTTTGAGAATGAGGGTATGGACCAGCATGTGCCGGTAGATAAATTACAACCTTATATAGACGATGCCTTGGACTTAATCGAATTCGCCAATGGCCCGATTACCTCCCAATGGGGCAAAGTGCGTGCGGATATGGGGCATCCGGCTTCTTTTAATCTGAAATTTATCGCTATCGGCAACGAGCAATGGGGACCATTATATCCCGAACGCCTCGAACCATTCGTGAAAGCCATCCGAGCCAAATATCCGGAGATCAAAATCATCGGCAGTTCCGGTCCTGATTCGGAAGGAAAAGATTTCGAATATCTATGGCCGGAGATGAAACGCTTAAAAGTAGATCTGGTGGATGAACATTTCTATCGCTCACCGGAATGGTTCCTAAATAGTGCCACACATTATACATACAGCATAATATAGCTCTGATTATCAAAGTAAAAGCCCACCTATTACTAATAGTGGGTAACAAAATAGTAACAAAAAAAACGAAGAAATCGCTTTGCGGTGGGCTTCATGTGCAAAGGTAACAAAAGCTCTCTAACCATAAAAGCAAAACTGGCGAAAAGAAGAATACTGTTTTTCTTTTCGCCAGCATATATAATTTGCTGTCAATAGAAATTAGTTTAGTCCGTTTTGGATATATAGACAAAAACACAAACTAAACTTGTGTTTATAATAACTTTTTCAACTTATCTATGACATATCTTCCAATGCAGAGAACTTTGAATGATTTAGGTAACAGATATTTGGATGTTTTAATTAGAATGTCCCTTTTTTACACCTAATATCTATCTAAGAAATCTTACTTTTGTTTGATAATTAAAACAGAATGGAGAAAATTCAAGTAATACAACCTACCAAATTGCTCGCTCCTTATATAAAGCAATATTGGCTTTTAAGGATAGATGATGTAAAGCAAGGCTTTCAACGTTCTATCCCGGCAGGTTGTGTAGCACTTGTTTTCATAAAGGGAACAAAATTATTTCTTCTTTTCATAAGGGAACGCAGCCACATTACAAATAGGGTAAATTTCAATAATGGATTGTTTTGATGAAAAAAACTCTTCAATATTTAGACTTACTGACATAGGGCTGTCATAGAAGACGCTATCTTTGTATCAAAAAGTATTCAACTTAATATTATAGAATATGAAAAGATTATTTTTATGCTCATCATTTGCTGATGTTGCTAATCTATTTGTCGATTGTGCCAAAGAAGATTTGCAAGGGAAAATTATAGCTTTTATACCAACTGCAAGCCTTACAGAACCAATACGATTCTATGTAAAAAAGGGGAAAAAGGCTTTAGAAGAAGCAGGAATGATTGTTGAAGAAGTCGAGATTACCCAACTGCCCAAAGAGGAAATATCTTCTATATTACATAAATGCGATTATATCTACATAACAGGTGGAAATACATTTTCCTTTTGCAAGAGTTAAAAAGAAAAGGTGTTGATAAAATTATATCTAAACAAGTGAAATTGGGTAAACTGTATATTGGGGAATCTGCCGGAGCAATAATAGCCTCTCCCGATGCAGAATATATGAGAAGTGTGAATTTTGATCCAATAGAAAAGGCTCCTGAATTGAAAGACTGTGCTTCTTTAGATTTGGTCGATTTTATACGATTCCCATTATGGAAATTTTCCATTCAAGAAAAAAGGTGAAAGATAGTTCAACTATATAATGAGAAGTTGCAGCTTATTCCTATAAGTAATAAACAAGCTGTTATTATTGAAGATTCAAATATTCAAATTAAAGATGCAAAATGAATAGAATAGACCGTATTTCTGCTATATTGATTCAGTTACAATCGCACTCGTTAGTGAAAGCACAGCAAATTTCAGAACGTTTTAATATAAGCATTCGCACTGTATATCGAGATATAAGAACATTGGAAGAGGCAGGCATTCCTATCATAGGAAATCCCGGTATTGGTTATTCACTTGCAGAAGGATTCAAATTATCTCCTCTAATGTTTACTCAAAAAGAGGCTTTGTCCTTTTTGATTGCAGAGAAATTAGTACATGAACTAACTGATTCAAATAGCAACGAACATTATAAGTCTGGAATAGAAAAGATTAGGTCTGTCATGCGTTTTGCAGACAAAAATATGTTAGAAACAATGGAAAAGTGCATGTCTGTATTGGATACTTATAAATCATCGACCTATAAACCTGATATTCTTTTACTTATTTTACAAAGTATATACCAAAAAAGAATTATTGAAATATCTTATTTGGGAAGTAATGCGTTAAGTGTTTCAGAACGAAAGATTGAAGCTGTTGGAATTTTCTTTTCGAGAACTAACTGGTATCTAATAGGCTTTTATCTTCCCAAAGAAATCTATCTTACATTTCGGATAGATAGAATTCAAAAAATGCACATTCTTAATGAATTACAATCACGGGAGCATCCTCCTTTGGAAAAATTCATACGCGAGTTTTACGATAAAGAAAAATTACATGAAATCGTTATAAGAATAGAAAAGAATAAAACCTCCATAATGAATGATGATAAATATTATTACGGATTAACATCTGAGAAAGAGATAGGGGATATGTTTGAACTTCATTTTCTAACATTTTCAATCAGTAAGTTTGCACATTGGTATCTGTCTTTTGCAGATAGTGCAACTATAATAAGACCAGATTCTTTAAAATATGAAGTTAAAAATATTATCAATAACATTTCTATTTGATTGCTGTCAAATAGTATTTTTAATCGACTCAATGAAAAAATATTCGACCAAAGATTTTTCCGCTTATTGTCGGAATGCTCACAACGTAAAGTGTCTGCATCTGAATTTGCAGAAGCTATCGAAGAATTGGCGACCCATGTAGCCAATTTTAGTATCAATGAGCAGGATTACAACGTTTTACTACGTTATTTTTCCTTTGGTTTGCACCGTCTTAAATCGTATCGTGTACGGTTTGAGCAAGAAAAAAATGCCCCATCTGCATCTAATTGATGAAGCGATAGGACTTTTGAACACTGAAATACGCCTTATCGAGTGGCGCATCAAATACCCGGAACAGCTACAGCAACGTATCAACAAACAGCCCCTTTCCCCTCTCTATCTCGCAGACAAGACAACCCTTATCAACA
>ENA-OQDF01001179-OQDF01001179.1-human-gut-metagenome-genome-assembly--contig:-NODE-1179-length-10704-cov-2.291671_pt1 | contig 10704 bp, 17 predicted proteins | sample MGYA00242769_ERZ504597 | MGnify/ENA primary metagenome ERZ504597 (study PRJEB26092, sample SAMD00036305) | human gut metagenome | host: Homo sapiens | study: EMG produced TPA metagenomics assembly of...
CCGAAAGGAGCCGTGCTATAATGCCGCTGTAATTGAATCAGAAATCTTCAGGCAGGGTGCGATTCCCTACCGGTGGTACAGCCACGAGCCGTAAGGCATGATTCGGTGAAACTCCGAAGCCGACAGTACAGTCTGGATGAAAGAAGATACCAAGCGCAGAGCCCGCACGGTTCTGCGCTTGTGGAGGCTGCTCTGGGATGCGTTTGCATTCTGGAGCTTTCTTTTTTGCACAAGGGTCCCTTGTGTCTTTTCGGCTTGCCCTGAACGGTTTTGTTCAGGGCTTTTTCTTTTGGAGGCGACACGATGAACGACAAAGAGTATATGCGTCTGGCTTTGCAGCTTGCAAAAAAGGTTGCGGATGGACATCTCCCAACCCGATGGTGGGTGCCGTGGTCGTAAAAGAGGGCAGGACCATCGGACAGGCTGGCACCAGAGATACGGTCAGGCTCATGCGGAGCGCAATGCGCTGGCATCCTGCACCGAAGATCCGCAGGGAGCGACCCTGTATGTGACATTGGAGCCGTGCTGCCATTACGGAAAGCAGCCGCCCTGCGTGGATGCGATTCTGGACGCGGGCATTCACCGGGTGGTCGTGGGTTCTGCTGACCCGAATCCGCTGGTGGCTGGAAAAGGAATTGCAATCCTGCGCGCACACGGCATAGATGTGACCGAAAATGTTCTGCAAGAGGAATGCGATGCGCTGAACAAGGTGTTCTTCCACTATATCACCACAAAACGCCCCTTCGTTTCCATGAAATACGCCATGACGATGGACGGAAAAATCGCCACATACACAGGCGCTTCCAAATGGATCACCGGGGAAATTGCCCGGAATCATGTTCAACGGCAGCGACACCGATTCCGCGGCATTATGGTGGGAGTCGGAACCATCCTAGCAGATGACCCGCTGCTGACCTGCCGGATAGAGGGTGGCCGTGATCCCGTCCGGATCATCTGTGATACACATTTGCGGACACCGCTGCAATCACAGGTGGTCATGACCGCCAAACAAGTTCCGACCATTCTTGCGACCTGCTGCGGCGACCCGGAGAAGCAGGCGGCATATCAACAGGCCGGGTGCCGGGTCCTTTGTCTGGAAGCGCATTGCGGTCATGTGAATCTTCTGCAACTGATGGAACAGCTGGGGCAGGAGCAGATCGACAGCATTCTGCTGGAAGGCGGCGGAACCTTGAACTGGTCTGCACTGGAAAGTGGCATCGTGCAGCAGGTACAGGCTTACATTGCCCCGAAGCTGTTCGGAGGAAGGGATGCCAAAGCACCCATTGAGGGTGCAGGTGTCCCGCTTCCGGATGCTGCATTCCGCCTGAAGAACAGCCGATTGGAACAGCTTGGCAAAGATTTCCTGATCGAAAGTGAGGTGGAGTACCCATGTTTACCGGAATCGTGGAAGAAGTCGGAACAATAAAGTCCATCAATCGGGGACAGCATTCCGCCGTACTGACTGTTCGTGCAAAAACGGTTCTGGAAGGAACCAGGATCGGCGACAGCATCGCCGTCAACGGCATCTGCCTGACCGTCAGGCAGCTCTTCCCGGATAGCTTTGCTGCGGATGTCATGCACGAGACCTTGAACCGCTCTGCACTTGCACAGCTCACCGTTGGAAGTGCTGTCAATCTGGAACGTGCCATGCCGGCCAACGGACGTTTTGGCGGACACATCGTAGCAGGCCATGTGGATGGCGTCGGACGCATTGCTAATATCCGAAAAGACGATACGGCTATCTGGTACACCATTCATGCAGATTCTGCGATCCTTCGCTATGTCGTTGAAAAAGGCTCTATCACAATAGACGGTATCAGCCTGACCGTGGCTGCGGTGGAACCTACGGGCTTTTCCGTGTCCACGATACCGCACACCGTCCGTCAGACGAACCTGAACCAACGGCACAAAGGGGATTTTGTCAATTTGGAAACCGATGTTGTTGGAAAATATATCGAGAGGCTGCTTCCATCAGAAACACCGAAGCAAAACACGCTCACAAAAGAAATGCTGCTGCGCTGCGGCTTTTAAGGAGAGTTTACGATGAACTTCAATACCATTCCCGAAGCTTTGCAAGACCTGAAGCAAGGAAAAATCATTCTGGTAACGGATGACCCGACCGTGAAAACGAGGGGGACTTCATCTGTGCTGGCCGAATTTGCCACCACCGAAAACGTCAACTTTATGGCGACCCACGGCAAAGGTCTGATCTGTATGCCGATGTCCGAAGCTTTCGTCCAGAAGCTGCAATTTCCGCAGATGGTGCAGCATAACACCGACAACATGAAACGGCATTTACGGTGTCCATCGACCACGTTTCTACTTCTACGGGCATTTCTGCCGCAGAGCGTTCCATTACGGCGATGGCTTGTGTGGACGATCACGCAAAAGCAGAAGATTTCCGCAGACCGGGCCATATGTTCCCCCTTCTGGCAAAAAAGAACGGTGTGTTGGAGCGCAACGGTCACACGGAAGCAACCGTTGACCTGTGCCGTCTGGCAGGGCTGAAAGAATGCGGCCTGTGCTGCGAGATCATGCGGGAGGATGGCACGATGATGCGCACCGCTGAACTGGCAAAGCTGGCAGAGCGTTTCCAGATCAAATTCATCACCATCCGTGATTTACAGGAGTACCGCAAGTGTCACGATAAACTGGTCGATCAGGTGACGGCAGTGAACCTGCCCACCAAGTATGGCACCTTCAGAGCTTATGGTTTTGTGAGCCGCCTGAACGGAGAGCATCACATTGCACTGGTAAAAGGTGACATTGGCGATGGAAAGGATATTCTGTGCCGCGTCCACTCGGAATGCCTGACAGGAGATACATTTGGCTCTTTGCGTTGTGACTGCGGCCAGCAGCTGGCCGCTGCCATGACGCAGATCGAAAAAGAAGACCGGGGTATCCTGCTCTATATGCGGCAGGAAGGCCGGGGCATCGGTCTGATCAACAAGCTGCGTGCCTATGAACTTCAGGAGCAGGGCATGGATACGCTGGAAGCCAATCTCGCTCTGGGGTTCCATGGAGATGAACGGGAGTATTATCTCGGCGCACAGATCCTCCGGGAACTTGGCGTAAAAGCCTGCGCCTGCTTACCAATAACCCGGACAAAGTATATCAGCTCTCCGAGTTTGGGCTGGAGATCTCCGAGCGCGTACCCATTCAGATGACGGCGACCCCGTATGACCTGTTTTACCTGAAAACGAAGCAGGCACGGATGGGGCATCTTCTGGAATATTAACAACGAAAGAGGTATTTAAAAATGAAAACATTTGAAGGCAAGCTGGTTTCTCAGAATATCAAGGTTGGTATCGTAGCTGCCCGATTCAACGAATTTATCACGTCCAAACTTCTGAGCGGAGCAATGGATGGTCTGCTTCGGCACGATGTGCAGGACGCTGATATTCATGTTGCATGGGTTCCGGGTGCTTTTGAGATCCCACTGGTTGCCTCTAAAATGGCAAAAGCGGAAGTATGATGCTGTGATCTGCTTGGTGCCGTGATTCGCGGTTCTACCAGCCATTACGACTATGTGTGCAATGAGGTTTCCAAAGGCATTGCCACGGTCTCGCTGGAAAGCGGGGTTCCCGTCCTCTTTGGTGTTCTGACCACCGAAAACATCGAACAGGCCATCGAGCGGGCAGGCACCAAAGCAGGTAATAAAGGCTATGACTGTGCAGTCAGTGCCATCGAGATGGTAAACCTGCTCCGGGAAATGGATACCGCCGCAGAGTAAAATACACGCAGGAGTTTGCCATGATCGTTATAAAGACCCGACAGCCTGACCCGGAATTGGAGCAGAAGATCCGGATGCTTCTGGAACGAGAGCACATCGAGGCAGAGCAAATATCCATTGATTCATGGGAGAAGTTGGTTCTTCCGGGGCTTACACTGGACGGAATGACCCACGAAGTGTCGTGCAACGGCAGAAAAGTCTCCCTTACACGACTGGAGTTCGATTTGCTGCTGATGCTTGCCTCCCACGAAGGACAAATCTTCTCAAAAGAAGAGCTTTTCCGTGCTGTGTGGGGACAAAACTGTGACGACACCTTAAAGGTCGTGGCAAATACCGTTTCCAATCTGCGAAAGAAGCTGGCCGGCTGCGGCAGCTTTATCCGCACTACCCACGGCGGCTATGCTTTTGTAAGCCAAAAGGAGAACGACCCGGCATGACCAGGATCTTATTTATTTGTCTCGGAAATATCTGCCGAAGCCCGATGGCAGAGTATGTGATGAAAGACCTTACGTCCAAGGCAGGACTATCCGAGCAATTTGAAATCGCATCAGCCGCCACCAGTGCATGGGAAATCGGAAATCCGGTCTATCCTCCTGCACGGCAGAAGCTGGCAGAACATGGCATCGACTGCAACGGCAAGACCGCCCGGCAGATGACCCGGCTGGATTATGCACGGTATGATCATCTGATTGGCATGGACGAAAGTAATCTGTGCGACATCCTGCGGCTTGTCGGCGGAGACCCACAGCATAAAGTCTCGCTGCTGATGGCGCATACGGATCATCCCCGTGAAGTGGCAGACCCATGGTTCACGGGAGATTTTGAAGCCACATGGCAGGATATACTGGAAGGATGCACGGCATTGCTTGAGGAACTGCGATCATAACAGATTATCATAAAACGGACGATGTCTGCCAGTTGACAGACATCCGTCTATTTTTTTATTTCAAATCATCTTAAAATACTTCAGCGCCTCCCGGATGGCTCTTTCCTTCTCCGGTGGGCACTTGAGCCGCTTGGGGTTCTCAGCCTTAGGCTTGTTGTAGTTCTGCCGCTCCTTGATGCCGCATTTCCGCTTGACCTGTGCAATATAGAGGTCGCTCACGTTCAGACCGGTGTGTTCCTTGACGTACTCCCGGATCTCTTCATAAGTAGCCTTGGTCTCTGCAGCAGTCACATCCAGTTCATCCATTTTCAGATTCACCGTGATCTTCTGGTAGACATCTAGTTTGGACAATGCGCATACCGTCTCGATATGCTCACTGTGGGGGAACATATCCACCGGCGTGCTGCTCTCCACTTTGTATCCCTTCCGGGTCAGCAGCTCCAGATCCCGGGCCAGCGTGGCCGGGTTGCAGCTCACGTAGACCATACGTTTCGGGGCCATGCGGGCCACGCTTTCGATAAACTGCGGCGTAGAGCCTCCCGCGGCGGGTCCATAAAGATCACGTCTGCGCGTTCACCAGCCGCAGCGGCTTCGCCGATCCACCGGGTGGCATCTGCGGCAAAGAAGCGGGCGTTCTTCACGCCATTGTGCTTTGCATTGCCTATGGCATCGTGCACCGCTTCGCGGTTCACCTCCACGCCCACTACCTGCTTTGCATGGCCGGCGGCGGTCAGGCCGATGGTTCCGATACCGCAGTAGGCATCCAGCACCACTTCTTTGCCGGTGAGATGCGCCGCGTCCACCGCAAGGCCGTACAGCACTTCGGTCTGGGTATGATTGATCTGATAAAAGCTGCGCGGCTGATGGCATAGGTCTTGCCGCAGAGGTATCCAGAATGAATCCCTTGCCGTACAGCACCTTTTCCATATCGCCCAGCACCACACTGGTTTTGCGGTCGTTCACGTTCTGGACGATGGTGGTGATGGCCACGCCCTGCTTTCCGGCTTCGGTCAGCAGGGCTTTGACAAGTTCTTGGCGCCGGGCAGCACCGCCTGCGCTGTCACCAGAACGACCATCACCTGCCCGGTCATAACGCCCCGCCGCAGCAGGCAGTGACGCAGAAGGCCGGTGCCTTATCCTCATTAAAAGGCTGGTAATGGCAGGTGCCTGCTGCCGCACGCACGGCCAGCATGGTCTTATCCAGCACTTCGTCCTGCAAAAGGCAGCTTTCCACCGGCAGCACCTTGTGGCTGTTTGCCGCGTAGATGCCGGAGGTAAGTTTTCCACCCCAGCCGGTGGTAAGGTGGAGATCACCCTGTTCCGATAGTGGTACGGCGTTTCCATGCCCCGGATGTGCTCCACCGGGCCGAATCTGCCCAGCAGCTTTTTCACGGTCTCTTCTTTCTGTTTCAGCTGTGCGGCGTAGTCCATGCCCAGCATCGGGCAGCCGCCGCAGTTTTTGGCACGCAGTTTGCAATCCATCTTCCGCTCTCCTTTTTACCCATAAGGGTCATACAGATCATATTCTTCCGCTTCCAGATGCTTTTCCTCCAGCACCTTTATGGCCTGTTCCAGCTCGCTCTGGCCGCAGCCGCTTTCGCTGACCAGCGCGTGCACCGCCGCCGCAAGGTCGCCGCCAAAGAGGGTGTCCAGCCGTTCGCGCATACTCCACACGTTGTAGGCGCGCTGGGTGATGGCCGGAGTGTAGGTATTGCGGTTGCCATCCTTGCCGCTTTTCACCCAGCCTTTCTCCTCCAGCCGGTAAAGAAAGTTGAGCACGGTCGCCGGGGCCCAGCCTTTGCGCGCAGCTTTGCGTCGATGTCCCGCCGGGTGACGGGCGCACGGCAGGCCCACACCGCCAGCATCACCTGCTCCTCTGCCGCCGAAAGCGGCTTTACACTGTCCGGGATGCCGTACATCCTGCTGTTCTCCCTCCTTTTGGCATCTTTTTTACTTTTACGTTTGTCTTTGTTTTATTATTATACCAATTTCTGCGCCAAAGCGCAAGAGCCGGAAACGCCGATGAAATCAGGCTTTTTCAGCTCTATTTTACATTTGTCTTTGTTTTTGTTTTTCTGTCAAGGACATTTGTGTGCTTTGTGCCCGCACAGGGGCTTTTGCGCCGTATCTTTGTGCAAAGATGCTCTTGTTTTCATCCCTGCAAAACCGGTATACTACGGCTACAGCAATCAACAGAACGCACCGCAGAAAACCGCGGTGCTGTGCGATACAGGAAAGGGAGAGTTCATTATGGCACGAGTTTACAACTTCAGCGCAGGCCCCAGCATGCTGCCCGAGAAGGTGCTCAAGCAGGCACAGGCAGAGCTGCTCGAGTATGGCGACAGCGGTCAGAGCGTGATGGAGATGAGCCACCGCAGCAAGTGGTTCGATGCCATCATCAAGGACACCGAGGCCACCCTGCGCCGGGTAATGAACATTCCCGACAACTACAAGGTCGGTTTCTTTCAGGGCGGTGCGACCCAGCAGTTTGCCATGGTCCCGCTGAATTTCATGACCACCGGCAAAGCAGATTACCTTGTCACCGGCAATTTCTCGAACCTTGCCGCCAAGGAAGCCGCCAAGTTCGGCGAGGTGAACATCGTTGCTTCCAGCAAGGACAAGAACTTCACCTACATCCCGGACGTGAACGCCATCAACTATGATAAGGATGCCAGCTACATCCACATCTGCCAGAACAACACCATCTTCGGCACTCAGTTTGTCGAGGTACCGCAGGTGGAGGGTGTGCCTCTGGTAGCCGACATGAGCTCCATGATCCTCTCCAAGCCCGTGGATGTGACCAAGTACGGCTGCATCTACTTCGGCGTGCAGAAGAATGTGGCCCCCGCCGGTATGGCCATTGCCATCGTCCGCGATGACCTGCTGGGCCATGCCGCCGACAATGTGCCCACCATGATGAACTACACCACCCTGCTGGGCAAGGACAGCATGTACAACACGCCCCCCTGCTGGTGCATCTATATGACCGGTCTGGTGCTCAAGTATCTGGAAAACGACATCGGCGGTCTTGCCAACATGCAGAAGATCAACGAAGCCAAGGCCAAGGTGCTGTACGACTATCTGGATGGTCAGGACTTCTTCACGAATCCTGTGGAGCACCGCTACCGCAGCACCATGAATGTCACCTTCACCAGCCCCAATGCAGATCTGGACAAGAAGTTCTGCGCCGAAGCTGCAGAAGCAGGCTTCGTGAACCTGAAGGGCCACCGTCTGGTAGGCGGTATGCGCGCTTCCATTTACAACGCAATGCCCGCCGAGGGCGTGGACAAGCTGGTGGACTTCATGGAGAAGTTCCGCAAAGAAAATGCATAAGAGGGGAATTCAGATATGTATACGATCAAAACTTGAACGCCATCAGCGGTGGGTCTGGCAAAGCTGAACAACAAGCAGTTTGACGTGGCTGTGGACACCGATGCCCCGGACGGCATCCTTGTGCGCAGCGCCGACATGCTGAATACCGCCTTCAACGACAATCTTCTGGCCATCGCCCGCGCCGGTGCCGGCGTGAACAACATCCCGCTGGACCGCTGCAGTGAGCAGGGCATCGTGGTGTTCAACACCCCCGGTGCCAACGCCAATGCTGTGGCCGAGCTGGTGATCGGCATGCTGATCGCCGGCAGCCGCAATGTGGCTGCTGCCGCCCAGTGGTGTCAGGGCCTGACCGGTGACCCTGCCATGGCAAAGACCGTGGAAAAGGGCAAGAAGCAGTTCGTGGGCAACGAGATCAAGGGCAAGACGCTGGGTGTCATCGGTCTGGGTGCCATCGGCTCCCGCGTGGCCAACTGCGCCATTGAGCTGGGCATGGAGGTCTACGGCTACGACCCCTACATCTCCATTGATGCCGCATGGAACCTGAGCAGTCAGGTACGCCACTGCGTGAACCTGAACGACATGCTGCCCCTGTGCGACTACATCACCATCCATGTGCCCTACCTGCCCACCACCAAGGACACCATCAACGTCCAGACCCTTGCCCTGTGCAAGGACGGCGTGAAGATCCTGAACTACGCCCGCGGCGAACTGGTCAACACCGAAGCCCTGCTGGAAGCCATGGAGACCGGCAAGGTGTCCGGCTACATGACCGACTTCCCATCTGAGGCCATTCTGGGCAAGCCCGGCATCGTGTGCACCCCCCATCTGGCGCTTCCACCCCGGAAGCCGAGGACAACTGCGCCGTGATGGCTGCAAAGGAGCTGAGCGACTACCTGAAGAACGGCAACATCATCCACTCGGTGAACATGCCGGAGGTCAACCAGCCCCGCGCCGGCGGCAAGCGCATCTGCATCATCCACAAAAACGAGCCGGGCATGATCAGCCAGATCACCGCCCTGACCACCGAAGCCGGCCTGAACATCGAGAACATGGTGAACAAGAGCAAAAGAACATGGCCTACACCATGCTGGATGCTACCGGTGCTGTGGACAAGAAGCTGGCCGAAAAGCTGGCTGCCATCCCCGCCGTGATCCGGGTGCGCATCCTGTAAAGCAAAACGGTTTAAAATGTCCGCCGCGTCGCTCTTGGCATCTTCAGCGGAAAACGATTTTTATTTTAGCAACCCGAATCTGCGGATTTTTCCGGGTTGCTTTTTCACAGAGAAGGGCCGTAGCGGCAAACCGCATTTCCAAACCAGGATTTTTTACAAACTGGAAATTCTTTCTCGTCCCATCTGCCGGTTAGTTTTCATTTACAAACTGTAGTTTGTCTTAAAAAACGCGTTAGAGATAGCTTTTTCTAACTACACATCGTAAAAAGTTTACATGTATTAACATTCAAGAAAAAGCTTGAAAATGGTAAATTCTGTGCTACAATAGGCTCGACAGAAGGGAAATGTCCACCCTGTTCTCCGGCTTTTGGGCCGGTATATTCATCTTACAGGTCCTGCGAGGGTCTCTGACAGGAAATAGAAAAGGTAGGGAAGTTACTATGGATATCAAGAAGATCGCACTGTTCGCTGCCGGTACGTTGTTCGGTTCTGCCGGTTTCAAGCTGCTGTCCAGCAAAGACGCCAAGAAGGTCTACACCCAGACCACCGCTGCTGTGCTGCGCATGAAGGACTCCACCATGGAGACCGTCAGCAAAGTTCAGGAGCAGGCTGGTGACATTCTGGCCGATGCAAAGGCCATCAACGAGGCTCGTGCTGTTGAAGCCGAGGCTGCTGTGATCGAGGATGCCGCCGAGGAGACCACCGAAGAGACCGCTGAGTAATTTTCGGTTCGTAAAGCACTGAAAGCCCCAACGTGGCTTTCGAGCCGGCCTTCGGGCTGGCTCTTTTTGTGGAGAGTGGGGCCGCAGCGTGCAGGGTATAGCAGCCTGACGCTGCGGCAAAAAGATAGAGAAGGATATTTGATATATGAAATGTACCATTCTGCATGAAGGCAAGGGCCGGATGCGTGTGCATGTGGAAAACGTCCGCATGACTTTGCACCGTGCCGATGTGCTGGAAGCATATCTGAACCACAAAGATGCCATCGTCCATGCCGCCGTTTACGAGCGCACGGGCGATGTGGTCATTACCTATACCGGCAAGCGCACCGCCGCCATTGCCATTCTGGCAGGCTACAAGTTCGATGTGGCCGAGTATGACGCTCTGGTCACCTCCGCCGACAGCCGCAGGCTGAACCGGGAATATCAGGATAAAATGTTCGATCTGGTGGCAGGCCGCTGCCTGCGCAAGCTGTTCCTGCCCGCACCCCTTGACGCTGCCTACACCGCCTTCCGTTCCATCCGCTTTCTCTGGAAGGGTGTGCGCTGCGTGCTGAGCCGCAGGCTGGAAGTGGAGGTGCTGGACGCTTTGTCCATCGGCGTCTCGCTGCTGCGCGGCGACTTTGGCACCGCCGGTTCTGTCATGTTCCTGCTGAATCTGGGCTCTCTGCTGGAGGAGTGGACCCGCAAGAAGAGTCTGGACGATCTGGCCCGCAGCATGGCCCTGAACGTGGACAAGGTGTGGGTGCGCAGCCAAGCACCGAAGTGCTGGTGCCTCTGACCAAAGTACGCTCCGGCGATGAGGTGGTCGTGCGCAGCGGCAACATGATCCCGCTGGACGGCACCGTGCTGGAAGGCAGAG
>ENA-OQDF01001182-OQDF01001182.1-human-gut-metagenome-genome-assembly--contig:-NODE-1182-length-10694-cov-1.284092_pt1 | contig 10694 bp, 19 predicted proteins | sample MGYA00242769_ERZ504597 | MGnify/ENA primary metagenome ERZ504597 (study PRJEB26092, sample SAMD00036305) | human gut metagenome | host: Homo sapiens | study: EMG produced TPA metagenomics assembly of...
CTTTAGCGGAAGCTGTTCGGTTTGCTAAGGATGATTCTTTTCATAATGAACAAGCATTTTGCATAGTCTGTAAACATAGTAAAGACTGTGAGGTGGAATTATGCCAAAAGAAGCAGAAATTTCCTGCAAAAATGTATTTAAGTGTGAAGATAAGTCGGCATTAAAAAAAGAGTTCAATCAGAAATGGATAGAACTCATCAATCAATTAGAAAAATCCAAAGGACAGGTATTACCTGTAAAATAATAGACAAACATTTCTCAACACGGTATAATAAGTGTAGGTGGAATGTTTGTTTTATCTTCTCTTTAAGGGAGATAAAATATGATGAACACAAAGTCAAAAGTTGCTATTTATTGCCGCTTATCAGAAGAAGATAGAAACAAACAACATGAAACTGATGATAGTAACAGTATTCAAAATCAAAAATCCATGCTGATTCAATATGTATTGGAACAAGGTTGGGAAGTCTACAATATATACAGTGATGACGATTATACTGGTTCAGATAGACGAAGACCAGAATTTAACAAACTGTTAAATGACGCTGAACACCGAAAATTTGATATTATCCTCTGTAAAACACAATCCAGATTTACCAGAGAGTTAGAGTTGGTGGAAAAATACATACATGGATTGTTTCCTATTTGGGGGATTCGTTTTATCAGTATTGTAGATAATGCAGATACCGCTAATAAAGGAAACAAAAAATCAAGACAAATCAATGGTCTGGTTAATGAGTGGTATTTAGAGGATATGTCAGAAAACATCCGCAGCGTATTGACTGACCGCCGGAAGAATGGATTTCATATTGGTGCATTTGCTCTTTATGGTTATAAAAAAGACCCCGAACAAAAGGGACACCTGATTATTGACGAAGAAGCTGCTGCTGTTGTCAGAGAAGTTTTTATCTTTATTTCACAGGATATGCAAAACAGCGATTGCCCGTATGCTGAATGACCGTGGGATTCCAAACCCTACGGAATATAAACGGCTTCATGGTTTACGCTATAAGCAGCCTACCAGAAAAAATAGTACCTTATGGAAATATTTTGCTATTTCCGATATGCTGACAAATGAAATTTATATCGGAAATATGGTTCAAGGAAAATACGGCAGTGTTTCGTATAAGACAAAACAAAATAAGCCCAGACCTAAAGAGGAATGGTACAGAGTAGAGGGAACACACGAACCGATTATTGACCGTGAACTTTGGGATAGAGTACAATCTATGGTAGCTGAAAAAGCAAAACCATTTACAGTAGGAACCATAGGGCTGTTTGCCAGAAAAGCTCGCTGCATGAACTGTGGCTATACCATGCGTTCTAATAAGCAGACAGATGGAAGACATTATTTACAATGTTCAAATCGCCATGTTGCAAAGGACGCTTGCATAGGCTCATTTATTTCTGTGAAGAAGTTGGAGCAGGCAGTTATTTCTGAACTGAACAAGTTATCACAAGAATATCTTGATAAAGATGAATTGGAACAGAACGTGGAATTTCACTCCAACGTAAAGGAGAAAAAAACTGCTTTAGAAACACAACTTGCTACTTATCAAAAAAGATTGAAGAAGACGCAAAGGTAATCAGAGAACTTTATCTTGATAAAGTAAAAGGGATTCTTTCCGAAAATGATTTCCTGAATTTGTCAAAAGACTTCACAAATGACAGAGAACGGCTTGAAAAGCTGGTGATTGAAACGCAAAAACAGCTTGATGTAATTGAGAGAAAAATCCAGACAGGCGATAATCGCCGCCAGCTTATTGAGCAATACACAAATCTTGAACATTTAGACAGAGAAACCGTTGAAACTCTAATTGATTATATATTAGTAGGAAAACGGATTCCAGGGACAAGAAATGTCCCGATTGAAATACATTGGAATTTCTAAGTTCTGTAAAATCTGGTGTCTGGCACACCAGATTATATAGAACTTCTACTTAACACTTCTATGTTGCACTTATGCAGTTGCACCATCTGCAGCAAGGTCTTCGCTTAGATCGGTGATCGGATCTCCGACAGACTGGAAAGTAGTTGCGCTAAAAGGCATTCCGCTTGCTGCCTGTGGCCATACACCTGCTGTGTGGTCTACATAGTAAGCTCCGAATCCAGATTTTTTAATTTGTTCTGGTGTTAAATCTCTTGTTAACTGATGCACGATGGTACAGATCATTTCCAAATGAGCTAATTCCTCGGTTCCGACATCAGTTAATACTCCACATACATTTTATAAGGCATTGCAATCTCTGTGAAAGATATCTCAGGGAGGCTCCGAGTTCTCCATCAGGACCGCCATACTGTGTAATGATCAGCTGGGCCATTGCAGGATCAGTTCGTTTGATATTTACAGGAAATTCCAGTCGCTTCTCATAATTCCACATACTAGCATCCTCCCTTCTTCATCCATGGCCAGGAATCAGTTGCCCATGTAAGTGATCGTCAATGTCAGCACTATCGATCGTTAATGGTTCAAAATTTCTGGCATATTCTTTTAGCGCCTGTTTTCTTGCTTTCTGGTATTGATTAAAATGGTTGATTGCTTTCTGATCATTTGGATGAGTATCCAGATACAAGGTTGTATCGATCAGGGCAAAGCTAACTGTATCAATATAGTTTAATAGTTTTTCTTATCATACTGATTCATTACCGGCACGCCCCTTTCCCATAAAATGGTTTATTTAATTCTGGAAAGATTGTTCCGCATTTTAATCCCTCTTCTGGACTATAGATCTGATTCCAATGCTGCCAAGGAACATACTGCATTGCAACAGGCATAGAATCGATACCGCCAAGGCGATGTCCATGAATTTTATTTCAGACGGTTGGTTACAACAACATCGATCCATCGATATTCTCCTTTTCTTATTTATATTATCATGGTATGTATGTAAAATAGAAATGTGAGAATCTTCTTTTATAGTGTAAATTCTTGTTATTTGATAAAAATTCGTATAGAATAGATTGATCTTATGGCTGGGATCATTACTGATCGTAGTGATCTCAAATATAATGACAGGGGAAATAGATATATTAACATTGACTGCAGCATTAATTGGAGCAACATCTTTGATCTTTGCAGCAAAAGGTAATGTATGGGCACAGATTCTAATGATCTTCTTATTATGCACTGGGATATGCGTCAAACGATATTGTATTGATTATTTTGTGGGTTATGGCATCTATCAAAGATCCGTCATATTTTCCAGTGGTAGTAAATTTCATGATCTTTTTCCTAAATGATATGTACGGATTTATCAGCTGGAAGAAGAGAGAAGCAAAGATTGAAGAGAAGATAGAAATAGGATAAACAACAGATAAAACAGGTGGAAATGAGTAGAAAAATTCATTTCCACCTGTTTTATGTTACAGAAAATTTATGAGAAATATTTAAATCACAATAAAATCTGCTATAATAAATCAAAAATGAATAGTTCAAATATGAACTAAACATAAAGAAAGGAAAAATAAATGAAGATCAATATAGAATTTCCAAGAAAACTCTTAGAAGTATATAACGATGCATGTAAGCCATTATGCAAAAAGTTAAAATTACCACAAACAGCTTTGATATTCTAATGTTTTTAGGAAACAATCTGCAGTATCAGACAGCAAGAGATATCGTTAAGGTTAGAAATATCAAAGCAAATCTTGTATCGATTAACGTGGACAAACTAATAAAGGAAGGATACTTAAAGAGAGAAGCGATTGAAGGAGATCGGAGAAAGACAAAACTGGTCTGTACGACAAAAGCACAGCCAGTGATCAGGGAAGGACAACAGTTACAACAAGAATTTGTAGATCATTTGTTTGATAATATAACACAAAAAGAAAAGAAATTTTTATCAAAGTGATGAAAACAATGGATAAAATCTAGATGACATTTTGAAAGGTGGGAACTAAGATGAATATATTATTAACGATCATAGTAACATTTTTGCAGGAATGGGAGCAGGGCTTGGAACGGGCTTTGCAGGTAGTGCAGCAGCAGTGATCAGTCCGATGTTAATTACATTTCTTAAGATGAATCCATATATGGCTGTAGGAATCGCATTATCATCCGATGTACTGGCAAGTGCAGTTTCAGCTTATATTTATGGGAAAAATAAGAATCTTGATATCAAAAATGGAATGATCATGATGGTAACGGTATTACTGTTTACAGTCGCAGGAAGCTATATCGCAAGCCTTTTGCCCGCAGCAACAATGGGAAATTTCTCAGTTTTATGACATTGCTATTAGGGATTAAATTTATCGTAAAGCCAGTTATGACAACAAAAGAAGCCATGCAAGGCGTTTCAGCAAAGAAACGAGCAATTCAATCCATCATTTGTGGAATGATGATCGGACTGATCTGTGGATTTGTCGGCGCTGGTGGTGGAATGATGATGTTACTGATCTTAACAAGCGTATTAGGATATGAGTTAAAAACAGCGGTAGGAACTAGCGTCTTTATTATGGCATTTACCGCATTTACAGGAGCCGCATCCCACTTTATGATCGGTGGGGCACCAGACTGGACGGTGTTTATCTTATGTGTTGCATTTACCCTGATCTGGGCAAGGATCGCAGCAAGATTTGCAAATAAAGCGACCCCAGAAACATTAAACAGGGCAACAGGAATCATTCTTGTGATCCTTGGAATCGTTGTTCTTGGATTTTCTATGCTATAAATGATGAAAAATATTGAAAGATCAAGGAAAAGAGTGATAAAATCAAACTATTAAATAAAAAAGGAGTCGAAATACAGCATGATAATCGATGAGTTAAAAAAGCAGGGAAAAGCTTTATTAGATGCAAGAAGAGAGGAGTTTGTAAGACAAAGCCTTTTATCCGATGAATTTCTAAATTTTATGCATCAAAATAGGAAACCCTTTGATCTTTTAATGTCATACTATGAATGTGCGATCATGGAAGTTGAAACAAAATTTAGGGTATTAAACCATGAACTATCTCTAGAATACGACAATAATCCGATTGAAAGCATTAAGACAAGAGTTAAATCGTATGACAGTATTTTAAAGAAGATCCGAAGAAAAAATATTCCTTTAAATCTGCAAGATATTGAGAAAAATTTAAAAGATATAGCAGGAGTAAGAGTTATCTGTTCATTTCCAGATGATATTTATCAATTAGCAGAGAGTTTCTTAAAACAGGATGATATTACATTGATCGAGCGAAAAGACTATATCAGGAATCCAAAACCAAGTGGTTATCGAAGCCTGCATTTGATCATACAAGTGCCAATCTTTTTACAAAATGAAAAGAAGATGGTTAACGTTGAAGTACAATTTCGAACAATAGCAATGGATTTCTGGGCAAGCCTTGACCATAAAATGAGGTATAAGAAAGAGTTGTCCAGTGAAGAAGTAGAAATCATTCAGGAAGAACTCTATGACTGTGCAAGACAAAGTGCAGCCCTCGATGAGAGAATGCAGGGAATCAGAGATCGTATTACGAAGAAACAAAGGACAGACAACACTATTAATAGAAGATAAATTGTAATTTTGACTGACTGTGTCAGAATAGGACAAGTATTAAAAAAGTATAAAAATTTGTTAAGAAAGTGTTAATGAATTGACGGTAAAAAATGAATATTATCATTGTTGGGTGTGGTAGAATTGGTTCTACACTTGTTGAGGAATTAAGTGGAGAAAACCATGACATTTCCATTATTGATGAGAAGACAGTTTCAGGATTTACCACAACAGGATATGCATCTACAGACTTTAATAAATGGCCGGAATTTTCAAAATTTATCTTGGTCATGCTGATGTTTTCCGGGGCATGTGCAGGAAGTACCGGTGGTGGTATGAAAGTATCAAGACTTGTCATTATGCTAAAGTTCCCAATGCTGTTATTGATCAATCCATATACATGGAAAGAAATGAAATTAAAGAAAAATAAGAAAAAAAGGCCGTAGCTAATGGCCTTCTTATTTATCGGTAATTTTATGAGACAAGTCTTTTCTTTTTTTGAAGTTATATAATAAAATAAGGATAATCAAAATGGGAATGGAACGGAGGAGCATATGAAACGAAATACAGATTTTATGCTTCGTGATATTGCAGGCGAAGTAATTCTTGTACCAACAGGAGCCGCAACTCAGCAGTTTAATGGAATGATCACATTAAATGAAGTAGCAGCATTTATCTGGAAGAATTTGGATGAGTCTGAATCAAGAGAGATATTAGTTGATAAGATTATGGACGAATTTGAAGTAGACAGGGAAACGGCAACAAGAGATGTCATAGGTTTTGTAAGTGCCTTGTATGAGCGTGGATTGGTATTGGATGAATGAGAAGATAGCAAATGATGTTTATATTCCAGTATTAAAAGACTGGTGGAAGAAGGAAAAGAAGTCAGTATGATGATCAGTGGGAGTAGCATGAATCCATTTTTGATCCATCAGAGAGATTATATTTTGATGAGGAAGCCAGAAAGAGAATTAAAAGTTGGAGATATGGTGTTTTTTCAGAGAAATGACGGAGCATATGTGATGCACAGAATCCATCATATCAATAAAAAGAAAAGTTATTTATCATTGGGGATGCACAGACAGAGATGGAAGGTCCAATTGATAAAGAACAGGTCTTTGCGATCATTATCAAAGTAAAGAGAAAAGGTAAATGGATCTCACCAGGAGATTTCTGGTGGGAGTTTTTTGAGCATATCTGGCTGCATTTGATACCATTTCGCAGAATATTGATGAAATTATACGGAATCAGAAGATAAAGAGTGGTAATATTTTACTTATTACCATTCTTTTTTTGTTATCAGACCATGATGAGAGTGTCAAAAGTAAATTTTGCCACTCTCTGATGTATCCAGATTGTTTCATGCTACGCAATTTATACTTTTGACACTTACATTATTTTATAGTATCCTTAAAAGTAAAAGATACAAAACAGGAGGAAGATCAATGGGACGTGTATTTAAATTCCATAATGACGTAGATACAGATCAGATCATTGCGTCACAATATTTGTTATTACCAAATATTGAAGAGATGAAGTATATACTTTTGAATCAATCGATAAAGACTTTGCCAAGAAGGTAAAAGAAGGAGATATTGTTGTAGCAGGAGAGAACTTTGGATGTGGATCCTCAAGAGAACAGGCACCAAGCGTACTAAAAGCCTTAGGTGTCAAAGCAGTGGTTGCCAAATCATTTGCAAGAATCTTCTATAGAAACTCAATCAACATTGGATTACCAGTGATCATCAGCAAAGACTTATACGATAAAGTGGAAGACGGAGCTGACATTGATATCAACCTGTCTGAAGGATGGATCAAAACAGAAAACGAAACCCTTCCATGTACCAAACTGCCACCATATATGCAGAATATTCTGGATCACGGCGGATTGATCAATTTCTTAAATGAAGGGGAGGAATAGTAACATGGGAATGACCATTGGAGAAAAGATTATCGCAAGAGCTGCGAAAGTAGATCAGGTAAAAGCAGGAGAGATCCATACGATCGAAGTTGACCGCTTAATGAGTAATGACGGAACAACACATTTGACAATTGATATGTACCATAACCAGTTAAAGCATCCAAAGATCGCAGATAAGGATAAACTGGTATTTATCATGGACCATAACGTGCCTGCAGAGAATCCAAAGACAGCAGCAGCACATAGAAAGATGCGTAATTTCGCAAAAGAACATCAGATCAAATTATATGAAGGAAAAGGTGTCTGTCATCAGATCATGGTAGAAAATCATGTATGCCCAGGAGAATTTATCATGGGTGCAGACTCTCATACATGTACATACGGAGCATTAGGAGCATTCGGTACAGGAATCGGATGTACAGACTTCTTATATGCGATGGTGACAGGACAGTCTTGGGTATTAGTTCCAGATACGATCCGTTTTAACCTGCATGGTAAATTAAGAGAAGGTGTATATGCCAGAGATTTAATGCTTTCTATCATTGGAATGGTTGGGGCAAATGGATGCAACTACAAGATCATGGAATTTGCTGGAGAAGGTGCTCATAACCTTGATATCGACGAACGTTTAGTTCTTTGTAACCTTGCAGTTGAAGCAGGAGCTAAGACTGGAATCGTTGAACCAGACGAGAAAGTCGTAGAATATGTAGAAAGCCGTGGAAGAAAGGCAGAGAACTTATTTAAGAGTGATGACGATGCGGTATTTGAGAAGTTTATGATATCAACTTAGATGAGATCAAACCAGTTGTTGCAAGACCTCATCAGATCGATGACGTTGTGGATGCCAAAGAAGTTGCTGATGTGAAGATTGATGAAGCATTCTTAGGATCATGCAATAACGGACGTATCGAAGAATTACGTGTTGCAGCTGAAATCTTAAAAGGAAAGAAGTAAGCGATAGCGTAAGATTCTTGATCGCACCGGCTTCTAATGAAGTTTATATACAGGCATTAGATGAAGGTCTGATCGACATCTTCATGGAATCCGGAGCAATGGTTATGAATTGCAACTGCAGTGTTTGCTGGGGAAGTTGCCAGGGTGTCATCGGTAAAGATGAAGTTTTAATTTCCACAGGAACAAGAAACTTCAAAGGACGTGCCGGACATCCAGATTCTTATGTATATTTAGGATCCGCAGCGACAGTTACAGCATCAGCGATCGCAGGTAAGATCACAACAGCAGACTAGATTTAAGAGAGAAGGATAGAATAGATATGGAACAGTTTAAAGGTAAGGTTTGGGTGCTTGGAGATGATATCGATACAGATATCATCATCCCAACAGAATATCTGGCACTTCCAACCGTAGAAGATATGAAACAGTACGGATTTCTCCACTTCGTCCAGAATTAGCAGGACAGATCGGTGAAGGAGATATTATCGTAGCAGGAAGCAACTTTGGTTGCGGTTCTTCAAGAGAACAGGCACCAGAGATCATCAAAGCATTAAAAGTAAAATGCGTCATTGCCAAATCATTTGCACGTATTTTCTTCCGCAATTCCATCAACAATGGATTACTGCTGATCGAGAATGATAAGATTCAGGATGTAGTCAAAGAAGGCGATGAGATCGAAGTTACATTAGGTGAGAAGATCACACATAATGGTGTTGATTATGAAATCCATTCTCTTCCAGATAACTTAATGGAGATCATCAACGCAGGTGGATTGGTAGAAGCCATGAAGAAAAGAAACGGGGTGAAATAAAGATATGGGACAGACAATGATTGAAAAGATAATCAGCAGAAACGTTGGTGTTGACAGTGTAAAACCAGGACAGATCCAGACAGTTAATGTAGATCGTGTTATGATCCATGATATCTTTATTCCATTTGTAGCAGAAAAATTCGAAGAAATGGGATTTACAAAGTTATGGGATCCAGACAAAGTTGTACTGATCTATGATCACATGGTACCAGCAAGTACAACAGATGATATCAGACATTTTAAGATCGGTGATGCATTTGCTAAGAAATATGGTATGACACACGTTCATAGAAGTGACGGAATCTGCCACCAGTTAATGACAGAATGCGGATATGCGAAACCAGGAAATATTGTATTCGGAACAGACTCTCATACAACAACTTATGGTTGTGTTGGATGTTTCTCTTCAGGAATCGGTTATACAGAGATGGCAGCGATCCTTGGAACAGGAGAGATGTGGGTAAGAGTTCCAGAGACGATCAAAGTAGTCATTGATGGAAAACTTCCTGAAAATGTAAGTTCTAAAGATATTATCTTACGATTGATTGGAGATTTAACAGCAGCTGGAGCTACTTATAAAGCATTAGAATTCTCTGGAAGCACAGTTGATGAGATGAGTGTTGCACCAGAATGACAATGTCAAATATGGCAATCGAAGCCGGAGCCAAAGCAGCACTTTTTGCACCAGATGAGAAAACAGCTGAATATTCTCAGGTAGATTTAGCAGATGTTGACTGGTTATACGGAGACGAAGATGCCGAGTATTGCCAGACGATCACATACAAAGCAGAAGATTTAGTACCAGTGGTAGCATGTCCATCACAGGTAGACAAGATCAGAGCGGTCAAAGAAGTTGAAGGAACCAAACTTGACCAGGTATTTATCGGATCTTGTACAAATGGAAGATTAGAAGATCTGAAAGCGGCGGCAGAGATCTTAAAAGGAAAGAAAGTTGCTGATTATGTAAAACTGATCGTAACACCAGCTAGTCGTAAGATCTACAAACAGGCAGTGGATGCTGGATACATGAAGATCTTAGCAGAAGCCGGAGCGATTATCACACATCCAGGATGTGGATTATGTTGTGGACGTGCAGGCGGGATCATGACAGATGGAGAACGTGTTCTTGCAACAAAACAACCGTAACTTCTTAGGAAGAATGGGAACGTCAAAAAGTAGAAATCTACCTAGGATCACCTAAGACAGCAGCTGCATCAGCAATTGCAGGTAAGATCGTAGAAGCATAAAGTGAACATATGAGGTAAAGATCCTCATAAATATAAAGAAAAAGTATATTGGGGTCCTTAGGACTCCCATTTACTATGTAGATGGAGTTTTTTATGACAAACTTATTAATATCATTATTTATTAAAGACAAAGAAAATGTAAAGGATGCAAAAGTAAGAAATGCTTATGGAAAGATGGCAGGGATTGTAGGAATCTGTTGTAACATCTTCTTATTTGCAACCAAATTTTTCGCAGGAATCATCACAGGAGCAATCTCTATCACAGCAGATGCGTTTAACAATTTATCT
>ENA-OQDF01001183-OQDF01001183.1-human-gut-metagenome-genome-assembly--contig:-NODE-1183-length-10693-cov-1.912360_pt1 | contig 10693 bp, 11 predicted proteins | sample MGYA00242769_ERZ504597 | MGnify/ENA primary metagenome ERZ504597 (study PRJEB26092, sample SAMD00036305) | human gut metagenome | host: Homo sapiens | study: EMG produced TPA metagenomics assembly of...
CTTTCGGAACACATAAAAAGCCATGACCTTTCTTTTCATTTTTGTAATCTTCTTTTCCCATATCTGATCTCCTCTCAAAAGTATCTTACATAATAAGTGTGCCAGAAACGTTATTACAGCTCGTTTCTATATTGTATAGATTAATTAATTATATTTTTGGATATATCTCTACCGCACTAACGTTTCTATCACTCTACTAATGAGAAATTTTTTCAGAGAAAGTAGGGTAATTCAATGCAAAAAGAGATAAATAAATTTGAAAATGAAAGAAATGAAATAGAAGATGTTTGTATTTTTGAATGGAATGATAATCTAAGTAATGAAGAGGTCGCATTTCTTGAAATGCATATTACACAGAAAAAAAGAGAATTAGTAAACAAAACATTTAAGGAGGAACATCCACGTGGAAAATATGCAACAAAACCAAGCGCGGCTACTTAAAGCAACTGGAATAAATATATTTGCCACGACAGAAGAAGAATTATACGAAAAACTTTATAACTTTTATTTTCCTAGTTATGCAACATTAAATGATATTTATGTGTCATGGATTCACAAAAGATTGGAAAAGAATAAAACTATAGGAAAACCTTCTGCCAAAACAATTCAAGAAGACATTGGATACTGGACTAGAATTTTAAGTAAAGAAGAACTTGTATCTATGCCTATAAATAAAATTACTGCTGCCGATATTGATAATTTATATACGAAATGGACTGGAAATGGGAATATTACACATAAAGAATTTTCAAACAGAAAATCTTTATTAACTGCCCTGTTCTCTGAAGCAGTTATCTTAGGTTGCATTCCCGATTCCGGCTTCGTAACCAGCATCAAATGCAATGCATACAAATTTAAAAGCCCACCACGTAAAAAATATGTCTATACGGTTGAGGAAAGGCAGCGTCTTCTTAATTATTTGGAAGCCTTAGATGAACAGGATGGATATACACTGGCAATCCGATTCATGCTGCATGCTACCATAAGAGTCGGCGAAGTCAAAGGACTGCTGAAAACAGACTATGATGAGCATTTTTCTATGTCCGTCCAACAACTTGTAGATGAAGCACGAATTTGAAGTCACGCAGGACGGCGCTACAATGGGGAAGCGGTATCGACGGATCAAAGATCCAAAAGGAAATGCAAATTATTCTATTCGTCCTATCGAGCTTACACCCTATAATAGAAACATTATTGAACAAATGTTAGCTTTGCACGAACCATCCCCTTATCTGTTTACTTGTCAGGGACGGCCGTTAATTACAGACACATTTAATAAGAGATTGAAAAGTACACGGCTGAGATTGGCATCCCTTATCTGTCTACACATAAACTTCGATTCACAAGTGCATCACTGGCAAAAAATCAGGGACAATGTGAACAGGATATTCAACACAACCTTGGCCATTCAAATATTCAGCAAACGCAACATTATGATTCACATGCTACAACTGAATACAATTATGGTATGGCTGCAGATATCTATGATAAGAAATATAATGTAACCAAATGTAACCAAACTTTTGAACATAAAAAAATCGCCCCAAACCTTGATAAACTCAAGGCTTGAAGGCAACTCATTCTAATGCCGCAGACCGAATCGAACCGGTACGGGAGGTTAGTCCCGCAGGATTTTAAGTCCTGTGCGTCTGCCAGTTCCGCCACTGCGGCATACAAGATGAATCGCGCCAACTCCGAAGGAGTTGTGTGCATCGATGCGAAGCATCGCTCACATTTCGTGATTACACTACTTGCAAATCGTGATAACTTACTATCACGAAATGGGACCAATAGGGCTCGAACCTATGACCCTCTGCTTGTAAGGCAGATGCTCTCCCAGCTGAGCTATGATCCCATATTTAATTGTTTATCGCCTGCTCACTAAAAGTGACAAGCAAGCGACCCAGAAGAGACTCGAACTCTCGACCTCCGCCGTGACAGGGCGGCGCTCTAACCAACTGAGCCACTGGGCCATTTCATGGACCTTCGGGGACTCGAACCCAGGACCGATCGGTTATGAGCCGATTGCTCTAACCAACTGAGCTAAAGGTCCAAAATCTTTAAGTCCCGTAAGGACTAAGCCGATGATCGGACTCGAACCGATAACCTGCTGATTACAAATCAGCTGCTCTGCCAATTGAGCCACATCGGCATTTTACCTAATTACTTAGGTAATGACTCCAACGGGAATCGAACCCGTGTTACCGCCGTGAAAGGGCGATGTCTTAACCGCTTGACCATGGAGCCATATCTCAGTCACTGTTTCGTGTTTTTATTTCTCTTGCGTGACCGAGATTTATAATATCATAACGCAATATCTTTTGCAAGTGTTTTTTTGAATTTTTTATTTTTTTCTAAAAAAAATTATTTTTGTGTATTTTCCGCCTTTTTTCCGAAGTGTACTATTCTTCTATTTCACGTTCGTCATTGGCAACTCTTTCAATATGCATTGCCAGATATCCTGTCTCTACTTCTTCCAGCTTTACTCCCAGACTCGTACCTACCCGGTCGCAGATGACTTGTGCCATCCCAAAAGATTCCGGGAATTTCACTTCCATATAGTCGTTCATATTCACCTTCAGCTTCTCACCGCTCAAGGCTCTTGCCACCATATAACGGATATGATTCATCAAACGGTTGTAAGATAATGATGCAATATCGATCGGTTTTCCGATCGCTTCTTCTACCATACTGATGCATTCCCTGACAGATCTTGCCATCTGCATTGCCTGTGATACTTTCTCATCTTCTATTGCCGAATGGATATGAAGTGCCACATATCCGATCTCGTCGTCTTCTATATCGATCTGAAACTGCTTTTTCAAAAGAGGCCGGATACTTTCCGCCACCTTGAATTCCATATGAAATAACACACGGATGTCTTCTGTGAGCGGATTACTGATCTGCTCATGATTCTGAATACGTTTTACTGCAAATGCAATATGGTCTGCAAGCGGGAATAGTACCATACGGTCAATCTTCCCAAATACCTTTTCAGCCTCGTTGAGCACAGCATTCGTCAGTTCCAGAAATTCCGGTGCGATAGACTTTACGATTTCTTTTGCCCCGCCCCGCTCTTTATATTTTTGGAGAGAATATAAACGGTCTTCTGGCCTTACTTCGATTCTTTCTGCAACTTTTCTGCCGAATCCTACTCCCTTCCCCATGACCAGGACTTCTTTATGATCGTCTGATGGATGGCTATTACGGTATTATGATTTAAACTTTCTCTATCCTGTACATCATATCCCCACTTGTATCTCCACATTACATTCTTTTATGCTTCGTAGATATCAATTGCGAAAAGCTCATCTCCTGCCTTGATCTCTCCTTCATTCAGAAGGCGGATCTTCTGGTTATCTTCAAGCTCTGTACAGAGAACCGGTGATGCTACCGATGGTGCATTTGCTTTCAGGTAATCCAGATCCAGCTTCAGCATCGGATCACCCTTCTTCACCGTCTGTCCGTTCTCAACGAAGCATTCGAATCCTTTTCCGTCCAGTTTTACGGTATCAATACCGACATGGATCAGAAGGCTCACTCCGGACTCTGTCATGAATCCGATTGCATGCTTGGTATCGAATACGAAGCATACTTCTCCATCTTCCGGTGCTCTTACGATCGCATCTTCCGGTGTTACAACAGCACCGTCACCCATCATACGTCCGGCAAATGCTTCGTCCGGCGTTGTGGAAAGGTCTGCCGCAACTCCTGTGATCGGACTTGAGATCACGATTGTATCTACAATTTTCTTTTCTTCTGCTTTGGTTTCTATTTTATCATCTTCTGATATGTTCTGACCAGTACTTTCTGCATCTTTCTGAGGCTCATACAGCTCTTTTGGCGCATGTTCCAGATAGTCTTCCAGGTTCGCCTTAATAACCGTCACACCCGGTCCGTAAATGATCTGTACACCCTGTCCGCGATGGACCACGCCGGATGCACCTGTTGCTTTCAAAATTCCGTCATTTACCAGATCTGCATTGCTTACCGTACAACGAAGTCTTGTCGCACAGCAGTCTACGTCTTCGATATTCGCAGAGCCTCCAAGTCCTCTTGTAATTTCCGCACTAATCGAATCTTCGGAAGTTCCTTCTGTACCTGCTTCTGTATTTCCTGCTTTTTTGGCATTGACATCTGCTTTTGTATAAAGTTTTGTCTCTGCATCATCATCTTCACGACCCGGTGTCTTAAGATCTAACTTCTTGATCAGGAATGAGAAGATAAAGTAATACAGGAAGAAATAGATAATTCCTACCGGAATGATTCTGATCCAGCTTGTCTTCGCATTTCCCTGAAGGATACCGAATAACAGAAGATCTAAGAATCCGCCGGAGAATGTCAGTCCTACTGCAATATTCAGGATATGTGCAATCATGTATGCACTACCTGCAAGTACAACCTGTACTGCGAACAGAACCGGTGCCACGAACAGGAACGAGAACTCCAGAGGCTCTGTGATACCTGTTAACATACATGTCAGTGCTGCGGAAAGAAGCAGTCCGCCTGCCGCTTTTTTCTTTTCTGGTTTTGCCGTACGTACATAGCAAGTGCCGCTCCCGGAAGTCCGAAAATCATGAAGATGAACTCACCGGAGAAATATCTTGTCGCATCCGCGCTGAAATGTGTAATATTGGCAGAATCGGCAAGCTGTGCGAAGAAGATATTCTGACCACCCTGGATCAGTTTTCCGCCAACTTCCATCGTTCCGCCGACAGCGGTCTGCCAGAACGGAAGGTAGAACACATGATGCAGTCCGAACGGGATCAGCGCACGTTTTACAATACCGAAGATCAGTGTTCCGAAATATCCGGTTCCTGTTACCAGACCGCCCAGTGCATAGATACCGTTCTGCACAACCGGCCATACGAAATACATTGCGATTCCGACGAACATATAAGTAATTGTTGAAATGATCGGTACGAATCTTGAACCGCCAAAGAATGATAATGCATTTGGCAGTACAATCTTGTGGAAACGGTTATGAAGTGCCGCAACTCCAAGTCCTACAATAATACCGCCGAATACACCCATCTGCAGTGTATTGATTCCACACACAGAAGCGATCGTTCCTTCAAGGACATTCTTGGAAATGGTTCCGTCAGCTGCGATCTTCCCGCTGATTTCCAGCATACTGTTAACGGAAATATGCATAACAAAGTATGCGATCAATGCTGATAATGCTGCAACTTCTTTTTCCTTCTTTGCCATTCCGATGGCTACACCAACGGCAAAAATCAGTGGAAGGTTATCGAAGATCGCACTTCCAACCTTGTTCATAATAATCAGCAACGAATGAAGGATTGTTCCCTCTCCCAGGATTCCCTGCAGTCCATAAGTTGCAATGGTTGTGGCATTGGTAAACGAGCTGCCAAGACCGAGAAGCAATCCTGCTACCGGAAGAATTGCGATCGGGAGCATGAAGCTGCGCCCTACTCTTTGCAATACGCCAAAGATTTTGTCTTTCATATTTTTCTCCTTTTCTTTGTACGTGTATCTATGCATAGTCTTCCCTTTTTATCAACTTATTAACACAAAAAAGGCACTAACTCTGCATAAATACATTTAATAATTTACACATAGTTAATGCCTCGTTCATCGTTTACTAACAAGTAACATACTATATTTGTATAATACTCTTTTTTCCATTTCCTGTCAAGATTAACTTCTACAATTTTCTCACGGAATTACCATCATTTATTCTCACCGGAAAACGGTATGCATAATTTTTTGTCTGCCAGTCTTCATCATCCATCATACGCAACAGATGATTCCCTGTAATATATCCCAGCTTGTTTTTCGGATGTATGGCGGACAGTACTTTAACATCTGTATTATCCATCAACTCCGCATCATCAAAAGATACTACCGACACATCTTCCGGAACGTGTATCCCTCTCTCATCCAGAAATTCCAAATACACTCTCGCCACTTCATCATTATAGATCATCATTGCTGTACACTCTCTGGTGTGACGGTAAATATGAGTAAGTCCTTTCTTACCGAACTTGTCTTCCATCTCTCTGGTAGAATACCATCTGATGCAGTCATCGTCATATTTAATTCCATAATCCGACATGCATTGGATCAACCCCTTATAACGTGCAATCCCCTGCATATCATCATATTTCAGAATTCCTCCGATTTTTCTGTGCCCATGTTCGATCAGCGTCTTTGTCAGTTCATAGGCCGATCTGGTGTCCGACATCTCTACACTGTCAAAAGACATATTTTCATAATGATTGTGTATAAAGATTGTCGGTATATTCCGCTTCTTAATTTCTTCAAACAGACGCAGATTCGGATTCGGAAATGCAGAACGTGAACCTTCAATGATCAAACCCGAGACGTTATTCTTCAGCATACTCTCCAGATAAACCGCTTCATCGTTCAGACGGTTCTTGGTAACTGCCACATCGATACGATATCCCTTTTCACTCAGGGAAGCTTCTATGCCGTCATACACCTCCGGGAAGAGATATTCCGAATAATAGCTAAGCAGCAGTCCTACTCTCGGCCGGTCATCATCTATCGTCTGTCCTTCATAAGACACATATGTTCCACTCCCCCTCACCCGGGTAATCAGCCCTTCTTCTTCCAGTTGCTGCAAAGCCGTTCTTACTGTCTGCCTTGAATACCCGAACTTCTTCTGCAGGCTCGGCTCTGATGGAAATTTATCCATATTCCTGATCACACCACTGGTGATCAGTGTATGTGCCCAGTTATATAATTTTTGATATTTCAGACCTTCCTGATTCGTATTCTTCATAAATGCTCCATATACCAATTACGGGCAAAAACATCAAAGAATGCCTTTGCCCGTAATGAATAAATAATTTTATTATTTGATAACTGTAAGTGATTCACGGTCTGCGAATACTGCTACGAAGATCAGGAATACAACTCCCTGGATCAGCTGCATCATCTGTGTTGAGAATCCCATCATTGTCAATCCACTGTTCAGTACGACGTAAAGAAGAGATCCAACAACGATATTTTCAAATCTTACCTTGGCTCCACCGGAAATAGGCATACCACCTAATACCAGAGCGATCAGAATCTGTGTCTCTAACTGGTTACCACCGGAAGATGTAACAGATCCGACCTTGATAACGTTGATAAATGCTGCAAATCCTGTCAGTGCACCTGCCAGTACATACATGAGGAATTTCATTCTGTCTGTACGGATTCCTGAGAACATTGCTGCTTTTTCACCGGCTCCGATTGCTTTTAAATATGTTCCGAATTTTGTATAACGGAATGCGATAAATCCAATAACCAGAACAACTACTGTACAAGCCACTTTGAATCCTGTACTGTCATAATTGATCAATGTTGCAGAACCGGAAACAGGTGCATTCGTTGTCATATATTTGATAAATCCACGGAATAAGAACATGGTACAAATTGTAACAATGAATGATTTGATCTTACGGTATACATAGAAGAATCCGTTGATCGCACCGATGATCGCACCTGATGCAATACCACCAAGAATTGCAATTGCAATTCCATGTTTTGAAAGAATACATACAACGATTGAAGCAATTCCAAGGATAGATCCCTGAGAAAAGTCCAGGCCGCCCATTGTCATAATGAAGAACACGCCCATAGCTGCAATCATTGTAACATATACCTGCGAAAATGCCAGTGACATGTTTCCCATCATACGGAAATCTGTCAGGACATTGAACAGCAGGAAAATAACAACCAATCCTACGATTGGCAGGAGCGCACGAACCATCGCCATCTTAGACGCTTTCTTAAGCTGCTGCTCCTTATCGTTTGTTTTTGCACTTACTTGACTTCCCATAGTTGCCTCCTTATACCATCATCGAAATCAGACCATTTTCATCCAGGTTCTGATTACGTTCAAGTTCTCCACTGATTTTTCCATCTTTCATAATAATGATACGATCACTCATACCAATCAGCTCCATCAACTCTTCTGAGATCATGATGATGGATTTACCGTTCTTTCTCATCTGGTTCATCAACTGATAGATGTCCTGTTTTACCTTAATATCGATTCCTCGGGTAGGACTGTCCAGAACAACGATATCAGAATCTTTTCCGATCCATCTTGCAAGAACAACTTCTGTTTGTTACCACCGGACAGATTTGAAACGAACTGGTTTACATCATTCATCTTTACAGACATCTGTTTTGCATATTTATCGGCAAACTCTCTACGTTTCTTATCGCTTAATATATGTGCTTTATTAGCAAGTTCATCTAATGATGGTAAGCAGATATTGTCACCGATACTCTGATTCAGCACAACCGACTCATTGTCACGGTCTTTGGATGTATAAGCAATGCTGTGCTTAATTGCTGTAGGAATATCGTTGATGTGTGTTCCGTCAGCCAGAACAACTTCACCTTCTCTGTCATAAGATGCACCGAAGATTGCTTTACCGATCTCATGCATACCTGATTCTGACAGACCACCGAATCCAAGGATCTCTCCTTTGTGTAAATCAAAACTGATATCCTCGATCAGTCCTGGAACTGTAACATTCTTTACGGATAATACAACTTCATCTGATACTTTTTCACCATAGTCTGAACGATAGTAATCACCTGTTACCTCACGTCCAACCATCAGCTTCTTCAGATCATCTTCGTTCACATCTGCACTCTTAACCGTATCGATATATACACCATCCCGGAGGATTGTGATTGTATCGGATTTGTCAAGAATTTCCGGAAGGTCATGGGAAATAAAGATAACCGTATTTCCATTGTCACGGACACGATTCATCTGTTTGTACAGTTCTTCACGTCCTTCCTGCGAAAGAGCAGTTGTCGTCTCATCGACAACGACGATCTTAGGATTAAAATATGTAGCTTTTACGATCTCAACCAGTTTACGGTCTTCGAAATTATAATCATCAATCATATCTCCTGCTTTGATCTTATCAAATCCATAGGATTGTAAAAGCTCATTTGCTTTTTTGTTCATTGCTGCGGTATTCTTGATCCCCAGATGAACGAACTGATCTTCATGTCCAAGGAAGATATTCTCTGCTACCGTCAGTCCGGAAAGAGTTCCAAGTTCCTGTACGATGATAGAAATACCTTCTTCATTTGCTTCTACCTGGTTCTTCGGATGAACTTCTTTTCCATCCAGAATGAACTGTCCACTTTCCAGTGTATAGATTCCTGTCAACATATTTGTCATTGTTGATTTACCGGATCCATTTTCACCGATCAGTGCGTGAACCTCACCTTTATTGATATTAAACGACACATCTTTCAACGCCTTCGTGATACCGAAGTTTTTAGAAACATGTTTTACCTGTAATCTCACTTCACTCATTGCTGTCTTCCTCCTTCTATTACTTGACAATCTCGCCTTTTGTAACCTTTGTTGTCAGAGTAACGATAATCAGCAGTGCAAATCCTGTAATAACGTCCTGGATCGCTGTAGGAGCACCAAGTGCGATGAAACCGAAGAAAATAATATTGATTACGAATTCACCGATGATAATAGCCTGCAGCGGCATACCATATTTCTTAAATGCCAGACCGAAGAAGCATCCCATTGTCGGTACGAAGTTTCGGCTCATAGATGCCATACCGGTAACCGCTACCATTGAAGAACCATAACTGATTGTCAGAATTGCCATTACTCCAAGGAACGCACCACTAAGATGAATGCAAGTACCTTGTATTTATTAACATTAATACCCATGTTCTTAGCAACGAACTCGTCACTTCCGATCGCATAAGTATAAGTTCCGATTTTAGTGTAGTTTAAGAATATGTAAGCAACAACGCATGCTACCAATGCAAGGATAATATCCCAAGGCATACGTCCGAATGCTCTTAAGTGTGCCGGAAGTGTCTGTTCCACACCACCTGCCATGTAGTTTGCTAACGACTCATAGATGAGCGCCAGACCTGTTGTAACGATCATAGATGGAATTCTTAATTTTACATAGAAAATTCCGTTTAATAAGCCAACGATTGTACCTGTAAGAATACCTCCGACGATCAGTCCGAAATATCCTAAATTAAATTTTGTTGCCAATACGCAACCAACGATTGCGGAAAGCATGATGTTTGCACCAATAGAGAAATCGAACATTCCCATTACCATTACGAAATAGAAACCAACCGCACCAACAGTGGCAATCAGACTGGCCTGAAGTAATTGAGCATATTGGAAAATGAGCCGAAGTTATGTGGTGTCAATATTTTAAAGATTGCCCAGGAAACAATTACAAGACCGATCAGGATTACATATCCCATTGTCTTTCCTGAGATTTTTTTAGTAGTGCCCATATTATCTACCTCTTCTTAATCATCTTTTTAAAAGGGAAGGTGGCATCGCCTTTCTTGCGACGTCACCCCCCAAAATCATTTTCTGTTATCTTGCGTCCGGTTTATTTACCAGCACGGCTTTCTGCATCAGCGATAGATACGCTTGCTGCAGTTGCTTTCAGCTCTTTCAGACTTTCTTTAGACATAGCTACTAATTCATCGTCTGTGTATGGAAGCTGATCTACGAAATACTTCTCATAATTCTTGTAATCATCTGCAGATGATACATACAGATATGGGAATGGAACATCTTCGAACTTACCACCAAAGTCTTTGTAGTTACCCTTACTGCATTGTATACCATCATGAATGCGATCAATGGATCACAGAAATGTCCTCCGGACTCACCAGCATGGACCATTCT
>ENA-OQDF01001184-OQDF01001184.1-human-gut-metagenome-genome-assembly--contig:-NODE-1184-length-10693-cov-1.721654_pt1 | contig 10693 bp, 14 predicted proteins | sample MGYA00242769_ERZ504597 | MGnify/ENA primary metagenome ERZ504597 (study PRJEB26092, sample SAMD00036305) | human gut metagenome | host: Homo sapiens | study: EMG produced TPA metagenomics assembly of...
CTTTTTTTACCCCGGGCAGTCTTCCGGAGTTTTCTCCATAGTTTCTCTGTACCTCCCTGTCTGCCAGATTTTGTACCATATCTGTGGCTACAATGTGGGTCAGATTCAGCACGATAAAAAGAAGCAGCAGACACGGCAGCACAATCGGAAAAATCCTCATTGCATTGACCGGATATTCAAAAAAATCAAGATTATGATACTTCGTAAAAAGCGGATATATTTTGATATACTCCACAAGATTGATATACTTCAGTCCGTCCGCATAAGAGACTGACGGGAGCAGCACGGTCAGCAGATATTCTGCAACTGCTCCTGTGCTGATCGCAAGAATCGCTCCTGCCGGTGTCCCTGCCTTTTGTGCGATCCATATCATCAGCAATGCAGCTGCATAGCACACCACCAGTTTCAAAAGCAGATACATCCACAGATATTGCCCTGCTGTCAGTCTGAACGGGCTTTCATAAAACGCTGTCACTGACTGAAGGGGACGTGTGAGATTTCCAAAACCATACTGATAGAAAATAAAAAGATAATTACTTCCATATAGCAGCAGAACCAAAAATCCCGTGATCCCTGCCATCACTCCCAGTTTTGCACCAATGACCTCTGCCCTGCCACGGCTGGCAGATCTCAATAATGGATACAATTTATTCTTTTTCTCATCAAGGATCAGGAAATAAACTGCTGCCATCAACAGAATCGTCATGCACAGATCAGTAAAATCTGCCTTTGTTGCCTTTATAACACCATCCGACAGATCAAAGGAAAGCTTCGTGCCTTTCAGTTTCTCATAAGCCGCAGGAGTCACTTTTGCGTTTCTCCAGGCAAAGGTTCCTTCATCTGAGAAAATAGAACCTGACATTTTTGCACTTCTCTCTTTGATCTCCTCCAGATATTCGTCATATTTTTCTGTCTGAATCCATTCTCTCGAAAGCTTTTTAAATAATTCTTCTTCCATATACTGGTTGCCTGTATAGTGAGCATTTTTTTTTGCTTTCTGCTCTTCCAGCCATTGTCCTTTCGCTCCTTCCGGCTGCTCCTGAAAATCTATATAAAGCTGCCGGACAGAGGATGCCGGAAATTCCATCCGGATCTGCTCCGAAAGATTCCATAGATTAAATAACAAAAATACTGCACATAAAACCAAAAATAACGAAAAGAGAAAAACTTCTCCCATTCATATTTCAGATGCCGCATCCGCATCCCCTCCTCCCGCAACATCTCCTTTACCTTTTAATACTGAATCATTTGCTGCCGGTCATATTGCCGTCTTCATCCACCGGATTCCCTGCTGAAGACATCCTCGGTGCGATCAACACTTTCACTGCTTTTTTCCCGTTCAGCAGATCATCCATCCTGATCACTCCATCCCAGGAGATCCAGTCGCTCTCATCTCCCGTTGTCCTGTTCGTGATCTCATAGGCAAGATAAGCTGCATCTTCTGTCACAAAATCCAGCCGCACCTCTTTTGCATCAGTGACAGGCAGAACTTCCATAAGTGAAACTTTTTATTTACCTGGTGACTGTCTTTATCCACTAAGTACAGCACATCACCCGCCTCACATAAAATTCCATCCTCTCTGATTCCGATCAACCGGATACTGCTCTCTTCTTCCGCTCCCTGAATCTCTTCTTTTTCAGTAATACTTCTTCCTTGCTCTTTTCAATATCATAACGCCAGACCGTACTGCTTTTTTCTCCATCCGGGCTTACTTCCCAGTCCTCATAATAAAAAATTTTTTCCTGATCTGCAGGAACGATCTTCTTATATCCATCAGCCGTATGCAGAGAGATTTCTTTTGATTTCCCGGTTTTATAATCTAAAATGTAAAAGAATCCTTCATAATTCTTTATTACGGAATAAACCTGATACTCCTCCGTTCCTCCAAGTAACTGCAAACCATCACAGATACCCGCATCCACGTACACTTCAGTTTCAAGCGTATCAAGGTTCAGACACTCAATACTCCGCGTCATGGTGAAATCATTCAGCTCTTCTGCATTCTGAACATCTGCCACTTTTGAAACGGTATAGATCAACCGGTTCTTCACTACAACTCCCTGCCCGAACTTTCCATAAATATCCATCAACTGCTTTACTTCTTTCCGGTCTGTCCGATCCAGTGCAGAGCTTGTCAGAACCGTTCCATCTTCATTTTCCGCAATTTCATACAACCGGTCTCCATATGGGAAAATATACATATCCTCGTCACTCACCGCATTACATTCTGTATCAGGATCTTCTGCTTCCGATAAATGCCTGCATTCCGGTTTATTGCAGAGCGGGATTGCTTTTTCCTCTCCAAAATCAACATAATAGCAAATGCCGTCCCGGATCTTAAAGCACCCTTCTTCTGTCTTTATTCCCTCCGACATATTGAAAGTTCCATATAGTCTGATGCAAGCTTTTCATTTTTGATTCCTGTATTCTTTTTCGAGCATCCAGTTCCTGTGATCAGCATTGCAACGATACTGCCTGTTAAAACGAAAACTTGTCCCCATTTCTTCATCTCCAGCACCCCTTTTCTTTTAATTTATCAAGTATGACTTAAGAGATTCTTTGGAGAAAACGAAAGAATTTCTGAATCTTCATTTATTACAAACAGATAGGAAATTTTTACTTCCTATCTGTTCACTCTTACTGTGTTTTCAATACATTTCCATTTTCGTCGACCAGTTCCCCCATAGCTGTCATACGTGGCTTTATTACATTTTTTATGACACTTTTCTCATTAACTAAATCATCCCACTCCGTGTATGCCTGCCAGTCGACATTGTCCTGAAAACCATTGGATTCAAAATCCTTTAAATACCAAAAGTACATTCCTTTCTCTGTTGCACATATCACATCATAGAAATGAGTACCTGCAACCGGAAGTTGTTGTGGCATCGACAGTTCCTGTATTTTTCCATTATGATCCAGTAAGAACATCTTCTCTTCTCGCTCCTCAGTCCATGTTCTGACCCAGTACACGATTCCTTCCTGACATTTTCCACACAGGTCTGATCCTACAATATTCCCTCCGGCATTCTCCAGAATTTTCTCATTTTCAAGGCAAAGCTTATTTTTTCTACTGTCAATATCATATTGATAAAGATTTCTTTCTCCGCCCTCAATACTCAGATAATAAAAGCTGTTTTCATTTTCTTCAGGTAAAATCCGCTCATATCCGCTTTGAAATAATTCAATCTGTTCCGATTCACATGACTCATAATCCAACTTGTAAAATAAAGTTTCATCATCCTTGATCAAAGAATAAATCTGATATTCTTCAGTTCCTCCAAGTAATTGAAATCCCAAAGCTTCTTTACATTCTACAGAATCTAACTGCGTTGCCTCAAAAGTATCTAAATTTAGTTTTTTCAATACTGAAATCCACTTCATATTTTCCTGGTCATCCACTTCAGGCATTGTTGCTACATAAAAAATGAATCCTTCGCAATTACACCTTCATTAATGAACATATTAGAACCTTCCAGTTTTTTCTTTGCTTTCCGGTTGCTCCCGTCTATATCAGAACTGTAGATTTCTTCATTTCCCTTTGAATCTTCACTGATTCCGAGTAACTTCCCCTTGTATGGAAATACTCTTGCCCCATCAATCGCTGCATCACATTCTGTATTGGCATCTTCCGCTTTTGAAAGATGCCTGCAGTCCGGTTTATTGCAGACCGGAATTGCATCCTGCGTTGTGAAATCTACATAATAGAGGATTCCGCTTGCATTTGTAAAATAGCCTGTCCTGGTTATTGTATTCCGCCATATATTTCCATATAATCCGACCCGATTGCTGCTCTTTTTCCTGAGGGATACGCCCCGCACACCCACATACAGACAACACGATCATTCCTGCAAGTATCCTCGATCCTAAACTTCCTTTTCCCCATTTCTTCATCTCCAGCACCCCTTTTCTTTTAATTTATCAAGTATGACTTAAGAGAACCTTTGGAGAAAATGAAAGAATTTCTAAAGAAGATTTCCTGCGGATGAAATATGCGGACTATGTACTACTTTTATTTTTCCCTCTTTATCGAACAGCTCCGACCAGCTAATATACGCATACCAGGTAATAAGATCTCCCTCTGTATCTGATTTTTCATTGTTCGCCTGATAAGAAAAGAAAAAGCCTTCCTCTGTGGTACTTCTAATTCCGCTCAGCCACGCTGCTTCTTTCGGCAGCCGCTCACTAAACCCTGTTCTCAGAATTTCCGTCCCCTTCTTTACATACAGTTCATTTTCGGGTAATATCCTGAATAAAACCACTCCCTCATGCTCTCCTTCTATCACAAGTTCTATCTCCGTAGCCGCAGTAATTTTTTTCAGTTCTCCCGCTCCCACAACAGAACTTATTTTTTCTGTCTCGGTCTCATATTTATAAATCTCTTTTCCATCATTTCCTACATAGTAAAGAGCCTTTCCATCATCTGACATTTTTATTTTTGAATAACTTCCTGTATTCAATAGTATCGAAACCGTCTCTTCGTTCAGATAATCAAATCTGTAATACTCTGCACCACGGTCTTTTATTACCGCATAAAACTGATACTCCTCATTCCCTCCCAACAGGCAAAAACTTCGTGCATCCTTTATTTCTAAAATTAGTTTTTGATCCATGGTATCTAAATCCAGTGAACATAACTTCCAGACAGGTGTCTCAGCCGCTTCTCCTGATCCGGTTATCTCTCCTGTTGCATCATTCATCACCATACTGACGTAATACAGCTTATTTTTTCTCACAACTGCATCCGTCAAGAGTGATCCGGTATCAAAAGTTCCTCCACTTTTGGGATTGCTCCCATCTAAGTCTGACAGAACCAGCTCACTCTTCCCATTTTCTGCTGTCCTGATACGATAAAGTTTCTCCTTATAAGGAAAAATTCTTCCCCCATCACAAACTGCATTGCACTGTGTATCTTCGTCTTCATATACTGACAAATGACGACAATCCGGTTTATTACAGATGGGGGTACAAATCTGATTTTTGTAATCTGTAAAATATGCAATTCCTTCCATTACCTGAAAATCTCCTTTTTGTTACAGCAGGATGCGTTCCAAATAATTCCATATACCCGGATTCAAATTGATCTTTCACAGCAGAATTTTTTCTTTCCCACATCCGCTCAAAAGCACAAAAATAATTCCAGTTAATAAAAATAACTTCTTTTCATTTTGTCACCTCCGTCCGGTATATAAAGTCTCTTTTACTTTGTATTATATTTGGATTTCCCCTCTCATTTCCGAAAATGTAACAAATACCCCCTTTTTATGTAATAATTCACACAAAAAGAGGGTATTATTTTCAATTTTATACCATATTCAATCTATTTTCTATATCAATATACTTCTATATCATTTCTCTTTCCCACAGATTTACCGTAACTTTAAATAAACCTGACTTCATCTGATATTCCCAAAAACCATCATAATTTTTTTACAATCTGTGCAATACTTCCCATTCCAAATCCATGATTGGTCTTATCTTTCTTTGTCTGAAGTGTCTCTGTATCTTCATTGCATGGGTTTTCGCAGTGTATCACTACTCCGCTATTTTGATATTCCATCAGAAGCCGGATCTTTTTTTCTCCTTGAAACTCCTGGCATGCTCGATTGCATTATCCAGTAAGTTTCCCAGCAGTACACCTAAATCTGTTCCCTGAATTTTTAGCTGTTCCGGTATGTGAATATCAAACTCATACTCTGTCTGAGCCATTTCCATCTTCTGTAACTTCAGATTCAGGATTCCATTTACAACTGCATTTGCAGTAAAAATTTTCTGTTCTGCCGCAGTCATCTGCTGAAGAAGTGTCTCAATCTCCTTTTTTCCTTCTTCCATTTCTCCATTTTCAAGATAACCATAAATGCCCGACAATTCATTTTTATATCATGCCTGATTCTTCGGATTTCCTGCTGATGTTGTTCTAATTCCCTGTAATGCTGATTCATATTGCAGTTCTTTTAACTGATTTCGGATCATTTCCTCTTCTCTGAAATAAACTTCCTGCCTGCGAAAAAGCACATATAATACAACATTGATAATCAAAATAAACAGGATCAGCATCACTTCCATCCACACATTAATCTGCTCTCTTGCAAACTGATCCTCTGTCACAATTACAAGCAGAACCGCACTAAGTGCCGGGATGACCAGCAGTTGTCCCTGTATATCCCTTTTCTCCATATCTCGCTTTTTTCTTGACAGCAAATAGAAGAAAATTGTTGCAATAATCCGGATTTCTCTGGAATATCTCTTTCCCAACAGGATCACTGCCTCCTCCTGATTTCCCATGTCACTGATCCGGATATCATATGCTCTTGACAGTCCCACAGCCACAACACCTTCAGCTAAAAATGCAAAGACTAAATAGAGCAGTCCAGCCAGAATTTTCCTCTTCACCCTACCCTCAAAAAAAGGATAAAAGAATGAACAGTTCTATCACTGCAATCAATATATTTATATTCGCATCCTGAAAATAATGATTTCCGATTGTTCCAACTTCCGAAACTCCAATCAGAACCAACCAGTCCAACACCTTTCCAAACCTTACTTTTCTTTTTAAAAAGCACGATACAAATAAATAGGTCTGTATCACCTCAATTATTGGTATTATCATATCATTCCCACTCTCATCTTCGCATTTCCAGGCAATAATTCTGAAATGCCCTGTTAAACTGATCTTTATATTTCCTTGTCACCGGAATTTCTTTTCCTGACTCCATCGTGATCGTATCTTTCCGCACACTTCGTATTTTCTCAAGGTTAATGATAAAAGAAGCATGAACTCTCACAAGCAGACTGCCTTTAATTCGTGTTCCAGGTCATTGAGCCGCACATAAAATTCACCGCTGCCTCGCCTGCTGTAGATCCGCACTTTTCTTTTTTCACTTTCTATGTACTCAATCTCTTCGTGATAAAAGATCTCCACTCCTGACTGATTTTTTAAAGCAATCCGGTTTCTTTTTTTTGACAGATACCGGAAAGAACGCAATAATGCCTGTCTTACTTCCACCTCATCCAATGGTTTCACCAAATAATCCAGTGCCGATACCTGAAATGCCTTACGGATCATTTCTTTATAATTTGTTGCAAAAAGGATCACTGCATGGTCATCTTTCTCCCTGATCTTTTCCGCCAGTTCCATTCCCGTCATCTGCCAACTGAATATCCAGCAGATAAAGATCATAAAAAGGATTTCCTTTGTCCAGTAATTCTTCTGCCGATGAAAATACTTCGCAACTCCCATTGATCCCGGCTTCTTCCATACACTCACATACCTGCTTTTCTAAAAAAGCTGAAGTGCCTCTTCATCTTCGCAGACCACTGCCTTCAACTTTCCATTCCCCCATCCCTTATAACTCATTCTAAATAATTGACCCTCACCAGGCTCAGCTTTCAACCGTCGGCCCTTACCGCCCGTCTGCACTCTTCAATCCAGATAATCGATCTTCATCAGTGTCAGTCCCTGCGGCGGCACGGTCATCCCCGCCGCCTGCCGGTCTTTTGCCTTCAGCATCGCCGGGATCTCTTCCGGATCGATCAGTCCTCTTCCGACTCCGATCAGTGTTCCGGCAAGGATACGCACCATATTGTAAAGAAATCCGTTTCCTCTGACCCGGAATGTGATCACATTTTCTTCCCGGATCACTTCCATCCGGTATATGGTGCGGACTGTATCTTCTACGTGCGTATGCACATTACAGAAGCTTTTAAGTCATGCTCCCCCTCCAGATATCCCGCTGCCTTTCTCATTTTCTCCAAATCCAGCGGAAAAGAGACGAAATAAGTATCTCTTCTTCTCATCGGATCGGGAAGCTTTTGGTTCAGCACCCGGTATTCATAGGTCTTTTCTGTATTGCAGTGTCTTGGATGCCAGTCTGCTGCCACCTCGCAGGAATCAACTACTACGATGTCTTCCGGAAGCAACGCATTCACGGCATAAAGAAACCGTTCCGGTGGAATGGAAGATTCTGTATCAAATACTGCCACATTTCCTCTTGCGTGAACTCCTGCATCCGTCCGGCTCGCCCCGATCACCTTTACTGTCTGCCCGGTCAGCCGTGTCAGTGCCGTATTCAGTTCTCCTTCTATCGTTGCCACATTATTTTGGACCTGCCATCCACAGTAATCTGTTCCGTCATAGGCAACTGTCAGTCTGATCCTTCTCATTCTTTTCCTGTCCTCTTTTTTCTGTTATCTGTAATTAGAAAATCCATATTTTAAATGGAATATATCTTCCTATCCCTACGATCGCCACTAATACAACAGTGTGATCAAATAAGCAACTCTGTCGTTTCTATGATACTGCAATGGTTTCATCTTTGTTCTTCCATCCCCGCCATGGTAACATCTTGCTTCCATTGCCATTGCAAGATCATTCGCCCGTCGGAATGCAGATACGAACAGCGGCACAAGGATCGGGATCATCGCCTTTGCCCTTTGCAGGATATTTCCCGATTCAAAATCTGCCCCTCTTGCGATCTGTGCTTTCATGATCTTATCCGTCTCTTCCAAAAGGATTGGAATAAAACGGAGAGCGATCGACATCATCATCGCGATCTCATGCACCGGAACATGGATCCGGTTCAGCGGATGAAGCAGCTTTTCGATTCCGTCTGTCAGGCTGTTCGGAGTGGTCGTAAATGTCATGATGGAAGATCCCATCACCAGAAAGATCAGTCTCACCGTCATAAAAACGCATGTCCGCAGACCACCCTCCGTGATCGTAAGGATTCCATAATGAAAGAGGATATTTCCATTCCTCGTAAGGAACAGGTTCATCAGCACCGTAAAAAGCAGCAGGATCACGATGGGTTTCAGTCCTCTGACAATAAATTTTACCGGTACTTTTGAAAGCCGGATCACCATTGCAAGAAATACAAATGCAACTACATATCCTAAAATACTGTTCTGTAAAAATAAGGAAACCAGGAATGCCAGCGTGCAGACGATCTTCACCCGTGGATCTAACCTATGTACTGACTCTGTGCCGGATAATATTGTCCTATTGTAATATCACGGATCATGCCTGCACCTCTCTTTCTGCCTTTCGGGTCTGCTTCAGGCATTTCATGATCTCATCTGCGGCTTCTTCTACCGTTGCCGCATCTGCTGACACTTCAAACCCCTTTTCTTTCAGGTCATGCATCACGTAAGTTACCTGCGGTGCAGCAAGACCGACTGCCTCAAGTTCTTTATAATGCCGGAAGACTTCCTGCGGTGTTCCGTCCAGCATTTTTTCCCCCTGGTTCATCACGATCAGTCGGTCTACATATTTTGCCACATCTTCCATGCTGTGGGATACCAGAACTACTGTCATCCCGGTCTTTTCGTGAAGCTGTGCCACCTGATCTAGAATCTCGTCCCTTCCTTCGGGTCAAGTCCCGCAGTTGGCTCATCCAATACAAGCACCTTTGGATGCATGGCAAGAATCCCTGCGATCGCCACACGCCTTTTCTGCCCTCCTGAGAGTTCAAATGGAGACTGATGATAATATTTCTCCGGGAATCCGACTAACTGCAATGCCTCTTTTGCCTGTGCCTCGCATTCTTCTTTTGAAAGCCCCTGGTTCTTTGGACCAAAGCAGACATCACTTAATACATCCACTTCAAATAACTGATATTCAGGATACTGGAACACCAGTCCGACCTGCGTGCGGAGCTGCTTCATATCGTATCCTTCTTCATAAATATTTTTTCCTTCATAGAGCAGCCTTCCTGAGGTCGCTTTCATCAATCCGTTCAGATGCTGGATCAGAGTGGATTTTCCTGAACCGGTATGACCAATGATCCCGACAAACTGTCCCTGTGGAATCTCAAGACTGACATCCTTCAATGCGTGCTTCTCGTAAGCGGTTCCCGGATTGTATACATAACTGAGATGTTCTAACGTAATCGACATAATGCTTCTACCAGTTCTTCCCTTCTTAAAATTCCTTTTGGCAGATCCACTCCACGGCGGATCAGCTCATCTGCCAGCATCGTAACCTGTGGTACATCCATCCGGTATTTTTTCAGTTCATCAACCCGGCTGAAAATTTCCCGTGGTGTGCCATGCATAACGATCCGGCCATCATCCATGACAAAGACCTGATCTGCATCCACCACTTCTTCCATATAATGAGTGATCAGGATCACAGTCACATTTTTTTCTCTCCGAAGCTTTTCCACTGCATGAATCACTTCTTTTCTTCCATTTGGATCCAGCATGGCAGTCGGTTCATCCAGTACAATGCATTTCGGCTCCATTGCGATCACTCCTGCGATCGCCACCCTCTGCTTCTGACCGCCTGAAAGCTTATTGGGAGAATCTTTTCTCCGGTCCAGCATCCCGACAGCACGCAGACTGTCCTCTACTCTTTTCCATATTTCTTTTGTCGGAACTCCGAGATTTTCCGGTCCGAATCCGACATCCTCTTCTACCACCGTTCCGATGATCTGGTTGTCCGGATTCTGAAAGACCATTCCGGCACTCTGCCGGATCTCCCACAGTTTCTCCAAATCCTTTGTATCTTTTCCGTCCACCCACATTGTCCCGTCTGTCGGAACAAGGATCGCATTCATATGCTTTGCCAGTGTGGATTTTCCTGAACCATTATGCCCCAGCACTGCCACAAAAGACCCCTGCGGAATGTCGATGTCCACTCCGTCAATGGCTCTGCGGCTTCCGATCACATTGCCGTCTTCGTCTCGTTTATCA
>ENA-OQDF01001185-OQDF01001185.1-human-gut-metagenome-genome-assembly--contig:-NODE-1185-length-10681-cov-1.552018_pt1 | contig 10681 bp, 19 predicted proteins | sample MGYA00242769_ERZ504597 | MGnify/ENA primary metagenome ERZ504597 (study PRJEB26092, sample SAMD00036305) | human gut metagenome | host: Homo sapiens | study: EMG produced TPA metagenomics assembly of...
GAGAAAAATGAAGCATGGGAAATATATGAGAGAAGTTATCGTATCTTAGAGAAAAATCTGTGAATATTGAAAATGAGTATGAACGTTTTATAAAACATTATCCAAAAGTCATGGAAGCTTATATTGAATATGGAATTTATCTATGCCAGAAAAACCAGATAGAGAAGGCAAAGGATGTTTATCTGCAGGGACTAAAACAGACAGGAATGACAAGTAACAGAGCAAAAGCGTTGAGGAGGAAACTTGGATTATGAAGAGAAAGCATAAAATACTGATGACCATGACAGCCATACTATTTCTCCTTTTATCTGCAATACCTGCTGATACCAAAGGAATGGAAGAGACAGCAGTCTGGGATATTACATGGAAAGGAACTGGGGAAGAACCATTTTTTCGAAGCAGCGTGGTAATGGAAGTAGATCTGAAAGGATCCTGTACAAAAGATGATATTATGATTTTTGTAAACCGGCAGAAGTGGGAAGGAGAATGGGATTATGAACAAACTTTGAAGATGACATTTATGAAGAAGGAAATTATGAGATTCATCTGATTCATAGAAATGGATATGAGGAAACAAGAAAAATCACGATAGAACTGAGTAATCCAACGATACCAAAAGTTGACAGTGGATCATACACAGCAGGAAATGGACCAATCAGATATTTACTTGAAGCACATGGTTCAAAGCAGTTTCGAAAATTTCTCACTATGAATATAAGACTGGTAATAATGAGTGGAGATCAATGAAATATGGCAGACTAGAGTTGAAACGTGATATGGATGATCTTGTTTTGATCAGAGCAGTTTCTAATGCAGGAAGATATAGTGAAATTCAAAAAATCTGGTGCCGTTTATGGAAAAAGAAGCCGCAGTTATTTAAAATAACGTGCAGTGAGAGATCTCTAAATGGATGGTATGGAAAGATTCCTGAATTTACATATGAATCAGAACAGGCGGAAGGACCTCTGGTACACGTTTATGCACAATTAACTCAGCTTCAGACAGGTCAAATACAGACAGAAACAGATCAGATTCCACAGATTAAAAAAGATGGAAAGTATCAGCTGAAAATATGGACAAAGGATGAAGCAGGAAATAGATCTGAAAATAGTTTCCATACAGTTTGTTTTTTGGATACAAAGAAGCCAGAAATATTGATACGATCTCAAAATGAATTTCAAAAAAGTCAGCAGATATCAGAAAGTAAAGATAAGGATCAAGGATGAAAATCTCCAAAAAAATGCTGTAAAAGTTATAACTTCTGGGAAGCAGATGAAAGGTTTTGTTCAAAAAGGAGAATATTATGAGAGTGAAGTAGTATTGACCGGAATGGTAAGCATAATCTTTTGGTTCAAGTGGAAGATATGGCAGGAAATGTGTCGATCAGTGAGGAAAAAGTATTTAAGATTGATATGAAAAAACCTGAAATTTATATTAGTGGGATAAAAAATAATAAGTCCTATAAACATTTGTAAATGTAAAACTACATGTAAAAGATGAAAATCTGGATGAAAAGCAGACAAGAATTTATCTGAATGGGAAAAGATGGATACCGGATAAGATAAAAGACGATGGGTATTATGTATTACGAGTGGAAGCTTTAGATCTGGACAAGGAAATCAAAATGTTGTGACAAAGAAATTTACGATCAACAAAAAGGGCGTTCATATTTATTTTTGCAGAAAATACTTGCAGGAAAGAATATTTCAGAGAAAGTTTTAGACCGGGATTTCAAGTTGTAAGTTTAGAGCCTGTACAGGTAACAGAATTTCTTATGAATGGGCAGAAGGTTTCATATGAATGGGAAAAAGATAAAGTTTATATAAAACAGCCAATTACAGAGAATGGAAATTATAGGATAAGTCTTAATGCGGTAGATGCAAATGGAGAACGGGTATCAAGTAAAAAGATTACATTTTTTTATGATACAAAAAAACCAGTGATCCAGATAAGTGGTCTTAATGAAAAGAGTGAATGTGATTATGGAACAATCGTTGCAGTATCTCTGGAAAATAAGAAAGATTATTGGACAAAGGTAAAGCTGGATGAAAAAGAAATAAAAAATTTAACAAACAAAATATCTTTTAAGAAGCTGGAACCAGGGATTCATGTGCTAAAACTTCAAGCAAAAGATGCAGCTGGAAATGTAACAAACAAAAGAATAAGTTTGCGGTAACCAAAATCCTGCCACATCGGTCAAGCAATGGTAGAAAAAGATCAGAAAAAGGAGACAAAAGTCAAGGAACAAAAGAGAAAGTCGATGCTTGGCTTATGGATAGCTGCAGGCATGGTTGGTGTTATATCAGCAGCATGGCTGTTTTACAGAAAATATTCAAAATAACAAGGAATATCAGCGTTCTTGAATCTTTCTTATTCTATGTTATAATATGAAATAAATGTTTAAGAAAATAAAGCGGAGGAAGATTATTATGGCAGAAGAAGTAAAAGAAACAATGGAACAATTCGAAACTCAGTTAGAAGAATCTTTAAATAAAGCAGCAACAAATGAAGATGCAGTATGGAATCATTTAGAAGAGCTTAAAGAAGTGGAGAAGTGCTTGCACTGACTGTTGGTGGAGTCGTTAATGGTGGAGTTATTGTTTATGTTGAAGGAATCCGTGGATTTATTCCAGCATCTTTATTATCAACAAAATATGTTGAAGATTTAAATGTATGGTTACAGAAAGATGTAGAAGCAAAGATCATTACAGTGGAACCAGAAGAGCAGAGACTTGTTTTATCAGCAAAAGCAGTAGAGCAGGAGAAAGCAAGAAAAGAACGTGAAAATAAGATCAATGAGTTAAAAGTTGGAACAGTTGTAGAAGGAACTGTAGAAAATATCATGCCTTATGGAGCGTTTGTTGATATTGGAGATGGAATCAGCGGATTAGTTCATATTTCACAGTTAAGCCAGAAGAGAGTAAAATCTCCAGAAGATGTTGTGAAAGAAGGAGAACAGGTAACAGTTAAGATCATAAAAGTTGCAAATGGTAAAGTAAGCTTAAGCATCAAAGCATTAGAAGATGACAAAGAAGCAGCCAAGAAAGCAGAAGAAACTGGAGTAGAGTATACAGAAGATGCTGCAGGAACGAGTCTTGGAGATTTACTGGCAAATATCAAATTATAGGAAGGAAGTCATATGGCAGGATCAGGTTTTGGTACAAATTTCCGCATCACAACATGGGGAGAGACACATGGTGCTGGTGTTGGAGTAGTTGTGGATGGATGTCCGGCAGGGCTATCATTAGATAGAGAAGATGTTCAGAAATATCTGGATCGCAGGAAACCGGGACAGTCTAAGTATACAACACAGAGAAAGGAAGGAGATCAGGTAGAGATTCTTTCTGGAGTATTTGAAGGGAAGACAACAGGAACACCGATTTCCATGGTTGTATATAATAAGGATCAGAGATCTAAGGATTATAGTAATATTAAGGATGTTTACCGTCCAGGACATGCAGATTTTACATTTGATATGAAATATGGTTTCAGAGATTATCGTGGTGGTGGAAGATCATCAGGACGAGAGACGATCGGACGTGTTGCTGCAGGTGCAGTTGCAGCGAAAGTGCTTGAAGAACTAGAAATTTCTGTAAAGGCATATGCAAAGGCAATTGCAGGTATTGAGATTTCAGAGGATAGATTGATCTTAATGAGATGAATAACAATCCGTTTAATATGCCAGATAAGGAAGCAGCAGATCTTGTAGCCAAGAAAGCAGATCAGATGATCAAAGAACAGGATTCGATCGGTGGAATTATAGAATGCCAGATCACAGGGATGCCAGTTGGTATTGGAGAAACTGTATTTGATAAGCTGGATGCAGAACTTCGAAGGCAATTATGTCTATTGGAGCTGTTAAAGGGTTTGAGATCGGAGATGGATTTGCAGCTGCAAACCTTAGAGGATCAGAGAATAATGATAATTTTATCAGTATGGATGGCAAAGCGTGAAAGAAACGAATCATTCTGGCGGAGTTCTTGGAGGAATGAGTGACGGAAGTACGATCGTATTTCGTGCAGCGGTCAAACCAACTCCATCCATTGCGAGAACACAGAAGACGATCAACCGTGATCTTGACAATGTAGAGATTGAAATTCATGGGCGCCATGATCCAATGATTGTGCCAAGGGCTGTAGTTGTGGTAGAATCAATGGCAGCCGTTACGATTCTTGATGGTGTGTTAAAGAATCTAGGAGCAACAATGGATAATATTAAAAAGATTTATGGTGAGTAAGAATGTATGAATTAATTAAAAAAGACGGAAGAGCAAAAAGAGGAAGGTTAACAACCGTCCATGGAGTGATTGAGACACCGGTATTTATGAATGTCGGAACAGTCGCAGCGATCAAAGGTGCAGTCAGCACAGATGATCTTAGGGAGATCGGAACTCAGGTAGAGTTATCAAACACATATCATCTGCATGTAAGAACAGGTGATAAATTGATCAAAGAATTTGGTGGACTTCATAAATTTATGAACTGGGATCGCCCAATTCTTACAGATTCTGGCGGATTTCAGGTATTTTCTCTGGCAAAACTCCGCAAGATCAAAGAAGAAGGAGTATCTTTCTCCTCTCATATCGATGGAAGAAAGATCTTTATGGGACCAGAAGAAAGTATGCAGATTCAGTCTAATCTTGGGTCTACGATTGCGAATGGCATTTGATGAGTGTCCGCCACATCCTGCAACAAGAGAATATATGCAGAATTCTGTAGATCGTACAACAAGATGGTTAGTAAGATGTAAGAAAGAGATGGATCGTTTGAACTCTTTGGAAGACACGGTCAATCCACATCAGATGTTATTTGGGATCAATCAAGGTGGAACATTTGAAGATATCCGAATTGAACACGCCAAAGAAATTTCAAAACTAAATCTTGATGGATATGCTCTTGGCGGTCTGGCAGTAGGAGAAACACATGATGAGATGTATCATATCATCGAAGAAACAGTTCCATATCTGCCTGAAGATAAACCAACGTATCTGATGGGAGTTGGTACACCAGTGAATATTCTTGAGGCTGTAGACCGTGGAGTTGATTTCTTTGACTGTGTATATCCAACAAGAAATGGCCGCCATGGACATGTATATACTAATCAGGGGAAATTAAACATGTTCAACAAAAAATATGAACTTGATCATCGCCCAATCGAAGAAGGATGCCAGTGTCCAGCTTGCAGAAGTTACAGCAGAGCTTACATCAGACACCTTCTGAAAGCAAAAGAAATGCTTGGAATGAGATTATGTGTCTTGCATAACTTGTATTTTATAATACAATGATGAGTGAGATTCGTCAGGCAATCGAAGAAGGAAACTATAAAGAATACAAGAAACGTAAGATTGATGGCATGATGAATCAGTAATCTTATTAGAAAGATGGAGGAAGAAAATGGATCAGGTTACAATGACAATTCTGATGCTGGTCATTTGTTTTGCATTAATGTACTTTTTAACAATCAGACCACAGAAGAAGAAAGATGAAGAGTTAAGACAGATGATGGAAGCTCTGGAAGTTGGAGACAGTGTGTTAACAACAAGTGGATTTTACGGAGTTGTTGTGGATAAAGTTGATGAAACTACGATCATTGTTGAATTTGGTAATGACAAACATTGTCGTATTCCAATGGAAAAATCAGCGATTCAGGCAATGGAGAAAGCAAACGGATCATCTGACGACGAGTAAGATAATTCATGAATAAAAAGAATCTGGAAAATATGAGAATAGAGCTCATAATTTCATCCAGATTCTTTTTTATCTAAGAAGTTCATCAAGAAGATGATCTGGTACATAAAGTGTCCCACGGCCAGTACCAATATCTATATCAGGTTTATTTGCTCCGTGAAAATCAGAACCACCAGAGGCTAAAAGATGATATTCTTTTTTCCATTCTCTTAATTTTGCGATTTGTCCCTTATGGTGGGAAGAATGGTAAACTTCAATTCCAGCAAGACCATAATCTTTCAGATCATGGATAAGCTGTTTTGTATCCTTATTAGAAAATTTATATAAAAAAGGATGAGCAAGAACTGGAATGCCACCTGCATCAAGAATTAATTTGAGGCAGTCTTTCGGATCAAAAAATGGTTTTGGAATATAGTATTTACATTTTTCACCGAGATATTTGGAAAAAGCCTGTTCCCTGGAAGTGCAGATGCCCTCTTCCACAAGAACTCTTGAAAAATGAGCACGTGTAATAACTGTATCAGGGTCTCCGTGTTGTAATTTCTCAAGAGTAACAGGAAATCCATCTTTTTGGAATAATTCGATCATATCGAGATTACGTTTTCATTCTTTTGTCTCTCAGATCATTTAATGTGGTATTTAAATTCTTGTTCTTGCAATCAATTCCATAACCTAAAATATGAATCTCACGATGAAGTGTATCACATGAAATTTCAATTCCAGGAATGAATTTTAAATCTTTAGGAAGATTCATTGCCAAGATTTCTGAAATACCATCAACTGTATCATGATCAGTAAGAGAAAAACCATATAAATTCTTTTCAATTACTTTATGGACAATTTCTTTCGGAGTAAAAGTCCCATCAGAACAAGTAGAATGTATATGAAGATCAATCATTTTAAAACTCCTTTCACATATTTAATGTTAGTTTATCACAAAAAGACATAGAAGCAAAACAACAGACATATATTAAATGAAAGAAAGGAGTATTTGCTATGGGGCCAGAAAAGAAGTGTTATATATTGTGCAAAGTCTGGTTGCTGCTTATATTGTTACCGGACTATTGTTGTGTCTTCTTGCATTTATTGTTTATCAGAGCAATACAGGGACGAAGATGGCGAATCTTGGCATTACACTTACATACATTTTTGCTTCAATCCTTGCAGGATGATCATTGGAAAAAAGATTGGAAAACGGAAGTCTTATGGGGATTTTTGTTGGAGTATTATATTTCGCAATATTAACTTTAATATCTGTTGTGTTTCAGGAAAATACAGTTATTTTTTCAACAGAACGCATCACAGCATTGTTCTTATGTATTGCTGGAGGAACTTTAGGTGGAATGCTTGCTATTTGACTTAGGATATGATACAATATAGCAAGTTATTTTATGAGAATCAGGAGGACGATAAGATGAAACATATTAAAACTCTGACAAATAAAACATTACAGAACACAGTAAAAAAAGGTGGATGTGGTGAATGCCAGACATCTTGCCAGTCAGCATGTAAAACATCTTGTACAGTAGGTAACCAGACCTGCGAACACAGCAAATAGTCAAATAAAACAAAGACTCTATGCTTGAGGCGTTCCTTGTGGCCGCCTCATTTTTTACATGAAAGAAAATAAATAACAGATAAAGGGAGAAAGAAACAATGGTTCATCAGTATAAGAACAATGGATATAACATGGTCCTTGACGTAGCAAGTGGATCTGTTCATGTTGTAGATGATCTGACTTATGAAGTGATCGCTTTATATGAAGACCATACATTAGAAGAGATCATCAAAGAATTATCATCTTGGGATGAAAAAGATGTAAGAGAATCTTATGAGGAAGTTACAGAATTAAAAGATGCAGGTGTATTATTTACAGAAGATTGTTATGAAGAATACATTTGCGGATTCAAAGACAGACCAACAGTTGTAAAGGCACTTTGTCTTCACATTGCACATGATTGTAACCTTGCCTGTCGATATTGCTTCGCAGAAGAAGGAGAATACAAAGGAAGACGTGCTTTAATGAGTGCTGAAGTTGGTAAGAAAGCTTTAGATTTTCTTGTAGAGAACTCTGGAAATCGTAGAAATCTGGAAGTAGATTTCTTTGGTGGAGAGCCTTTAATGAACTTTGATGTTGTCAAAGAGATCGTTGCTTATGGACGTGATTTAGAGAAGACTCATGATAAGAAGTTCCGTTTTACATTGACAACAAATGGTGTATTATTAAACGACGATATCATGGAATTCGCGAATAAAGAGATGGATAACGTTGTATTAAGTGTTGATGGTAGAAAAGAAGTTCATGATTTTATGAGACCATTTCGAAATGGAAAAGGAAGTTATGACTTATTATTGATAAATTTAAGAAATTTGCAGACAGTAGAAATCAGCAGAAATACTATGTAAGGGGAACTTTTACACATCATAATCTGGATTTTTCGAAAGATGTTATGCATTTAGCAGATGAAGGATTCGAACAGATTTCCGTAGAGCCTGTTGTGGCACCAGATACAGCAGATTATGCGATCAAAGAAGAAGATCTTCCAAAGATCATGGAAGAATATGATCTTCTGGCAAAAGAGATGATCAAGAGAGAGAAAGAAGGAAAAGGATTTACATTCTTCCACTTTATGATCGACTTAACAGGAGGACCATGTGTAGCGAAACGTTTATCTGGATGCGGTTCTGGAACAGAATATCTTGCAGTAACACCATGGGGAGATTTATATCCATGTCACCAGTTTGTAGGAGAAGAAGATTTCTTAATGGGTAATGTCTTCGAAGGTATTAAGAAAGATGAGATCGTCAAAGAATTCAAAGCATGTAATGTATACTCCAAAGAAGAATGTAAAAAATGTTTTGCAAGATTCTATTGCAGCGGTGGATGCAGCGCAAACTCTTATAACTTTAATGGTACGATCAATGGAACTTATGAGATCGGATGTAAATTAGAACGCAAGAGAGTTGAATGTGCACTTATGGTAAAAGCAGCATTAGCGTTAGAAGAGGAGACGGAGAATGAAGAAGCGTAATAGCAGCGGCAAGTATATTGCAGGGCTTATTTTACTGATTGCGTTGTGTGTATTTGGAGTATTTATTACAACAAAAGGAATCACAAAGAACAAGATTGGACGAGCAAGCAACATTGAACTTGGATTGGATCTTGCAGGTGGAGTCAGTATCACATATGAAGTTGATGGTAAGAACGTATCTGACAGTGATATGAAGGATACCGTATACAAACTTCAGAAACGTGTGGAAGGTTACAGCACAGAAGCAGAAGTTTATCAGGAAGGAAAAGATCGTATCAATATCGAAATCCCCGGAGTAACAGATGCAAACAAGATCTTAGATGAACTTGGTAAACCAGGAACACTTTCTTTTGCAGTTCAGAAACAGGTAAAAGTAAAGCAGAATGGAAAAACAACAACACAGACTACTTTAGATACCATTTTAACAGGACAGAATGTTAAGAAAGCAAAAGCTGTCACAAATCAGAATCAGACAACTGGTAAGAAAGAATATTTAGTTGCCCTTGAATTTGACTCCAAAGGAACAAAAGCTTTTGCCAAAGCTACAAAAGCAAACATCGGGAAACCAATTTATATCATCTATGATAACCAGGTGATCAGTGCACCAAATGTACAGGAAGCGATCACAAAAGGTGAATGTACGATCGATGGTATGGAAAGTTATGAAGCAGCCGAGAATCTTGCTTCATCTATTCGAATTGGTTCCTTACCAGTCAAATTAAAAGAACTTCGTTCTAACGTAGTGTCTGCTAAGTTAGGAGTTAATGCGATCCAGACAACGATTAAGGCTGGAATCATCGGATTTGCTTGGTATGCTTGATTATGATCGCATTTTATGCAGTGCCAGGTATCATTGCATGTGTAGCACTTGCAATTTATATGCTAATGATGTTACTTGCACTGAATGGATTTAATGCAACGTTGACATTGCCGGGACTTGCGGGTATCATCCTCGGTATCGGTATGGCGGTCGATGCCAATGTAATCATTTATGCAAGAATTCAGGAAGAAATCGGAGCAGGTAAGAGTACAGGAGCTGCGATCAAGTCTGGATTTGGAAAAGCAGCTTCAGCTATTATTGATGGTAACGTTACAACACTGATCGCAGTTTTAGTACTGTGGTTTAAAGGATCTGGAACGGTCAAAGGATTTGCTCAGACATTAGGGATGAGTGTACTGATTTCCATGTTTACAGCACTTGTGATCAGTCGATTCCTTGTATATGCAGCATATCACTTTGGACTTCGTGATAAGAAATGGTATGGAAAACCAAGAACGATCAAGACAAGAGATTTTGTCCGTGCTGGTAAGAAATACGTTGCAGTCGCAGGTGTGATCATTTTAGTCGGACTTGCAGCACTGCCTATGAACAGAAGTAAGATTGGTACGATCTTAAATTATGATCTTGAATTCTCAGGAGGAACAGCATCTACGATCACATTTAAAGATGATCAGAAAGTAAATGATTCTTTAGAAAAACAGATTGTGAAAGCCTATGAGAAAGTCAGCAAATCAACATCTGTTCAGAGTCAGAAAGTAAAAGCGAATAACCAGATGGTTGTTAAGAGTGTAGAACTTAACCTGAATCAGAGAAAACAGATTGAAAAGACATTAAAGAAAGATTATAAAGTTAAATCAGTTACAACAGAGAATATCAGTTCAACGATCAGTAATGAAATGCAGAGAGATGCATTTATCTCAGTTATCATTTCAGCAATCTGTATGTTGATCTATATTGCAATCCGATTTAAAGATGTTAAGTTTGGATCTAGTGCGATCATCGCATTGTTAAATGATGTGTTAGTTGTATTTGCGGCATATTCTATCGGAAGATTATCTGTGGGTGGAACATTTATCGCATGTATGCTAACGATCATGATACTCTATCAACTCAACGATCGTTATCTTTGACCGTATCCGTGAGAATCTGAAACTTCAGACGATCCGTACAAGAGATGATAT
>ENA-OQDF01001186-OQDF01001186.1-human-gut-metagenome-genome-assembly--contig:-NODE-1186-length-10657-cov-2.035518_pt1 | contig 10657 bp, 18 predicted proteins | sample MGYA00242769_ERZ504597 | MGnify/ENA primary metagenome ERZ504597 (study PRJEB26092, sample SAMD00036305) | human gut metagenome | host: Homo sapiens | study: EMG produced TPA metagenomics assembly of...
GATTTCCAATTGACAACGAACTTCAGATTGGGGTCGATCGCTACCCTATTCCGATGAATGACGTTCTTTTTGGTATTCAAAGAGAGATCATTCTTTCGCTGAGTGACAGAGAAGATTGTGTCATTGTCGGCCGGTGTGCAAATCACATTCTGACAGGCGATGATACACTCCATATTTTTATCTATGCGCCATTTGAAACGCGTGTAAAAACCATCATGGAACGTCTTGACCGTGAAGAAAAGAGTGCACGGAAACTGGTAAAAAGGATGGATAAAGAACGTCGTGCTTATTATGAATTCTTTACCGATCAGAAATGGATGGACATGGGACAGTACGATCTGTGTATCGACAGCAGTAAATTCAGCCAGGATGCAATTATACAGATTATCAAGGAGGCCGCTGCGAAGAAATAGCAAAGTGGGGGAACGCACATTCCCCCACTTGTTTTATTTAGAGATATATTCTTTCAGGAATTCGTAGATTTGGTTTTCGGTTGGTGGACAGCCTTCTGCGTGGTGTTTGAAGTTTCTGGTGCAGTTGCCGACGCCGAGTTCGCCTGCCTTTCCTCTATATCCCTGGCCGATACAGATTTTTTCGTGAAGTTTTTCGAGGAGTCCCTCCTGTTTCAGCATATCGAGTGCCGGAATGAGATAGCCATAACATGCGCTGCAGGAATCAACTTCTTCTACCGCATCTGCCACTTCTACCACTTTTCGTCTCTCTGGAATGTTCTGCTGAATGTCTTCTCCCAGTACACGAATATCTGCTTTAGTAATATCAGAGCAACCAACGCCAAGCTCACCGGCAAGTTTTACATATGGAACATCAGATACTTTGTAATGGAGCTGCTGACAGACATACGCATCTACCAGCACCGGTCCATGGCAGTCCAGATACGGTTCATCACCACCGGATTTCCACCATCCTCAAATCCAGGTCACCACAAATATTGTCAACTACAATAAAATCCTGATGGATACCAACATTTAAGTGCGCGATCGGTTTGTGTAGTCCCATAGAGTGAAAATGGCGTTTTTCTGTGTTCGGAATCAATCCCTTCATATTCTTAAGGGCACAGGTAATCTTTGTCTGACAATGTCCTTTCATGACTGGCACATTGATCAGGAAATCTACTTTTTCACGCTCTCACAGATTTTCAGTTCCAGACCGCAGCAGTCTTTTGTATAGCTTTTGTCTTTCTGCGTATCATAAAACTCCACATCATAGTCCTCACAAAGCTGCCGGTAACCGCACACTTCGAATGCATCTGCAGTACGGTCGCCTACCCAGGAACCCTCGAGGATCATACTGTTTTTGAAACCGTTTTCTTTCAGATATTCCAGGATTCCCGCCACGATTTCCGGATGTGTTGTTCCTCCATTTGCCGGATCTGATGGGGATACCAGATTAGGTTTGATACCTACCATTTTATTCTTATCACCAATCAGTTCTGCGAGATTGCTCTCTTCCAGAAGTTCCCTGGTCATTTTTTTGTATTTTGTACCAGTTTTTATAAAAATCTGATTTTTTTCCATAAGCGATCCTCCTGTTTCTTATATATCACAGATATAAATTCTCTTTTTACAGGATAACGCATTTAAACGAAATGTTCCAGTTAATTATTTTAAGAGCGGAATTAGTTTTTCTTTCTAAAGTATCCAAAAATCAATGTTTATAGTGTCTCAAAACTCCTTCTTCTCCATAATCCTCTCGCTGGCCTTCACGGACACGGCCAGACAAATCATCATAACTACAATCAGTCCAACCGCTATCTGCCATCCGGAAAGGGTATTCAGAAACCGCAAGCCTTTCCCAAAGCTCTTCTGATACACATCATATAGTTCCTTACATGCAGCAGCCACCAGAAAGATTACTACTACCACCGCCACCATAACAATCCTGCTTTTCTCGGCTTCGTATTTCAAGCGAAGCGGAATCATTCCGCAAAGTATTATACAGGAAATAACGAGTGCAGTGCCTGCGCTTATCAAAAGGTCCTCTGCTTCCTGTTTTCCGGAAATCTGTATTCTTATCATCCCCCAAAGCAGGCTGATAACACTGACCAGTACTGCAAAACCAAAGCTGAGCAGATACTTTGACTGTACATATTGCTTTTTTGTGACCGGCAATGTCATTAGAAATTCATTCCATGATGGTAACCATCATAGGAAATTGTTCCGACAGAGACACTAATACTCACAAAGATCGCATAAGCTACAAAAATGTACTTCCGTTCTCCTGTGCAACCAGATAAATAATGCCTATCAGAAAAACTGCCAGATACATTTTCATATTTATTTTAATCAATTCCAGATCCTTCATCAATAATCCCCTCATAACAGTTCTCCCTTCACCAGCATGGAAATGACTTCATCTACACTTCCTTTTTCGACTATGATCCCCGGATAATTTTCCAGATAATAATTCTTCTGGTTTGTCAGACAGCTATAGCCGAAGGACTCTTTTCTCACACGCAGAAGATATTCTTTGTCAAGGGCTTCGTATTCCTGCTCTGATACCTTGAGGAATCCATATTCCTCAAGAATACGGTCCGTTTCTTCGTGAAGGACGATTTTGCCTTCATGGATCATATACAGGTCATCACAGAAATGTTCCAGATCACCGGAAATATGAGAGCTAATCACAATAGATCGTCCCGGGATCTCCATATATTCCCGCAGCAGATCAAGGATTTCTTCTCTTGCAACCACATCCAGCCCCGCCGTTGGCTCGTCAAGAATCAGTAATCTGCTGTCGTGGCTGAGTGCAAGAAGTACATTCAGCTTTGCTTTCATTCCGGTAGAAAACTCCTTGATCTGTTTATTCAGCGGAATCTTAAATCTCTCACATCTTCCACGAAACTCTTCTTCCTGAAAATCCGGATAAAAACGCTCATGATTGGAATAAGCTGCTGTACTTTCAAATATTCGGAAAATCCGCTGTCGGAGAATGCGGCTCCAATCTTCTGTTTATCCTCTGCACCCATTTCCGCAGCATTTCTTCCAAATATCTCCACATTTCCTTCATCCGGACGGATAAGTCCAAGCATCAGTTAAATGTCGTACTCTTTCCCGCTCCATTCGCCCCGATCAATCCGGTCACCTGATTCTCTGGAATCTCCATATTCAGTTCCAGTGCAAAACTGCCATATTTCTTCATTACACGATCCAGTTGTACTAACATACCTCATCCTCCATTATGATCTCAAATGACTCCCGGATTTCTTTCGCCGTCAATCCCCCGGTACGGGCTTTCTGTACAGCAGCTTCCAGTTCTTTCTCCAATTCCTTGCGCCGCTCTTCCATCAGAAGCTCCTGATTTGCTGCCGCAATAAAGCTTCCCTTTCCATGGACAGTCACAATCAATCCTTCTTCTTCCAAATTGTCATAGGCTTTTTTTACTGTCAGCGCACTGATCTTCAGCTCTCTTGAAAGTGCCCTCACCGATGGAAGCGCATCTCCGGCCGTCATTCTTCCTTCAATCACTTCTGCCTTGATCTGTGCTACAATCTGCTCATAGATTGGTTCCATGGAAGTATGATTTATAATAAGGTTCAACTTCATCCCTCCTTCTGCAAACAGTATATAACAGTGTATCACTGTTGTCAACTGTTATATACTGTTTATCTGCATTGTTTATTCATATCATTTCTTTATTTCACATTTCACTCTCAAAATTATAAAAAGCCGTTATCCTGTCAGAATATCTCTAACACAAGATAACGGCTTTTGCTCATTTCTCTTATTTCAATAACGAATCTTTCTGGTCTCACCCTTCAGGTATCTATATTTAATATAATGAAGCAGCTTTTCTTCACCATGATCATTCAAAATCCTGAGAAGTGCTTCCAGTTCTTTATTGGTCTGAGGATGAATAAACCAAAGTTTTTCCTTACTCTTCAGAAAATACTCCAATGGCTGGCTGTCATTGTACGCATCCCCAAGATAGTTCCTGGATGCACTGATCCGGTCCATGACCATTTCTGCCACATATTTGCGCGGCATCTGCGCTCCCATGATCACATGCTCGCCATCATTTACAGAATAATCTACCAATGCTCAAAATGATGTTTATTTCTCCCTTTGTGATGGAGCCATGAAGTTGATACTCCAATGTCTTCTCTCTCTGCATTATTCGGGCTTCTCGTCCCCTGATAGTATTTACAGCCAACCAGAAATTCTGTCGGTGAATATTTTGACAGGTCATGAAGCAGGCCCTGTTTGTAAAGTCCTATGCGAAAACAATATTTCATTACCAGCAGTTTATGCCTCGTTATTGTCTTGAAGTGCAGCCATGGATGCATGCCCTGATTCCTCCCGCTTTGCGATCAGTACCACGATCGTACGTGGATTGATCTTAATTGATTTTTATATGTTTCTTCATATTCTCCAAACCACTGCTCTGGTGTCTGCCCGGAAGTATCCGCAACCTTTTTCCAGCCCAGTCCGTCAGGAAGGTTCGGAAGTGCAATATTTCGTTTTTCCCAGTGAAATTCATTCCTATATAAATAAAATCATCTGCATTTCCATTTTCATTCTCTGCATAAGAGCCGCAGTACATCACGCCCAGAAGGCGGCTGGTATTATCACGGTTAAGAAACCATGCACGTTCCCCATGTACAGAAATATCCGGAAATCCCTTCGCCATGTAATCCACTCCACGCATTTCCTGTGGCATATGAAGGATTGGATGTTTTTTTCGGAAAGCAATTGCTTCCTTTACAAAAGAGGAAAGATTCTCCTGCTTCTTCGCATTTTTCCAGTCCGTCCATCCTACTGCATTATCCTGACACCATGCATTGTTGTTTCCCGCCTGTGAATTGGCAAATTCATCACCACCATAGATCATTGGCGTCCCCTGACTCAAAAGCAGCATCAGAAACGCATTCCTCATCTGCTGCTCACGCATTTTGCGAATTACCTGTTTGCGTGTTGCTCCCTCAATGCCACAGTTCCAGGAATAATTAAATTCACTGCCATCACGATTGTCCTCGCCATTCGCTTCGTTATGGCGATAATTATATGCCACTGTATCATACAGCGTAAACCCATCCTGATTTGCCATATAATTGATAGTTCCAAAAGAGCCCGTATTCCTTCGCACATGAAATTCTGCCCCTGAGATCATGCCTTCATCACTCTTAAGAAATCTTCTCATATCCTGCTTAAATCCTGCATTATATTCTGCAAGCATATTTTCCGTATCTGCATTGCCCGCGATCTCAGAAAACATTTTCTTTGTCCCATAAAGAATCGGATCCTGTTCAAGGACTTTCTGATGAACGCCATCTCCCATAAGATGAAATCCATCCACATGATAAAACAGTTTCCACATCCAGAGGGAACGCACTACCTGCAATGACGGCGTATTCTCCGGGAAATACATCTCCATGATACACTCGATTCCTGCCTGATGCAGTGCATGGACCATATCACGAAACTCCCGATCCGGTTCCCTGGTCGCACAGTAAGATGCTTTCGGCGCAAAATAAAATCCCTGTGCATATCCCCAGTAATTTATCCTGTCATCTTTTTTGAACGGACTGCCATAATGCCCACCGTCTCTTTGCGTGTACATTCCTGAAACTCATATGCCGGCATCAGTTCGATTGCATTGATTCCCATCTCTTTCCAATAAGGAATCATCTCCACAAGTCCTGCAAAAGTACCTTTTTTTCTAGCGAAAGTTTCGCCTGCTTTGTGTACCCACGTACATGAACTTTGTATAAGATCATTTCATTATATGGGATTTGCGGTGCAGTATCTTCCTTCCAGTCATACTCTTTTTCCGAAAGGAACCCACAGCGTACAGCATGTTCATCCTCTGATACCGGTGCTCCAAATTTCTCACGTCCGCGTATTACCCTGGCAAAAGGTCCTGCATGATTTTTCCGGCCGCCCGGAAATTATATTCATATTTATCTGGTTTTAATCCAGATATCAGTATTGCGCACATTCTGCCTGTCCGGTGTTCTTCTGTAAAGGAATTTCCACCTCCGGCAGCGCAGCACCCTTGCGATATAACACCAGTGACGCGGATATGCCACAGGGGATCTCCACTGCAAAATTTATTCCTGCGGTTTTCCTACTGACACCAGGATTTACAGGATCTCCCTTGTATGCACGTATTCTGTTCTGTTTTTCCATTTCCGATTCTCCTTGTAACTTTTGTATTTACTTCAAATCAATATCCAATTCGATCGGACAATGGTCTGATCCCATGATTTCCGTGTGAATTGCTGCTCCCTGCAGCTTTTCTTTCAAAGATGGAGAAGTTATAAAATAATCAATCCTCCATCCGGCATTCTTTTCACGTGCTTTAAACCGATAGGACCACCAGGAATAAATTCCCTCTTTATCCGGATAAAAGTAGCGGAATGTATCTATAAATCCACTCTCAAGCACTTTTGTAAAACATGCACGTTCCTCGTCTGTAAATCCGGCATTCTTTCGGTTTGTTTTTGGATTTTTTAAATCAATCTCCTCATGTGCCACATTCAGATCACCACAACAGATCACCGGCTTGCTCTCCTGTAATTTCAGAAGATATGCAAGAAAATCCCTTTCCCATTCCATACGGTACTCCAGACGTCTTAATTCACTCTGAGAATTTGGAGTATACACAGTTACAAAATAAAACTCCTTAAATTCCAGTGTGATCACACGTCCTTCCTTATCATGTTCTTCAATTCCGATACCATTTTTCACAGAGATCGGCTCTTTCTTTGTAAATACCGCAGTTCCTGAATAGCCACGTCTGTTTGCATAATTCCAGTACTGATGATAGCCCGGAAGTTCCAGTTCCACCTGACCCTGCTGGCATTTCGTCTCCTGAAGGCAGAAAATGTCCGCATCCAGTTCTCTAAATCTATCTTCAAATCCTTTTGTGATACAGGCTCTGATTCCATTTACATTCCATGAAATACATTTCATTGTCTCATTTACTCCTTCAAATCGATCAAATGTCTGATATTTCTATTATACATGATTCATGAATCAGTTTAAACACATTTTTTTATTTTCGAGCTTTTTCGTTGTATTCACTGCTATTATCTGTTAAAATGGAATGACAACGAATACAAAGTGAGGATTATCAAATGAGTGATGAATTCAAAAACGGAACCTGTGCACCCAGCGACTGTGCTTCCTGCGGACTGGACTGCGGAAACACTTCTCCGGAAAGTCACAACACCATTACACTGACGCTGGACGATGACACTGAGATCGAATGTGCAATTCTGACCGTATTTCCAGTAGAAAAGCAGGAATACATTGCGCTGTTGCCGCTGGACGAAAATGGCCAGAATCAGAGTGGAGAGGTATATCTTTATAAATTCTCCCGTACAGAAACAGGAGATCCAATTCTTGCCAACATCGAAAGTGATGATGAATATGCAAAAGCTGCAGAGGCTTTTGACGTTGTTCTTGACAATGCACGTAAGGCAGAAGCCGCCGGAGAACCTCTGGAATAAAGATTTCCATAAACAATCAAATTTTTCTGCAAAATAAGCAAAACAAAATGGAGATTTAAGCCATATCGGCTGAATCTCCATTTCATTTTGCTTATTTTATCTCTATAACAATTACTAATTCTTATTTTTTCTCGGTAGTACTTCCAAATCCGCCATTACGGATTCCGGTAGCTTCATCATCTACAGTAATACCATACTCAACAAAATTCCCTGCATAAAACCTGTTCCGGCCTGAATATTCACAGTTTTACCTTCATTACTGTCATTGGTAATCTTCGCAAAGATATGACCTTCATTATCAGAATAAAAATAATCACTGTCAATGATACCTACTGTGTTATTCAGCTGCAGACGGAATTTAAATCCCAGTCCACTTCTCGGGTAGCATTTCAATACCCAGTCCTGCTCCATTTCCACACGGACTCCCGTTGGAATCTTGGCTGTTTCACCCGGATTCAGTACAATATCCGCAGGTGCAAAGAAATCATATCCTGCACTTCCGGCTGTTGCCCTTACAGGAAGAGAAATTTTCTCATAAGTGTCCTGTATTTCTTTATCATCCGCTGCCGGGAATGTATCTTTCCAGTCCTTTGCAAACTGCTCCGGACTTACTTTATGAAATTTTGCAATTCGTTTCATGCTGCCTCCTGTTTATTCGCCTGTTCCTGCTCTTTAATTATCACAATGCAGAACGACTTTGCCTTCACGAGTATAGAAGGAACATCTATCACACGCTGATTGGATGAGCCCTTCCAGCGAAGAGAAGTATCTCTTTTATCAATCTGAAATTCACCGTCCACACAGACATCCAAATACTGTACAATCTCTTCATTACAGATTTCTTCCCATAAGGAACCTGTATACAGCCAGATCGTCTTATTTGGATATTTCTCACGAATTTTTTGCGAAAGCAGTAACCGTAGAAATATTGGATGGATGCAGCGGATCACTCCCGAAAAGTGATGCCGCCGATATAATCCTTATCCAGTTCTGTAAAGATCTCTGCTTCTTCTGCTTCCGTAAACGGAAGGCCTCCGTTTGGATCCCAGGTGATCGGATTCTGGCATTCCCGACAGCAGTGATTGCAGCCGGCAACCCAGAGTACTACCCGAAGTCCGTCTCCGTTCAGCATATCATCCTTGGTTATATTATGATATCTCATAGTTATACTTCTTCCGGTACATCCTTAATACTGAAGCTCATTCTTCCCATCTTGTCTTTACCATGCAGATAACTTTTACCTTATCGCCAAGCGTCAGAACATCTTCTACACGATTGATTCTGTGATCACTGATCTTGGAAATATGAACCATTCCTTCTTTGCCAGGAGCAAACTCAACAAATGCACCAAATTCTTTAATGCTGACAACTGTACCTTCAAAGATCTGTCCTGCTTCAAAATCAGTTGCAATTGTTTTGATCATTTTCTTTGCTTCATCCATACCATGCTGGTCAACGCCACAGATAGATACTGCACCTTCATCTGTGATGTCGATCTGAACACCTGTACGTTCGATGATTGCATTGATCGTTTTTCCTCTCTGTCCGACTACATCACCGATTTTCTGAGGGTCGATCTGAATCTGTACGATCTTCGGCGCATATTTGTTGACATGATCACGAGGAGCTGCAATGCATTTCTCCATAACTTCTGTAAGAATATATTCTCTTGCTTCTTTTGTTCTGCGGATAGCTTCTTCTACGATCTGTCTTGTCAGACCATGAATCTTGATATCCATCTGAATTGCAGTGATACCATCATGTGTACCTGCAACCTTAAAGTCCATATCTCCAAAGAAATCTTCCAGGCCCTGAATATCTGTCAGAACGATGTAGTCATCATCTGTAGCGCCTGTTACCAGACCACAGGAAATACCTGCTACCGGTTTACGGATCGGCACACCTGCTGCCATCAGAGACATCGTAGATGCACAGATACTTGCCTGAGAAGTGGAACCATTGGATTCAAAAGTCTCAGATACTGTACGGATCGCATATGGGAACTCTTCTGCTGACGGAAGTACTGGAACAAGAGCTCTCTCTGCAAGTGCACCATGACCGATCTCACGACGTCCCGGTCCTCTGGATGGTTTTGTCTCACCTACAGAATAAGACGGGAAGTTGTAATGATGCATATATCTCTTGGATGTTTCAAACTCATCAAGTCCGTCAATTCTCTGAGCCTCAGAAAGAGGAGCCAGAGTTGTCATTGTGCAGATCTGAGTCTGTCCACGTGTAAACATGCAGAGCCATGTACTCTTGGGATGATATCAACTTCTGCAGCCAGCGGACGAATCTGCGTGATCTGACGTCCATCCGGACGTTTGTGATCTTTAAGGATCATCTTACGAACAGTCTTCTTCTGATACTGATATACGCTTCGCCAAGAACAGCCAGCCATTCTTCATTATCTGCAAATGCATCCTGAAGTCTTGCTGTGATCTCACGGATATTTTCTTCTCTTGTCTGCTTGTCATCTGTAAAAACAGCTTCTTCCATTTCTTCCGGAGGCACAATCTTCTTAATTGCTTCAAACAGTTCTTCCGGAACTGCACAGGAAGCATACAGATGTTTTTCTTTACCACATTCAGCTACGATCTTGTCGATAAAACGGATGATCTCCTGGTTTACATCATGTGCCTTATAGATTGCTTCAATCATAGTATCTTCCGGAACTTCATTTGCACCGGCTTCGATCATGATGACTTTTTCTCTTGTGGAAGCAACTGTCAGCTGAAGATCAGAAAGTTCTTTCTGAGCCAGAGACGGGTTGATAACGAATTCACCGTCGATCAGACCTACCTGTGTAGTTGCACACGGTCCGTCAAACGGAATATCAGAAATGCAGGTTGCAATAGAGGAACCAAGCATAGCCGGAATCTCCGGATTGCATTCCGGATCTACAGACATAACCATGTTGACCAGAGTTACATCATTTCTGTAATCCTTCGGGAACAGAGGACGCATCGGACGGTCAATAACACGGGAAGTCAGGATTGCATGCTCACTTGCCTTTCCTTCTCTCTTGTTGAATCCTCCCGGGATTTTCCTACGGCATACATTTTTTCTTCGTATTCAACGCTCAGGGGAAGAAATCGATTCCTTCTCTTGGCTCTTGGATGCTGTTGCTGTGGAAAGTACAGTTGTGTCACCATAATGCATCAGCTGCACCATTTGCCTGCTTTG
>ENA-OQDF01001187-OQDF01001187.1-human-gut-metagenome-genome-assembly--contig:-NODE-1187-length-10647-cov-10.530444_pt1 | contig 10647 bp, 14 predicted proteins | sample MGYA00242769_ERZ504597 | MGnify/ENA primary metagenome ERZ504597 (study PRJEB26092, sample SAMD00036305) | human gut metagenome | host: Homo sapiens | study: EMG produced TPA metagenomics assembly of...
TGCTAAAACCTTCTTTAAGAAAAAGCTCTTAAAAAAATAGATAAATGTTTGAATGTACTGGTAAAAATACGTTTTCAAACACTTCTGCTAGTCAATATTTCTCCATATTGCTTTAATTATATGGAGCACTTTTGGGATTTTAATGGCGAATAAAAGCGATGCATATGAAACATCCCCCCTCGTCTATAGGAAATGGAATACTTAAACAGTATTCCACGAGGATAGAAGAGGAGCAATGACGAGCAATACTGATCGGAAGTGCTTATATGCCGGTAACGACTTTTATACAGTGAATGCAATAGGTCAAAAGCCGATTCGCGTAGCCCAGATTGTCGGCAAAATGGTTGGCGGTGGTGTGGAGTCCGTGGTGATGAACTATTACCGCCACATTGACCGCAGCAAGGTGCAGTTTGACTTCCTTGTGGATGAGGATTCCACGCGTGTTCCTGAAGAGGAAATCATCGCTTTGGGAGGCCGTGTGTTCCGCATACCGCCGTATCAGCATCCGATTCGTTACCGTCGTGAGCTGATTCGCCTGATGCGTGAACAGCGGTGGCCGATTGTACATAGCAACATCAACACGTTGAGCGTGTTCCCGTTGTCGGCAGCGAAGAAAGTTGGCGTACCTGTCCGTATTGCACATTCCCATTCGACTATGGGCAAAGGTGAGTTTGCGAAGAACGTGATGAAGCTCGCGTTGCGTCCATTCGCAAATGTATACCCGACAGTTCGTTTTGCGTGTGGTCATTATGCAGGGGAATGGCTATTTGGCAAGAATGCGGATTTTACCGTGATTCCCAATGGTATTGAATTGGATAAATTCCGTTTTGATTCTGCAGTTCGTCAAGAAACTCGCAAAGAACTTGGTATTGCAGAGGATACATTCCTGATTGGTCACGTCGGGCGTTTTATGCCGCAGAAGAATCAAGCTTTTCTAGTGGATGTGCTTGCGGATGTACTTCCCAGCAAGCCCAATGCAATGATTGTTTTTGTGGGTGACGGTCCAGATAAGCCTGCTGTCCAGCAGCACGCTGAAGAGCTCGGTATTGCCGATCATATATTGTTCCTTGGGCAACGTTCTGACGTGAATCGCCTTTATCAGGCTTTTGATGTTTTTTGTCTTCCAAGCCTTTATGAGGGGTTGTGCATAGTCGGTGTTGAGGCACAACGTGCTGGCCTCCCATGTTTGTTCGCAGATGCAATTACACGAGAAGTTGATGTTACGAAATCATCTCGATTCATGTCTATGGAATCGGTTAAGGGATGGAGTTCCTTCATAGCGACGCTGGAATCTGGGGCACGTGTCAGTCTCTCTGAAGAGATGTTTTCTGACTATGATATTTCCAGAAACGCTCAGAAGTTAACTGCTATGTATATCAAACTTTTTGAGAAGAAATGAAAAGCAGTATGAATCCGCTAGTTTCAGTTGTCATACCTGTATATAACGTTGAGCCTTATCTATATGAATGTGTGACGAGTGTAGTCGAACAGACTTACACGAATATTGAAATTATTCTCGTAGATGATGGTTCGACTGATAATTCAGGAATGTTGTGTGACGAATTTGCCTTGTCGGATTCAAGAATATGTGTTTTCCACAAGAAGAATGGCGGACTGTCCGACGCGCGGAATTACGGTATTCGTCAGTCCCATGGAAGTCTGATTTCTTTTATTGACAGTGATGATTATGTATCATCTGATTACATAATGCACTTATATCAAGCGCTGGTCAAAGGAAAAACAGATATTGCGACCACTTCCATTTGCATTTTCCATGATGGGGAATCCCCTAAAGAGTATAAGCGCAATGCGGCAACTTTTCATGTGTATGATGCATGCGATGCGCTTGAAGATATGCTCTATATGAGGCATTTGGAACCTAACGCTTTCCCGAAAATATATAAGAAAGAGCTGTTCGGCACAATTCAGTATCCCGTCGGAAAATTGTATGAGGATATTGCCACCACTACCAGGCTTATCGATAAGGTCGGCAAAATAGCATATCTTGATGAGAAAGATTATTACTACAGGATTCGTCCGAATAGCATTCAAACAGCAAGTTTTAATCCCAAGAAGCTCGATTTGCTTGATCAGCTTAGTGTTGTTAAGTCGATAGTACAGACGAAGTATCCTGATGCTATAGGTGCTTATTATTCAAAAGAGCAAAGTGCTCTGTTCAATCTATGTATGAATATTCCTCAGAACAGTGTGGGACAGGTCCAAGAGATACGTGGAACTCTCTGGAAGCTAATTTGTAAAAATAGAAAGAGGGTCCTTTTGGATAAGAACGCTCGTGTTGATGCAAGAATTGCGTCTGTGCTTTCATATTTTGGTTGTTCTGTATGTAAAGATATATATAAATTTATAAGAAGATAAACAATGAAGAGTGCTCGGGGATTTTAAAAATGGTTATATATGTATGTACGTTTTTGCTTTCTTCTTTTTTATTCCTGCTTTCAACAAAAACAAAAAATGTTCTCGGTCCTTATGCAAGGATTAGGGATTGTGCTCCCGTGTCTTGTTGCTGCTTTCAGAGACGAGACTATAGGAACTGATTTAACGGTGTATGGCACATATGTTTATCAAGGGACGCAGCATGTATCTCTTTTTCATGCCATTAACGTATACTCAGACAATCCTGTGGGGTTTGTAACGTATGCTTGGCTGATAAATTTAGTTCACGGTTCTTTTCAGATTTACTTATTTGGAATTGAATTGCTGATTATTCTTCCTACATATTTGTGTTTCAAATATTTTGCCCAAAAAAATACATGGATATGTATGATAGTTTATTATTTCATCTTTTATGGAATTTCTTTAAATATAATGAAACAGATGATTGCGATTTCTTTGGGTATGCTCGCTTTTCGAATGTATTATGAAAAGCAAAACACAAAAGGAGTTTTGCTATCTATTTCAGCATTGTTATTTCATCAAACTGCCTTCGTTGTTTTCCTTATGTATCCTCTATATGAGATATATAAAAATTTGCAAATTCATCATGGTTTAAAAAAATTGTTTTTTACTGCACTTCCGCATTATGTTGTGTACTGATTTTTGCATGTTTTCAAAGGATTATTGGCTTTATTTCAGTAATGAAAGAATCTTATTCTTTCATTACTGAAAATGAAGGGAATGGAGAATTCATGCTTTCGCCAATAATTTATTTGCTTTTCATTTTACTTCTACATTTCTTCTCTCGATATGCTTTGAGGAAAAATAACGAAACGTCCTTAGGGATATTATATAATACTTTTTTTATTTTGAATATTTATCGGTGTTTGGTCTGATTTTTCTTGAGACACAAGTTCTTACTCTTGGTGTTGCGCGATTCGGTTACTACTTCGAAGTGTTTTTACCTTTATACATCGGTATGACCTTTACCAAGAAAAATGTTCTTTGGGTAAAGAGCATAGCGATTGTAATGATTCTCTGTGTCTGTATTCTTCAGACTCGTTCTTACCTTAATGGAGCTTGTGACATATATCCGTATACTTCCTCTTTTTTGCGCATTTACAAATAGGAGTTTTGAAGATAATGCTATTTTCCATAATTATTCCTGCATTTAATGCAGAAAAATATTTATGTGATTCTTTGGAATCTGTTCGTGCGCAGACCTTTACAGATTATGAAATTATAATTGTTAATGACGGATCCACTGATAAGACGCGTCAAATAGCAGATTCTTTTGCTGAAAAAAATTCTCAAACTCATGTGATTCACCAAAAGAATGAAGGGCTCTTACTTGCTAGGAGAGTTGGATTACAAGCAGCAAGTGGTAAGTATGCTGTTTTCTTGGACGCGGATGATGCTCTCTATTCTACAGCTTTGCGGGATATTGCCGATGTAATTCATAAATACAATGTTGATATTGTCTCCTTTAGATATTCTCGGCAGGATAATTTCTTGACGTCTGATTCACCTTCGCCCTTAGCAGTCGGGCTATATGATGGCAATCGATTTGAAGAAGCTAGACTTCATTTTTGCAAAGGGCGATTCAATGAGATGTGGGGCAAAGCGATAAAGCTTTCATGTTTTGATCGTGATGCCGATTATTCCAACTATGCAAGGTTGATGCACGGTGAAGATCTTTTACAACTTCTTCCTGTTTTTGATAGTGCCCACTCGCTTTATAGCTTGGATAAAGTTCTCTATTTTTATAGGCCTAATGATTCTGCTAGTACGGCTAGATATAAGTCCAGTCAGCTATCCGATATCAGAAAAGTAAATGCTCGTCTCCTGTCTTTTGCTATGCAATGGGGAAACGCCTGCTATCAAACGGCATGCCACGGCGAGGTCATGCAGTATATCAATCTTCTTAAGATTGCTGTTTCGTACCTCTCCTATGCTTCTTTCGGTGATGTATTTCGTTCGATACGTAAGGTGATGGATGATGAGGGATGTTTGGCACGCGCTCAACAATGTCAATTGAGGATTGACAATTCTATTATCGTTTTTTGCCTTATGCACAATTTCTGTTATCTTGCTTTTCTTGTTTTGAAAATAATAAATTGTATCAAGGGATAAAACGTAAGGATTTTTGATGATTAGAACAAAAGCTGATTTATTGGAATATATCCAAGAGGATAAGCGTATGCAGCCGCAGCCTTCATCTTTTGTGAAGCGTTATCTGGGTACGAGTGGAGCAGTGGTTCGTTGGAAAGAATACTTAAGGAAATGCGAGTACCATCACAACGTTTCCAAGAATATTTATCATAGGCTAGCATACTTAGTTTATCTTTTTTTGACAAAGAGATATGATCGACGTTTTTGTTCAGAAATCCCCATTAATGTTTTTGGCAAAGGATTGTTGATTTGGCATCCTGAGAGGATAATTATTAATCCTGAATCAAAGGTTGGAGATTACTGTGCACTTCGAGTGGCGTTGTCATTGCACAGGCACATGGAGAATGCCCGACAATTGGTGATCATGTAGAGCTTATGATTGATTCGAAAGTGCTTGGAGGAATTACTGTAGCTGACAATGTAAGAATCGGAGCCTCTGCGCTGGTAATTAAACCGATAACGGAAGTTGACACAACTTGGGCTGGTGTGCCGGCAAAGAAAATTAACAATCAGGGAACTATTGAAGTGCCGATTCCTGTTTGCACTTATTAGTGCTACGAAGGTGAGATAGATGGAACAGAAAAAAGGCCGGCTGGTCAGCGTCATCTTGCCAGCATATAATGTGGCGAATTATTTAGATGACTGCTTGGAAAGTGTTATTTCCCAGACATATATCAATACTGAAATTATCATCGTTGATGACGGATCAACTGATGATACTGCAGGGAAAGCAGACGATTGGCTTTCTAAAGATGATCGTATTCGCGTTGTTCATCAAAAAATGGCGGCCTTTCAGCGGCGAGAAATACTGGCCTTCGCTATGCGCAGGGTGAATTTATTCTTTTCGTCGATCCCGATGACCGTATTGATGAAAGCTTGATTTTCAAGTGCATGACGTTATTAAATGATGATTCGGTTTCTTTAGTCCATTTTGGATACCGATTAATTGATGAAAATGGATTATTACGCGAAAAAATTTTCCGGATACCCTCGCTAATACTGATGAGCTGCTACCGGCAATTTTGAGTGACAAAATTCCAAGTCATTCTTGGCAGCTTTTATGCAGAAAAGAATTATATTCTGATATTACTTTTCCTGAAGGGCATAAGGCTGAGGATCTAGCAACGACATACAAGCTTATCGCCAAAGCGAAAAAGTGCGTTGTTTTACCAGATTGTTTGTATGAATATCGAGTTCGCAGTAGTTCGATACTTGGAGAGCTTGAATTGAATCATACGAAAGCGCTAAAATACTATGAAGATGAGCTTCTTGCGTTTCATGAGATGATTGATTGGGCTGTTGTGCAAAAGCGAGAAGATTATGCTGTTGCGGCTCGGAACAACATGATGAGACATTTGTTCTATCATTACAAGCATTTGCTTGCGCTTGATGATGCGCAAGGAGCTGACTGGATATGCATGCAGATCAAGGAAGAATTGAAATCTCTCTTTCTCCGTCGAATGGATCCGCTGAATAAGGTCAGATCATTCATGTTGAAGCTTAATTTTCTGGGCCTTTTTTATAGACTCAATAATCTATTGGAAAAAAACGTTAAGAAAATCCTGCATAAGATATAAGGGAGAATATAATGCCGAAATATACAGATGCGCGTAATGCACAATTGGTTATTGCACTATTAAAAGAATATGGTATTCGAAATATAATTGCGTCTCCGGGTACAACAAATGTTCCCTTTGTATACAGCGTACAGAATGACTCCTTTTTTAATATTTATTCTGCTATTGATGAGAGATCTGCGGCATATATGGCGTGTGGTTTGGCTGCTGAATCGGGGGAGCCAGTGGTGCTCTCTTGTACAGGTGCACAGCTTCGCGGGATTATATGCCAGGCTTAACGGAAGCGTTCTATCGTAAACTCCCCGTTCTGGCTCTTACTTCTATGCATTTCACTGAGGACATAGGTAATCTGTCCACTCAGATTCTCGATCGTTCGGTTATTCCCAACGACATTGCTCGTTATCATACTTCTCTGGAGATGATTGAAAATGAGAGAATGGCTAAAGATGAGGAGCTGCGAATCAACATTGCACTTTCTGAGCTCACACGTGATGGTGGCGGCCCAGTGGCAGTCCAACTTATCACTGACGGCAATTATACGTTCAGTGCAACTTCTCTCCCTAAGGTAAATAGAATAAATCGTTTTCTTCCTGAAAAAATTTCAGAGTGGCCGGAATTACCGGATAACGCTAAAATCGCAGTTCTCTTGGGGGTGCATCGAACTTTTAGTGCTACTGAATCCGAGATGCTAGAGCATTTTGTCGAGACGCATGATGCGGTGGTGTTTTCTGACATCTCTAGTGGTTATCACGGCAAGTTCGCATTCGGATCAGCGCTCGCCTGTATCCAATTGCAGAATAACCCTATACGTTCCGCTTTTGAGCCAGATTTGGTTATACACGTCGGAGAGATGACTGGCGACTATAACACCATGGGATTTTTGACGGGCCTGAATTGCCCAGTTTGGAGGGTATCTCTGGATGGAGAGTTTCGCCAACATTTTGCTCGACTTGAAAATGTATTCCAATGTTCAATCGAGTTTTTCTTTTCCCACTATGCGAGCAACAAGTACGTGGAGTCGGGTTACCGTACCAAGTGGGAGAATTATGACATTCAGTTAAGAAAACGTATGCCAGAATTCCCATTCTCGAATATCTGGATGGCTCAGCAATTGCATTCTATGATTCCTGCTGGTTCAATTGTTCATCCGGCCATACTGAGTTCCTTGTCAAGTTGGGATTATTTCCCTCTCCCGAAAGATGTTCGCTCAAGTGCGAATGTGGGTGGATTTGGCATTGATGGATGCACTTCAGCATTAATTGGAGCAAGCCTTTCCTCACATGAATTGTGCTTCTGCATCACGGGTGATTTGGCCTTCTTCTATGACATGAATTCTTTGGGATGCAGGGAAATCGGTCCAAATTTGCGTATTCTTTTAATCAATAACGGTCTCGGCATGACATTTAAACTCTCTAATCATGTTGGTAGCCAAATTGGGCCGTCCGCTAATATATTTATTGCTGCAGAAGGCCACAATGCTGCAGCAAAGAGCGTTACGGGGAACCAATCGCCAGCTCGCGCTTGGGCTGAATCACTTGGGTTTAAATATCTTAGCGCATCTTCAAAAGAAGAATTCAATGCGGTTAAGGATATTTTTACTTCAAAGGATTCGGAAGCCCCGATTCTGTTTGAGTGCTTTACTCACGAAGAAGATGAGAGGACCGCACGAGACCTTATTGATTCTATCGATAGCAGAACTGATTCGAAGACGCAGCTTAAGAAAACGATAAAAAAGGTTCTGCCGAAATCGGTCATTGATTCACTGAAAAGCCTCAGACATTAAGCATCTTGAGGAAGGAAAAGCTTCTTGGGTAAATACAAGAATCTACTGGTGAATATCGGCTTATTCACATTAAATACGGTATCAACGAAATTGATTACATTTCTGCTGGTACCGCTATATACGTATTTCTTGACTGCGGCGCAGTACGGCGTGACCGACATGTCTCTTACGGTGGCGGGTTTGGTCACGCCTGTCGTTACCCTGTCCATCGGCGATGCCACCACTAGATATATCATCGATGATCCTGATGATAAGGAACGATATATATCTGTCGGGTTTTGGGTGACTTTGTTTGGTTGCCTGATTATGCTCCTTCTGCTTCCGCTACTGGGATTGCCCATATTCGGCGGACTCGGGAATTACAAATGGTTCTATCTTGCCTATTTTGCTTCATCCGCTTTCAATGCGTACTTGGCAATGTGGCAAGAGGTTTGAACCAGATTAAACTCATCACCTGGGCATCTATAGCTTCGTCGCTTGTTTCGGCTCTATCGGCAGGTTTGCTCATCGGTCTGCTTAATTGGAAGGTCGAGGGATATTTTGTTTCGTTGATTTTCGGCGGGCTTGTTGCAATTGTTTTATATCTTATATTTGGTGGCTCATGGGAATACGTACGTATTCCCAAAAAGGAACGCGACCGTCATTTTCTTAGGAAGATGCTGCTGTATTCAGTGCCGCTGATGCCCAATGCTATCTTCTGGTGGGTTGGCACAAGTGTGAACAGGTTCTTCATTACCAGTATGCTCGGTATCGGTGCTTCCGGCTTATTTGCTGCGGCCAGCAAGATACCGAACGTAATGAATATGGTCTCTTCCACGTTTTGGCAGGCTTGGAGCTTGTCTGCATTCCAAGAGTTCAAGAAGACTGATACCGGCAAGTTCTATAGCAATGTGTTTGCGGTGTTTCGTACATTCTGTTTCCTCGCGGCATCAGGACTTATGTTGTTGACGCCGTGGCTCGCCTCATTGCTTTTGCAGAAGAAATTCTATGATTCGTGGCCTATTATTCCTGTCTTGATTCTTGCATTTCTGTTTAATGTGTTCGCAGGATTCTATGGAACGGTCTTTACTGCAAGTATGAAAACCAAACATCTAATGACATCGACTGCTGCTGCTGCGATCGTCGTTGTTGTTCTGACCTGGCTGCTCGTCCGTATCATGGGACTGCAAGGAGCTGCGTGGGCTATGGTCGGCAGCAACCTAGTTATGTATGTCATGCGTGTGGCTATGGCTCATCCGATTGTCAGGATAGCGGTGAACTGGCCTCTTATGCTGATCAATATCCTGATTGTAGCTGTTCAAGCATGCATAATGGCATGGCATCCATCCAGGTACTTGTTGATCTCTGGTGTGCTCTTCCTTCTTGTATGCATAGTATCTGCGTTGGATGCTATCCATTCGTAAAATCTTTGGCAACTGCAATCAGCGGAAAGTCACTGCATAAAAATGGCAAACATGTCGGGAAATAGGGATTTAAGGAGATGAATAATGAGGATAGGAACCATTACCTTCCATTGTGCATATAATTTTGGTTCTGCACTGCAGACTTATGCACTCAGAAAATATCTCACGAATTTAGGCCATGATGTACATGTTATCGATTATCGGAGCGCAGATTTCAATGGGTATAAGATTTTTCGTGGAATAGGGGTTAAATCATTTATTGCAGATTTGCTCTTTCTTCCAGGTAATTTACGCAGGCGCAGCAGTTTTCAATCTTTCTGGCATAAATGTTTTGGCCTGACGAGCCGGACTTATGAGGGGGCTGATGCAGAGCGTTCTCTAGCTGAGGATTTGAAGGATTATGATGCACTGATTTGTGGTAGCGATCAGATTTGGAATTTGGATTGCACCTTAGGGCCTGTTCCTCCGTTCTTTCTTTCTTTCGCTTCTGATGGAACAAAGAATTGCGTATGCGCCTAGCTTGTCGCATGCCAAGTTTGAAGAAAAGAACTTCACTCTAGAAGATAAGAAGCATGTCTCCGAGTGGTTGAATCGTTTTGATGCACTTTCTGTGCGTGAGCTTTCTGTAGCAGGGCAGTTTCAGCAACTAACTAATAAGCATATTGTTGAAACGCTTGATCCGACGCTTTTGTTGAATTTAGAGGATTATCGACATATACAGGCTCCGCGACTTCCAAAGAAGCTGGAAGCAGGCAAATATATATTTGCATATACGTTATGGCCGAATAAAGATATGGTGCATTATATTGATAAATTGGCGGCAAAACGTGGACTAACTATCGTTTATTACTCTCAGAAGCCGATTCGGTATCAATCGCACGCGATCAATGTATGGGGAATTGGCCCAGCTGATTTTCTTACATTGATTGATAAGGCAAACTGTGTGATTTCGAACTCTTTCCATGCAACGGTGTTCTCCATTCTCTATGGCAAGCCATTTCTTACGTTTGGTACGGAAAAGAGTAGTTCTCGCATGAGAACGTTACTTGTCAAACTGGGTTTACCTGAAAAGCATCTTTTGCCTCCTGATTTCGAGGACGGAAGTAATGTTGAACCATTTGCCTCTGTACTGAATATGGCTCGACTTAATAATCTTCGTGCAGATTCTGAACGGTTCCTTAATGATGCACTGATGTAAAAACTCTCAACTAGTATTTGGCATGGAATTTATTGCATGCTGCTTTTTCAATTTTCATAGCATGTTTGAGTTAAGGAGTGCGGATATTTTCTTGGAGAGATAGTCATACAGCTCCTTATC
>ENA-OQDF01001188-OQDF01001188.1-human-gut-metagenome-genome-assembly--contig:-NODE-1188-length-10646-cov-1.332731_pt1 | contig 10646 bp, 19 predicted proteins | sample MGYA00242769_ERZ504597 | MGnify/ENA primary metagenome ERZ504597 (study PRJEB26092, sample SAMD00036305) | human gut metagenome | host: Homo sapiens | study: EMG produced TPA metagenomics assembly of...
GCCGCGCCGACGTGCTCGTTGCCGGTTCCGCCGTGTACGGCGCCGAGAATCCCGCCCAAGCCATCGACGACATCCGCACCAAGCCGAGGCCGCGTTCAAGGCCTGAGCTCCAAGCCTGAACCGCAATCCACCTTCATCCATAACCGCAAGAAAAGAATCTGAATCACATGAAGACGTTTGAATCCCTGTTCGCCGAACTGTCCGAAAAGGCCCAGACCCGCCCGAAGGCTCCCTGACCGTCGACGAGCTCGACAAGGCACCCACTTCATCGGCAAGAAGATCATCGAAGAGGCCGGCGAGACCTGGATGGCCGCCGAATACGAGGGTGCGGACCGCACCGCCGAGGAAATGAGCCAGCTGCTCTACCACGTCCAGGTCATGATGATCAAGCACGGCCTGACGCTTGAGGACGTCTACAAGCACCTGTGAGAGGAACGCAAATGCTGAGAATCGCAGTGCCCAACAAGGGCATGCTATCCGAACCCGCGTGGAACATGCTGGCCGAGGCCGGCTACCGTCTGCGCACCAACTCGCCAGCTGGTCGTGCAAGATCCCGACAATGGCATCGAGCTGTTCTACCTGCGTCCGCTCGATATCGCCGTATACGTGGGCCGCGGCGCCATCGACGTCGGCATCACCGGCCAGGATCTGCTCAAGAACTCCGGTACCGCCGCGCTCGAGCACATGCCGCTCGGCTTTGGTACCTCGACCTTCCGTTTCGCCGCACCGAACGAATCCCCGATCACCACCCTGGAGGATATTCAGGGCAAGCGCGTGGCCACCACATTCGATAAGCTCGTACACGACTATCTGGTCGAGCACGGCATCCAAGCCGAGACCATCCATCTGGACGGTGCGGTCGAATCCTCCGTGCAGCTGGGCGTGGCCGACCTCATCGCCGACGTGGTCTCTACCGGTACCACCCTGCGTAACGCCGGCCTGCGCGTGTTTGCCGAACCGCTCATGCACTCCGAAGCCTGCCTGATTCGTTCGCCGCGTCTGAACGAGCAGGACTCACGTCTGGCCGTGCTGACCCGCCGTCTGCAAGGCGTGCTCACTGCACATCAGTATGTGCTGATGGACTATGACATTCCGATCAGCAAGGTCGCCGCCGCCGTGGCCGTGACCCCCGGCTTTGAAGCCCGACGATCTCCCCGCTGCACGATAAACAGTGGAACGCCGTGCGAGTCATGGTTCCCAAGGCCAAGGTCAACCAGCTGATGGATGATTTGTACGAAGTCGGCGCACGCGGCATCATCGTTACCGCTTTACAAGCCTCCCGCATGTAGACTGTTAGTCGATATGACCAACCAGAAAGTCAACACCAGATACAGTCCGGAAGCACGTGACATCTATTTCACCGTGCCCAATTTGATCAGCGCGCTGCGAATCATCTCGATTCCTTTCATCAGCGTGCTGATTTCCAAGCACGAGATGATTGCGGCGCTAGCCCTGATCGCCATTTCCTCGGCTTCGGACGACTCGACGGCATCATCGCGCGCAGATTCAACCAAGTGAGCAAGATCGGTCAGATTCTTGATCCGATCGCCGACCGACTGCTCATTTTCTGCTCGATTCTGGCTCTCAGCGTCGCCGGCATCATCCCATGGTGGATGCTGATTATCGTGGGACTGAGGGATCTGTGGATGGCGATTCAGGTGCTATGGCTTGCCCAGTACGGTTATGGTCCGCTGCCCGTGCATTTCGTGGGCAAGGCCGGTACCGCGCTGCTGATGATTTCCATCGTCGGTCTGATTTTCGCCGATTTGGGCACCAGTACGTTTTTCCACTTGCTCTACATCGCCGCGCTGGCCGCCGGCATCTGGGGCATCGCCATGTATTGCTCGCCGGATATATCTATACCAAGCAGGCGTCGGATGCTACGCAAGGAACTGGGGGAGAAGTATGGCGCTTGAGGCCACGGCCCCGGTCTCATTCCCCGTACCCAAGGAGAATGAGCCGGTACGACGCCGCGCCGTGTTCTCCCACTCAGTCCGAGGCGCGGAATCGCATCATGCGCTTTCCCCGGATGACGCCGCCGCCATCCGCACCAGACGTCGCCGTAAAACCAACGACGATTCGCTTCAGCTCATCGATGATCTTGTCAATCGTCCGATGGATCCGATGTTCTCCGACTCACGACTGGTCCATGAGCATCGTTCGACCTTCTCCATCTGGTTTAATCGCATCGTCGTATTCATCATCTGCGTCGGCGTTGGCTTTGCCTACAGCCTATTCGTGCAACAGTTGCAATCCGATCCGCGTAAGCAGGTACGGCAGACTTTGGCCACGCAATTGGAGAATCGCAACTCGCAAATAGACGAACTCACCACGGACGTCAATAATTTGCGCTCCCAAGTTGACGAACAGTCCAAGAAAATATCCGGCAGCGTGAAAAGCGATACGCTTATCCAAGACGAAATGGTCAATGGTGCCACGGTGGTCGAAGGCGAAGGAATCACCATGACGCTGGCCGATCCAATCGCGGCAAGCCAGTCGGATCAATCCTCCTCGACGAGAGTCGGCACCTCCACGAACATCCGAGTCATCACCGATCTGGATCTGCAGCAACTGGTCTCCCTGATGTTCCAAAACGGAGCCGAAGCCATTGCCATCAACGGTAATAGGCTCGGCGCGCAAACCTCGATACGCAAGGCCGGCGGGCATATTCTCATCGGCATGACCGCGATACAAAGCCCCTATACCATTGAAGCCATAGGCGATAAGAGCGCCTTGGCCGAAGCGATGGGGAAGAAGAAACTTGCAAGTCTTTACGATTCCTTCAAGGAAGCCGGTATCTACCCGCAGGTGAGCAAATCCAATTCGATTACACTTGAGGCAGCAGTCACTGGCGAAGTGAAGTACGCGGAAAGGAATGAATAATGGCAGCCGTTCTGGGACTGATCATCGGCGTCGTCATCGGCGTGTTCGTCAAGCCGGACATTCCGATCATCGTGCAGCCTTATCTGCCGATTATGGTGGTCGCTGCTCTTGACGCCCTGCTGGGTGCCGCGCGAGCCTATTTCGAGCGCAGCTTCTCCGACCGCGTGTTTGTGATCTCCTTCCTCGCCAACGTGGTGACGGCAACACTGCTCGTGTTCCTCGGCAACCAGCTCGGCGTCGGTTCGCAGCTGCAGACAGCGTCATCGTCGTACTCGGCATCCGCATCTTCTCCAACGTGTCCGCGATCAGACGCTTCATCTTCCGAGGCTGACAAGGTACTGACGTATGGCACGTAAAGCACAATCAGACAACATGCTGGAGAAAATGCGCGACCAGCATGCACAAGACAAGGTCAACGACCGGATGGAAACCGGGTCGTTTCCCACGGTGCGTAAGAAGCCCCGGAAGGATCTCAACCGTGCCAGCAACAAATCACGGTTACTATCCTCGATTCTCATCGCTCTGATGTGCGCGTTGTTGGGTTTCGCCTACATGAGCCAGATCAATAACACTAAATCCACGTACGAAACGATGGACGAGAGTGAACTGGTAAGGCTGCTGAACGAGTCGAATACGCAAATCTCCAATCTCGAGCAGCGTAAAACCCAGTTGAACAGCCAGCTCAACTCGCTGAAATCGGCGGCTAACGAGCAGGAGCAGGCGCGTAAGATCGCCAAGCAAAACGAGGAGACCAGCGGCTTGATCTCCGGCAGATCCCGGCAAAGGTCAAGGCGTGACCATCCGAATCGGACGAGGCTTGACGACTAAAGTGGACGCCTCAATCATGTTCAACCTTATCGAGGAACTTCGCAATGCCGGTGCCGAGGTAATCGCCATCAATAACGTGCGCGTCATCACCTCCACCTACATTCAGGACGCCGAGGAAGGTTTGATCGTGGATGGCACCACCATCAAGCCCACATACACGGTGAAGGCCATTGGCAATCCGCAGGAACTGTCCAACGCAGTCGATATCGCCGGCGGTGTGGGCGCTCAGCTCCAGGTGAAATACGGGTCCAACGTCAATGTACAGCCTTCTGACAGCATCATTATCGACGAAGTACGCGAAGCTACGCAAAACCAGTATGCAAAGACGGTAGAATAGGGGATTATGACCAACCCGATTCCTAGCGCAGGCGAAACCACCATTATCGGCCTGCCCGCGATTAATGTACTGCCCATTACCACCACCGGCGATCGACCGCTGACTCAAGAGGATCTGGACACCATCACCAGATTGTCCGAGGGAACGGCATTGCTGATTTCCGCCAGGGGAGCGGTCTCAGGTTCTCGTTACTTGCTTGACGAGGATGAAATCACCGTCGGCCGTGATCCGCGAGCTGATATTCTGCTCGACGACTCCACCGTATCCCGTCAGCATGCCGTGTTCCGCAGGGTCAACGGTCAGTTCTTTGTGGTTGACGCAGGAAGTCTGAACGCACCTACGTGAACCGTCAGCGTGTTGATCAGGCGACGCTGAAGAACGGCGACGAAATCATGATCGGTAAATTCCGCCTCGTGTTCTTCACGAAATCTGCCATTATTTCCCAATAGTCCACACCCAGCACGGGGTTAGACTGATTGCAGAAATTGCAATCATGTGATTACACCAGTGTGAGTCATATGCGAGACACGCATGAGTTAGGGGAGTGCCATGGGACAGACCGGGCTGCATCTTCATGTTTCGCTTGAGGACCGTCAGAATCTGAACGCTGACGCGATTCAGGGGGAGTTGTTCTCCAACGTCGATACTGAGGAGATCAAGCGCGGCTACCGTGGCACTGTGGCCTCCAAGGTGGCCGGCATCACGTACCGACAGCTCGATTATTGGGCACGCAAGCAGATTGTTGAGCCGTCCATCACGCCGTCTCATGGCTCCGGTTCACGACGACTATACTCGTTTAAGGATGTGGTGATTCTCGCTGTATCCAAGAAGTTGCTTGATGCCGGTGTGAATCTGCAGAACGTAACGGCGGCCATCGGATTCTTGACTCAACGCAGCACCGATCAGCTGGCCAATGTGACCATCATGTGCGATGGTCAAAACGTACATGAATGCACAACCAGCGAACAGATGCTCGAACTGTTGCAAAGCGGTAAGGCAGTGTTCGCCGTGTCGGTGGGTTCGTTGTGGCACCAGATTGAGACGGCCTTGGAACAGGAAGAATATGTTGATCTTGAGGCCAAGCCGCTGACGATTGCCACGGGCCGTCCGATTGATGAACTGACTGCCATGAGGATGCGCAAGAAGCTCGAGGCACAGCGCTTGCAACGCGCAACCGCCTGATACATGTATGGTTGTTGGCGACTTGCCGGCTTTGGTCGGCAGGTCGCTTTGTTGTATGTGTTGCTTTTGTTGCCTGCCATCTTATGTTTTTTATATGTTGCGGTGATTATTATGACTGATTGGAGGACCGGGTGAACGGGATTGTTGTCGGATTGTTGCCGGGCGTTCTGTGGATGGTCGCCGTCATCTTTGCTGTGTCCATCATCACTATAACGGTCAGCCGAGGTCATCTGTTCACGCCGAAACGCCGGCGACCGCCGGTCGATCCGGTCGACTGGTCGATGGTGAAAACGCATTTCATGTCGTTTGCGGCGGCGCTGATCCCGTTTCCCGTGTTGACGTTTACAGCGGATCTGATGGATGCTCGCATGCTCGCGTTCTACGACCACGCGCAATTGCCCGGAGCAATCATCATATTCGCGCTGGTGCTGCTGGAACTCATCGCCATGTATCTGCAGGCACGCAACGCTTCGGAAACCGAAATGGACAAGCGTTTGGGCGTTGCTTCTCACCGGAATAAGGATGATGTTGCGAAGTAGCCGATTCTCTGCGGCGAGGCTAATCCGCAGCTAGATACTACTGGTTCGGCTAAAATCACCACATACTATTAGCCGATAATGTACGTTATGTCAGATTAGTTATCCTTGACAAGGATTCGGTCGCCTGTATCAACTAGTCCACGCATACCAAGCCGACAGCCAAAGGAGCACCGGAGCGACCACCGCAATTGCAAGAATCGCCGTGCCTTTCAGCCAATCCTTGTCATCTCGTTTCCAGTGGAATGCTCGCCAAATGAACCATATCAGCATGGGAATCTCATACAGCGACAGCAATGGCAAACCGATGAAAACCAGGTCGAAGCCCGCGGCGCAGGCTCCATCGCATCCCATCATAAGAAGTCCTCGCCGTTGTGTTTCAGTGTGTTTGGAAATAACGGTTTACGGCTTCTTCGATCTGCTCGGGCTTCTCGATGATTTCGTAGGCACCGTGTTCTTCCATCTCACCGGCCGGAGCGTAGCCCCAGCGGCAGCCAATGGCGTCCAGATTGCAGGCGTGGGCGCGTCGATGTCGGTGTAGCGGTCGCCGATCATCACGGCCTTGTCCCCCGCTGCAGCATCAAAACCGATTTTGTCGAAGCAGTACCGAATCACCTGATCCTTGTCCAAACGAGAGTTATCCCTGGATGCGCCATAGATGCCGTCCAACAGCTCGGTCAGATGGAAATGCTCACAGATCGGAACGCATTGGTACTCGGGCTTGCAGCTGGCAACGCCAGATAATAGCCGTCGGCACGCAGCTTGAGCAGCTGTTCGCGGATACCGGGAAACACGACGTTCACCAAGCGGCCGGGAACTTTGTTGCCGGGCTCGTTCGGATCATCGAACACGGCGCGATCCGCATAGTAGCTGCGGTAGATGGTGACCGCTCGGTCAAGCTCATCCTCCGGCACATGGTTGCGTCGCAGCGATTCGATGATGGCCGGACCAATGAAGCGTCGCAGTTCGGCGGCGTCCGGAACCGGTCGACCCAATTCCTCGAACGTCTTGACGACGGAGGCGATGATGCCGCCGTCGGACTTGGTAAGCGTGCCGTCGAGGTCCAACAGGACCACTTTCATCGGATGCTGTGCCATTGAGATTCCACTCCCCTTTGTTCATGTCGACTGCTTTGAATGGTCGTCAAACGATATGCGACTTGTTCCAACAATGATTATGCCAGTCGGGATGACTGGGCATCAAGTTCACGTGTTGTTCAGTAGGAGATCACTCGTAGTCAGGAATCCAACCGTCACGGTGCATTTGCAGGCGCTTTTCGAGTAGGGTGGCCAGTTCCTCTTCGCTACGGCGTTCCAGCAGCATGTCCCAGTGGGTGCGGGTGGGTTTGCTGATCTCGTCGCCCTCACGGTCGGCGTCGCCCTCACGGTGGGCCACGGAACCACAACGGCACTCCCACTCGTCCGGGATTTCGGCACCCTCGGCAAACGGCAGGATGGTGCGGTGGCCCTTCGGGCATACATACGCCACATCGTTTCGTGCGGCGAAATCGACGTTGTCGTCGGACTCCAGCGATTTCGCTCCGATGCTCATGCCCCTGAGGCTACGTTCTGCCATATCGGCATCCTCCTTGAAAGATCTTTAACCCTACTAATTTACGCAACAGTTCGGACTTGGCCGCTATTCCAAGCTTCCGACGTCGGCTGACAAACTCCCATCAAACGGCCCCCCGTCAGTCCACGCCGGAGTAGGCCACCACGCCACGATTGACCCGGTCGGCCGCTTCGTGGGCGAGGCCTGCCAGCCGCTCTCCCCCGTCGAACGGCAGCGGCTGGGCGACAGCGATCTGCTGCAGCACGTCAGCCAGTCGTTTGGCAGTGCGCACGAAGTCGCCGCCGGTCATGTCGTGCCGTACAGGCACGATCCCAGCGAACCGCCATCCGCCCATTCATACATGATGTCGAGAATGCCGAAGTCCGGCCGCTGCATCTCGTCCAGACCGTGATCCTCGCACAGGATATCGATGTCTTCACAGATGCCCTTGAGCTTGGACGAAGCGATTGCGATGGGCCCGGAGATGCCGCCCGGTAGTGCCTCGGTTCGCCGTCTCCCCCGCGTCTGGCCTCGTATACCAGTGAAGAGAGCACAGCGGCCAGTCCGTTGGCGTCGAGCTTGTCGAACGTGCCGGCGAGCAGCGCCTCGCACAGTTCCAGGTCATGTTCACTGTAGATGCGGCGCAGCAGCGAGCCTTTTTCGGTCAACGTCATGTCAATGTGGCCGGCCGCATTGACATGACGTTCGAGGTAACCAAGCCCGGTGAGAATATCGCAGATGCGATCGAACTGACGGGCCACGGACCCGGTACGGGAGTCGTAGCGATCGGTGACGCGCTGCAGTTCGCGGGTCTCGCGGGCCCAGCGGTGGCCCACTTGAGGTGTTGCTGGAGGTCCGGGCAGTTGCGGCATGGATGCTCGTGCTCCGCCTTGCGCAAATCGCGAATGCGCTGGTCAAGGTTCTGGAAGGCGCGTGAACGCTCCTGATCGGTCAGGAACACTTCGTGCTTCAGTTTGCGGCGGCCTTCCTTTTCGATGTCGCTCAGCTCCATACGCAGGGTCATGAACTGTTTGAAGTCGCCGTGTTCGCATGCGAACGCCTGTTCGTATCCGGCCAGCGCGTTCTTCAGTGTGTTGATCTGCGATTCCAGCTGCCAGGCCGATTCGTTGGCCTCCCACTGGGCAAACGACTGGTCCAGGGTAACGTGCGCGGTCTCGTAGTCGCTGGAGTTGAGCAGGTTCACGGCCATGTTGAACGTGGGTCGGAAGCTCGAGTGCAGCGGGTAGACACGCTTGGATGACAGCGCGGCGGCCGTGGCGGGCACAAAACCGTGATGGTCAACCACGATGGCGTGGCCGATGGTGTCGATGCCGCGCCGACCGGCACGACCGGTGAGCTGCGTGAATTCGCCGGGCGTCAGGCCCACATGACCGGTACCGTCGAACTTCTCGAGTTTCTCTACCACCACGCAGCGGGCCGCATATTGATGCCCAAGGCCAGTGTTTCCGTGGCGAACACCATTTTGACCAGACCTTCTTCGAACAATCGTTCGACTATCTGGCGGAACAGGGCAATCATGCCGGCATGATGCGAAGCGAAGCCTTCTTCCAACGCAAAGCGGAACTTGGAGAACTGCAGGGCTTTCAGGTCTTCCTGAGTGAGTTGCCCCTCCACCATCTCATCCACGATGCGGCGAATCTTGGTCACTTCCTCATCGGTGGTGAGCTCCAGTCCAGCGTTGATACACTGTTCCACGGCCTGGTCACAACCGTTGCGCGAGAAGATGAAGTAGATGCCGGGCAACATTCCCAGAAAGTTAAGCTCGTCCACCACGGCCCAGCGGCGCGGGGTGTGGCGTTCCGCTTTCGGGGCATGGCCCTTGGCGCTTTGCCGCCGCGGCCTCTGCCGAAGCCCTTGCGCTTATCGGGGCGTTCCTCGCCGCGCCGGCGTGCGGCCTTGCGGTCCAACTGGTCGAGCCGGTTGATGAGTTCGGCGTTGAGCTTGGTGGTCTGCTCGCCGTTGCCGTCGCGGCGATAGAGATCCAGCACCTCAGGCTCGGTGTGTTCGTCCGCCTGCACGATGACGTGCTGTTCCAAAGGCACGGGGCGGTGTTCGCTGATCACCAGTTTGGTGTCGCCTCGCACCGAGGCAATCCAGTTGGAGAAATCCTCCACGTTGGACACGGTAGCGGACAGGCCGACGATCTTGACCGTCTTGGGCAGGTGGATGATGACTTCCTCCCACACGGGCCCGCGGAACCGGTCGGCCAGATAGTGCACTTCGTCGAGAATCACGTAGCGCAGTGCGTTCAGCGTGGTGGAACGCTCGTAGAGCATGTTGCGCAGCACTTCGGTGGTCATGACCACGATGTCCGCCTCGGAGTTGATCGAGGTGTCGCCGGTGAGCAGGCCTACCTTGTCCGGGCCGTACACGTCGACCAGATCATGGTATTTCTGATTGCTCAGCGCTTTGATCGGTGTGGTATAGAAGGCTTTGACGTTGCGTTCCTGGGCGAGATAAATGGCAAAATCCGCCACTACGGTTTTGCCGGCACCGGTTGGGGCCGCGACCAGTACGTTGCTGCCGGCTTCGAGCGCGTCATTGGCTTCGGTCTGGAAGTCGTCCAGTTCGAAGGGCAGGGATTCGGCGAATCGCGCTGCTGCGGACGCCCGATGGCGCTGGACTTTGGAATGATGCGTACCGCTGCGAAGGGCTCAGCGTCTGGGAATCGGCATTGCTTATGGTGTTGGTGACGTGCCATTGCTGCTTTCCGTTAGTTGTTGAATCGCTTCCAGCGGGCCCATGCTGGGTGTGGCGTTCGCGCTTGGCGGCCTTGCTGCGAATCACGTCCGCATGGGCTCGGCATAACGATTCTGTGCCACGCTGAGCGGCTGAGTGAACAGAGGCGGCTCGCTGGTGTCGGCAGAGGTGCCAGACTCCCCCATCGCGGCCACGCGTTCACCGAGCTGGCCGCCGATGTCGGACATGTCTTTCAAGGCACGGATTCCATGAAGGGCTGCATAGATGAGTCCGGCAACAATCATGGCCAGCATGAACAGGGCCAGAATCAGCCATATCCACCAAGGCATGAAAGGCTCCTTACTTGTTCTCGCTGATGCTCAGTTCGCGTTCGGCGCGTGCCACGATCATGGTGCGCAACGTTTCCGGGGCGACCGCGTGATATGACGCGCGTGTGCGATGCAGAAGGCCACGAACCAGGAGTCGGAGGAAACGGTCAGATGCACCTTTTCACCGGCACCGCATTGTTACGATCGGTAGCGCCCGGCAATGTCTTGATGAATGCCAGATCGCGCTGATCTGGTGATGAACACCGCGTCGGTACCGTTGTCGAAACTCCACTTGCGCAG